>JACKQG010005930.1_pt1 | contig 13210 bp, 24 predicted proteins | sample 8237621 | NCBI WGS metagenome assembly JACKQG01 (sample SAMN15677084, study PRJNA649215) | marine metagenome | biome: marine; feature: Black Sea; material: saline water; isolation source: suspended particulate matter (SPM) from the Black Sea western gyre | collected 2013-06-09/2013-06-10 | depth...
TGAGCTGTTCCTGAATGGGCATCGTGAGATCTTCACGATTGGGAAGGGCTTTCAGTGTTCCCCACAACTTCTCCTTATCCACATCAATCCAGTCCGGAATACCTCTCCTGACTACAGTCTCCACCGCCTCAACAATCTGGGACACCTTCTTGCTCTTCTCCTTTGCCGCAATTTCATCTCCCGGTCTCACCTGGTAAGAGGGTATATTGACTTTCCTGTTGTTCACTAAGAAGTGATTGTGCCTTACCAATTGTCTCGCCTGCTTCCTGGAGGCGGCAAAGCCCATCTTGTAAATAACATTGTCCAATCGAGATTCAAGCAATATCAACAGATTTGTCCCGGTAATCCCCTTCTGTTTTTCAGCACGGTAATAATAGCCCCTGAACTGCTTTTCCAATAAGCCGTAAATCCTCTTGACCTTCTGCTTTTCTCTAAGCTGCACCCTGTAGTCCGAGAACTTTCCCCCGCGCCTTTGGCCATGCTGTCCCGGCGCATATGATCTTCTTTCAAATGCGCACTTGTCACCATAGCATCTGTCACCCTTCAAATAGAGTCTCAGATTCTCCCGTCGGCACAACTTACATGAAGAATCGATATATCTGCCCAAAATAGCCCTCCTGCCTTGGTTATTGGTTATTTGGTGTTTTGTGTATCGTTATACTCTTCGCCTTTTTGGAGGGCGGCATCCGTTATGCGGAATCGGTGTGACATCCCTGATAACAGTAACCGTAAAACCCTCTACCTGAAGAGAACGCAAGGCAGATTCTCTGCCCACTCCGGGACCTTTAACCCGTACCTCGGCCACCCTCATCCCCTGGTCCATCGCCTGCCTGAGTGCGTCCCGCCCGGCAAGCTGGGCCGCAAAAGGTGTGCTCTTCCGCGATCCCTTAATCCCTCCCCTCCCCGCGCTTGACTGGGCGATTACATTTCCGACAGGATCAGTAATCGTCACGATGGTATTATTAAAAGTGGATTGTATATGGATTATTCCAGAGGGGACGTTCTTTTTTTCCTTCTTGGTCCTGCTTCTTTTTCTTCCGGTTTTTGCCATCCTATTCCCTCAAATTTCTACTTTTTCTTTTTTCCCATTACGGACCTGCGGGGTCCTTTTCTCGTCCTTGCGTTGGTGCTGGTCCTTTGACCCCTTACAGGCAGACCCCTCCTGTGCCTCAACCCACGATAAGCGCCGAGATCCATCAACCTCTTTATGTTCATGGATATTTCACGCCTGAGATCACCTTCTACCTTATGCTTCTCGTCAATGACCTTCCTGATACTGGTAATCTGGTCAGGTGTCAGATCATCCGATTTGACGCCCCAATCTACCCCCGCCTCGGAAAGTATTTTCTGCGAAGAAGCCCTCCCAATACCATAAATGTAAGTGAGGGCGATCTCTATCCTTTTTCCCCTTGGTAAATCGACACCCGCGATCCTTGCCAATCTCTCACTCCTCTTTCCTTAATAGTCTAAGGCCTGCGCATCATTACAATCATAAATGATGCCTGCTTGATAGGTCTCCCGTCATCCTTGTCTCTGCTTATGTCGGGGATTCTCACAAATCACCCGGGTAATCCCATTTCGCCGGATGATTTTGCACCTGTTACATATTTTTTTGACTGACGGTCTTACTTTCATGACGCAAAGATCCTCTCATTTCAATTCTACGATCTTCCGCAGCGGGGATAAAAGAAAGCTACGCCTTGCTTCCCCGATACACAATCCGCCCCCTGTTTAGGTCGTATGGGGATAATTCCACCACCACCTTATCCCCGGGCAATATTTTTATAAAATGCTTCCTAATCTTGCCGGAAATATGAGACAAGACACGGTGGCCATTCTTGAGCTCGACCCTGAACATCGCATTAGGCAGGGTTTCGATCACGACCCCTTCGACTTCGATGGCTTCTTCCTTCGGCATATTGCATTTTCCGAAAACCGGTCCATATCAGACATAATTATTGAGATGGCCAATCTACCTCCTCTTCCCAAATCCCTTTTTCATAAAACTTTCATAATGCCGGGTCAACATATGGGATTCTATCTGGTTCGTAGTATCCATCGCCACGCCGACCACAATCAGCAGCGCAGTTCCACCAAAATAGAATGGGACATTCAGGTGATAGATCAGGATATTGGGCAAAACGCAAACAGCCGACACATAAATCGCTCCAGAGAAGGTCAGCCTCGTCAATACCCTATCTACATATTCCGCCGTATTCTTGCCCGGCCTGATACCAGGGATAAATCCGCCGGATCTTTTCATATTATCGGCAACGTCTACCGGGTTAAACTGCACGGCAGTGTAGAAATAGCAGAAGAAAAAAATGAAAGCTACATATATTAGCGTATAGATGATATGTCCGGGGTTCAGGGCATTCACAATATGCTGGAGCCAGGGGAATTCATCCACACTCAGGAAATTGGCGATCGTTGCCGGAAACATGATAATGGAGGAGGCAAAAATTGGTGGAATCACACCAGCCGTATTCACTTTCAAAGGAAGATGGGTGCTCTGTCCGCCATACATCTTGCGACCGATCACCCGCTTGGCGTATTGAACCGGTATCCTTCTCTGGCCCCTTTCAACAAAAACAATTATGCCAACCACCACAATCATGAGAGCAACTACCAGGGCCATGAAAAAGGGGGTGAGTTCACCTGTGCTCATCAGGCTGAAACTGTTTGCGACACCCGCCGGAAACCCTGCCACGATACCGGCAAAAATTATGAGTGAGATTCCATTGCCAATCCCTCTCTCTGTTATCTGCTCTCCCAACCACATGAGAAATGAGGTCCCGGCAGTCAGGGTTATTACCGTAAGAAGCCGAAAACCCCAACCCCCGGCAGGAACAATCATCGCTCCGCCCGGACTGGTCATGTTCTCGAGGCCGATGGCAATACCAAAGCCCTGGATAATACTCAGGATAACTGTCCCGTAACGGGTATACTGGGTTATCTTTTTACGCCCCTGCTCCCCCTCTTTTTTCAGCTTTTCAAGGTAAGGCACGACAACTGTCATCAACTGCAAGATAATGGAGGCGCTGATATATGGCATAATGCCCAAGGCCATCACAGACATCTGACTCAGAGCGCCACCGGAAAACATATCAAAGAGGCCAAAAAGGGTCCCTTGTCTCGCGCTGAAAAATGCTGCCAAGGCTGCCCCATCTATCCCGGGAGTCGGGATATGGCACCCTACGCGATAAACTGCGAGCATAAAGAGTGTGAAGAGAATCTTTTTCTTCAACTCCGGTATCTTAGTGATATTTTGAAAGCCACCGATCATAAGACTATCTCGTGTCCCAGATGATTGCTGAGAATTGAATACTCAACATACTCTATTAAATTATCTCAACCTTACCGCCCGCGGCCTCGATCTTTTCTTTAGCCGTCTTGCTCACCTTGTGAATCCTTACAACAACCGGTCGGGAGATCTCCCCGTTACCCAACAGCTTAATTCCGTCCATCATTTTCTTGACCAGCCCGGCCTGTCGAAAGATCTCTACATCAAGAAAGGCGTTTGGCTCAAACCGGTTCAAGTCCTCTACGTTGATGATGTTGTACTCTTTCTTGAATATATTGGTAAAACCCCTCTTGGGCAGTCTTCTCTGAAGAGGCATCTGCCCGCCCTCAAAACCGGGAGGCACTCCCCCTCCAGAACGTGACTTCTGCCCCTTGTGCCCCCTGCACGCAGTTTTTCCATGTCCTGAACCGGGACCTCTTCCAACTCTCTTCCTCTTTTTCCTGGAACCCTCAGCGGGTGAAAGCTCATTGATTCTCATCCATTTTCCCCGTATTTCAACCCAGCTTAACCAGGGATGAAACTTTCTTAATCATGCCCCGGATAGCTGGCGTATTCTTCAACTCCACTGTCTTATTCAATTTGGTCAAACCTAATCCCCTCAACGTTTGACGAATTTTCTTGTTCTTACCTATCCCGCTTCTGACAAGGGTTATCTTAATCGTTTCAGTCATTATGAAATCTCACCTCAAGCGCCGGTTGAAGTCAATTCATCTGTAGATGCATGACGCCGTCCCGTTCTAACATTTTTCCAGATAAAAGCCCTAAGCACCTGTCTCCTCAACCATTTTGCCTCTACGGAGCATAATTTCTTGCGGACTCCGCAGTGAACGCAGTCCTCTGATTGTTGCCTTCACGATATTATGAGGGTTATGGGAACCGAGGCATTTTGTGAGGATATTCTGAACGCCCGCTGCCTCTAAAACCGCACGAACCGCTCCTCCGGCAATCAAACCGGTGCCCTGTCCGGCCGGCTTCAACAATACGCGGCCAGCGCCCCATCTTCCTATCACTTCATAAGGTATGGATTTATCATCCAGGCGAACCTTGCCCATATCTCTTCTGGCTTTTTCAATCCCTTTCCTAATGGCTTCAGGCACCTGGTTTGCCTTTCCCAGTCCACTTCCGACCATCCCTTTGCCATCCCCTACAACAACGATAGCGCTGAAGCTAAACCGACGGCCACCCTTCACAACCTTTGCCACCCGGTTAATATGGACTACTTTCTCAATTAGCTGTGCTTCATCCTCTCTCTCGAACAATGGAAATCTCCCTCTTTCCAGACCTAATCCTGGCCTATCCGGATTAAGGCCCTCTTTTTAAAATTCCAGTCCACTTACGCGCGCTGCATCAGAAAGTGCCTTCACTCGGCCATGGTACAAAAAACCGTTCCTGTCAAAAACGACTTTCTTGACCCCCTTCGACAGTGCCAATTCGCCGATTGCAGAACCGACGACTGCAGCACCCTTCCTATTCCCGCCGTCTTTCCCGATCTTCGAGCGAAGGTCTTTTGACGATGAAGATGCCTCCGCCAACGTCCTCCCCACGGAATCGTCTATGATCTGGGCATAGATATTTTTAGCGCTTCTAAAAACACATAGGCGGGGTCTCTCAGGGTTCCCCTTAATCTTCCTACGTACCCTGCTTCTTCTTCTCAGTCTTTTCTCTGTTCTACTAACAGCTCCCATCTCGGAAACCTCATAATCCTTTTCTGCTTATTTCGTGGCGCCCGCCTTGCCAGCCTTTCTCCGGATCATCTCGTCAGCATACTTGATCCCTTTACCTTTATAAGGCTCCGGCGCTCTGAGTCCCCGAATTTTAGCGGCAGTCATTCCCAAAAGTTCCTTGTCAATTCCACTCAAGACAATCCTGCTTTTTTCTATATTTGCATCTATCCCATCTGGAAGGTCAAAGGCTATCGGATGAGAATATCCGAGATTAAAAACCGCCGTCCTCCCTTTCAATTCGGCCTTGTACCCTACCCCAACAATCTCAAGGACCTTTTCAAATCCCCTCGTAACCCCTATAACCATGTTGTAAATAAGCGCCCCAAAAAGACCGTGAAGAGACCTTGCCTCCCTTGATTCATCAACAGCCAGAACCGAGATCTTGTCCCCGTCTTTTTTCACGGATATCTTGGGGTGAACATGGCATTTCAGTTCACCTTTAGGACCTTTCACACGGAGAAGATCTCCTTGAACCTCCACCTCGACATCCTTTGGTATCGGAATAGGCCTTTTGCCTATACGTGACATTCAAAACCTCCAGCTTCTTGTCCCGCCTGAGGCGCAGTTTAATCGTTTACCAGACAATACAGAGGATCTCTCCTCCAACTCCCGTTTTTCTTGCCTCATTATCTGTCATCATTCCCTTTGATGTGGAAACGATGTTGACACCATACCCGTTTAACACCTTGGGAAGTTCATCACGCCCTGCATAGACACGGCAACTCGGTTTGCTCACCCTCTCAAGCCCTTCAATGACCGGGGCGCCCTCTTTATCATATTTCAGAAAGATCCTTATAGATCGGTGTTGACCGTCAGAAATAATTCTGAAGTTCTTGATGTACCCCTCGGATTTTAGCACTTTGGCCACACTTATTTTCACATTCGAACACGGGATATTCACCAGTTCATGTGAAGCCCTCAGTGCGTTCCTTATTCTTGTCAACATATCGGCAATTGGATCCGTCATGGTCATTGTCTGCTATGCTCCCTAATCACTATAGCGCTTAAGATAAAATTTTTACGGAAATAAGATCCTTTTTCCGTACGTATTTGTATGTTCGGACCTCCTTCTCAGGTGTCCGAATAATGAAATTCCTCGTTCACCAACTCGATTTGACAACCCCTGGAAGTTCCCCTTTGGAGGCTAAATTCCTGAAGCAAATGCGGCAGATCCCGAACTTTCTCAAATAGGCCCTGCTACGACCGCAAATGGGGCACCTGTTATATTGACGGGCACTGAACTTCTGTTTCCTCTGGGCCTTAACAACAAGCGACTTCTTTGCCAAAACAACCTCCCTCTCTACCCCTAACACCCCTAATTCCGGAAAGGCATTCCCAGATGTTTTAATAAATAAAGGCCTTCCGCATCGGTTTTGGCCGTTGTTACAATGGAGATATTTAGACCTTTCATCTTGTCTATTTTATCGTAATCTATTTCTGTAAAGACGATAAACTCCTTTATCCCTATACTACAGTTGCCTCGACCATCGAACACCTTGTCCGAAAGGCCCCTGAAATCCCGAACACGAGCCAGACCCGCATTGAAAAGTTTGTCTAAGAAATCGAACATCTTTTCACTCCTTAGCGTAACCATGCATCCAATAGGCATGCCCTGCCGGAGCTTGAAACCTGCAATCGATTTTCTGGCCTTGGTCACAACCGCTTTTTGTCCGGCGATCAGGGTGAGTTCCTCAACGCCGGAATCAAGGGTCTTAATATTCTGTATCGCTTCTCCCAGTCCCATATTCAAAACAACCTTTTGAATACGTGGGACAGCCATGATACTCTCGTAGCTGAACTCTTTCATCATAGAGGGTACCACTTCAGAATGGTATTTCTTTTTCAATCGAGACAATAATCCTTCCTCCCCAACCTGTAGAGACTTAACTACTTATCCATCGGCTCGCCGCATTTCTTGCATATACGAACCCTTGAACCGTCTTCGAGTAGACGCTTTCCTATCTTTGTGGGCTCGGCACATTTATCACAAACAATCATTACATTGGAAATGTTCAGCGGTGCCTCCTTTTCGACAATACCCCCCTGCCCGGTCTTGGGACTTGCCTTGGAATGCCTTTTGATGATATTGACTTTTTCGACAATGACTCGCGCTTTCTCAGTATCAACCTTCAGGACTGTCCCGATTTTGCCCACTTCCCTTCCAACAAGAACTATTACCTTGTCATTCTTTTTGATTTTAGGATGTTTTTTCCGCACTTTTTTAGCTCCACAGCGCTGATTTGTCTGTCCCCGACATTAGGAGGCTGTAACCTCCCGATTAGAGCACTTCCGGGGCCAGTGAAATAATCTTCATAAATTTTTTTGCCCTCAATTCCCTTGCCACAGGTCCAAAAATCCTGGTCCCAATAGGCTCACCCTGCTGGGTGATCAAGACAGCAGAATTATCGTCGAACTTAATATGAGATCCATCCGTCCGACGGATCTCCTTGGCCGTTCTGACAATCACCGCCCGGGCAACATCCCCCTTCTTGACCTTGGAATTTGGCATCGCCTCTTTGACCGCTACAATAATTATATCTCCCACACTTGCGTATCTCCTTTTGGATCCACCCAACACCTTTATACAGGAGACCGATTTAGCGCCAGAATTATCAGCTACCCTTAATCTCGTTTCAGTTTGTATCATCTCATCAACTCCGGTGAACGATTAGATCGCTTGGCTCTTCTCTATAATGTCAGCAATCTGCCACCTCTTTCTCTTACTGAGGGGCCTGCATTCAATAATCCGCACCTTGTCGCCAATTCCGCAAATATTACCGGCATCGTGGGCCATATATTTCGCACGCCTTCTGACATATTTATTGTATGTAGCGTGTTTCGTTAGCCGTTCTACCAAAACCACGGCTGTCTTGTTCATCCGGTTACCAATAACAGTTCCTACCAGTCTTTTTCGCTGTCCACGCTCTCCCATCACTACCTCGTGTTATTCGATCGCCCCTGGAATTGACAATTCCTTAAGCACGGTTTTTACTCGCGCCAGATTCTTTTTTATCTTGCGGATCATAGCGGTGTTTCCCAACTGTCCTGTGGCTTTCTGAAACCTCAGGTTAAACAGCTCCTGACTCGCTTCTCTCTCTTTCTCTTTTAACTCTTCTACACTGAGTTCTCTTAATTCCTTGGCCTTCATAAGCGTTACGTTCCCCTGGTTATGAATTTCGTGGCAAACGGCAGCTTATGTCCTGCCAAGCGAAACGCCTCCCCTGCCACACTCTCTGGGACGCCTTCCAGTTCATACAAGACTCTTCCGGGCTTTACGACAGCTACCCAACTATCGGGAGCCGCTTTACCTTTGCCCATCCTGGTCTCTGCGGGTTTCTTGCCGACAGGTTTGTCTGGAAAAATTCGTATCCACACTTTTCCACCACGCTTTACGTGCCTCGTTACGGCAATTCGGGCCGATTCAATCTGCTGGGCTGTCATGAGGCCACATTCCAATGCCTGCAAACCGTAGTCTCCGAATTCAAGCGTGCTGCCTCGGTAGGCCTTTCCCTTTGTCCTGCCCCTTTGTCTTTTACGATACTTGACCTTCTTTGGACTGAGCATAAAATCTTCCTACGTCTTGATCTTCTTTTCGGGTAATATCTCACCCTTGAATATGGTCACCTTGACCCCAATCACACCATATGTGGTGAACGCTTCAGCAAATCCATAATCTATGTCAGCCCTGAGGGTGTGAAGCGGCACCCTTCCTTCTCGGTACCATTCCCTGCGTGCCATCTCAGCTCCCCCTAATCTGCCGCTACAGGAAATTTTTATGCCTTGGGCCCCAAACCTCAATGCCGAGCTTACACTTTTTTTCATAGCCCGTCTGAAAGCAATCCGCCGGACTAACTGCATGGCGACATTTTCCGCGACCAACTGGGCATCGACCTCGGCCTTTCTCACCTCTTGAATATCAAGGATGACATCCCGCTTTATCCTTTTTTCCAGGTCAGTTTTAAGCTTCTCAATCTCTATTCCCTTTTTCCCAATTACAATCCCGGGCCTGGCGGCATGCATCCGAATCCGGACCTTGTTGGCCGCTCTCTCAATCTCAATCTTTGAAACACCGGCCTGGAGAACCCTCTGCTTCAAAAATTTCCTGATATTGAAATCCTCTAAAACAAAATCGCTATACTTCTCATTAGCAAACCACTTGGAATCCCAACTTCTGTTGATCCCCAATCTAAAGCTGACCGGATGAACTTTTTGTCCCAATATACACCTCCAGCGTGATCAAAAGGTCTTTTCAGCTAATCAACGACCCACAACCTATTTCTCGTCCAAAACAACCGTAAGATGGCTGGTCCTCTTCCTTATTCTGGTTGCACGCCCAAGGGCCCTCGGCCGCCATCTTTTCAACGTCGGTCCTTCATCAGCGTATACCTTTGCGATGTAGAGCGAGTCCACATCCATGCCAGCAGTTTCTTGGGCGTTTGCCACCGCCGAATTGATTAATTTTTTCAATATCCGTGCGCCTCGTTGAGGCGCAAAAGAGAGCAAATTCAATGCCTCTTCTACTTTCTTCCCCCGCACCTGCCCCATAATGATGCGAATCTTCTGGGACGAAATCCTAACAAATCTTGCCGCTGCTCTTATTTCCATTTTGGCTCTTCAAAACAAACATAGAGATTCAGGGGTTGAGGAACGTTCGAAACCCCCTTATTCAAGCTATTTCTGTTTCCCTTTCAGCTTCGATTTCTTGTCCCCGGCATGACCATAAAAAGTCCTGGTAGGAGCAAATTCACCCAATTTATGACCCACCATGTCTTCTGAGACAAAGACCGGCAAAAACTTTTTGCCGTTGTGAACAGCAAATGTCAGGCCCACAAACTCGGGTAGGATTGTCGACCTACGCGACCATGTCTTGATGATCTGCCTGCTAATCGTACCACTTGCCGCCTCGACTTTCTTAAGCAGATGATCGTCTACAAATGGCCCTTTTTTTAAAGATCTCGGCAAAATCTATTCTCCTCTTGCTCCGTTCAACGATTATTGGCTGCTACCGGGCACATTCCAGGTTACTTGGTTCGACGCTTAACAATGAGTCTGTCGGTTCCTTTTCTGACCCGGGTCTTATACCCCTTAGTGGGAACACCCCACGGCGTTACCGGATGTCGGCCACCCGAGGACTTTCCTTCCCCACCGCCATGAGGATGATCCACAGGGTTCATGGCAACGCCCCTTACATGAGGTCTCTTTCCCATCCATCGATTCCTGCCAGCTTTACCGATGGTTATATTTTCATGGTCCAGGTTTCCCACCTGCCCGATCGTCGCCTTACATTTCTGAAAAACCAGCCGTACTTCGCCGGAAGGAAGTTTGACTTGAGCATATTTCCCTTCCTTGGCCATTAACTGGCAATAACTTCCTGCGCTTCTGGCTAACTGCCCACCATGCCCCACGTTAAGCTCAATATTGTGAATGTGGCTTCCCATGGGAATATCCCGCAACGGAAGGGTATTACCGTCCCTGATTTCCGCTCCCTTCCCCGACATCACCCGGTCGCCCACCTGAAGTCTGTTAGGGGCCAAGATATATCGTTTTTCACCATCTGCGTAGTGTAAAAGCGCGATATTGGCAGACCGATTGGGATCATACTCAATAGAGGCCACTGACGCAGGGATTCCGTCCTTGTCCCTCTTGAAATCTATCAAGCGATATGCACGTTTATGACCGCCCCCCCGGTGCCGAATTGTCAAACGACCTGCTGAATTCCTGCCGCCGCTCTTCCTTAACGGCTTGAGAAGGCTTTTTTCGGGCTTTTTCCTTGTTATTTCCTCAAACTCAGAAGAGGTCTGAAATCTCCTTCCTGGCGAGGTTGGCTTGTGAGGTTTGATGCCCATTTTTTGCTCCGCGTCCTTATATAGTCTCTAAATCTTCCTGCTATCTATAGATTCTCAGATTCTCAGATGTCAAATTTGTGTTTTTTTCTCTCACAATCATTTACTTGATTTTTTTCAATCGGTAATGGCCAAATCTCAGTCCCTGGCCCAGACCTGATTATACAAGGGGGGCAGCTTGTTTCACTCGCTTACCCAGGCCGCAAAACATATCGTGCTAACGTAGTTATGTCGCGCCAGGGCGGGCTTCAATCCTAAAATCACATTCCTTCAAAGAACTCTATGTTTTCACCTGGGGCCAATTTCACGACGGCTTTTTTCCAATGAGATGTCCTCCCAACATTTTTCCCCATCCGTCGACGCTTGCCCCGGACATTCATTGTCCTCACATCTAAGACCTTCGTCTTGAGAAGAATCTCCACAGCCCGCTTGATCTCTATCTTGTTTGCACCCATGTGCACTTTGAAAGAGACCTGATTGGCATCGCTCTTCTGCAAATTGGCCTTTTCGGTAATGTGTGGCTCTTTGATTACTTGATAGATATCCACTATGAAACCAACGCCTCCTCTATTTTCTGAACGGCGGGGCGCTCCAAGAAAAGGTGATCATATCTCAAGATGTCATATACATTCAGCCCCTGATACCGCATAACCTTTATCAACGGGACGTTCTTAGAGGATTTCTCTAAGTTCTCCGATTTATCATCTGTGACGATCAAGGCTTTTTTTACGTCAAACTTCTGCATTGCTAACACAAAGTTTTTTGTCTTGATCTCAGGAAAGTTAAAATCCTCAACAATGATGAGATGATTGTTCTGGACCTTGTCTGTCAAGGCCATACGCAATGCCGCTTTTCTCACCTTCTTGGGTACCTTCTGTGAATAATCCCGTGGAGACGGCCCAAAAGCCACACCTCCGCCCCTTCTTGTGGGAGATGAACCCCTGCCGACTCTTGCCCTGCCGGTTCCTTTCTGTCGCCAGAGCTTGCTCCCGGAGCATTTTACATCTGAACGGCTCTTTGATGCGGCAGTCCCTGACCTGCGGTTGGAAAGCTGGCCAACCACAACCTGGTGCAGGACATGCCTTTTTATGGGAACACCAAAGACTTCATCTTTCAGTTCCACTTCCGAAACTTTTTCATTTTGAAGATTATATACATCCGTAACAGTCATATATACACCGTATTGAGGAATTCCGAATTCAGGCCCCAGTGAAATCGAAAACGAAAAGGCATTTCACGGGGTGAAGATTGAGGGGTGGCACAAAACACAGGTCAAATACCGGCTCGGGCCTTCCAGATCTCAAGAAAACTATTTGGGCATCCGGGCACCGCCCCCTTGACTAAAACTAAGTCCATTTCTGGCCTTACATCCACCACTTTGAGATTCTTGACTGTGACATGTTGGGATCCCATCCTGCCGGGCATTTTTTTCCCTTTTTGAACTCTTCCAGGGGTAGCGCTACTTCCGATCGAACCTGGGACTCTATGTGAGCGGGAACCGTGGGTCGTTCTTCCCCCGGAGAATCCCCACCTTTTGATGACACCGCTGAAACCTCTCCCTTTGCTGAGCCCCCGCACATGAACCAATTCGCCAATTGAAAAGATATCGGATTTAATTTCCTGCCCTAATTGAAAGGCCTCCGGGTCATCAATCCTGATCTCTCTCAACTGGGAAAACAACCTGCCTCCCGCACCCTTAAGATGACCCTTCAACGGCTTGTTCGTCCGGCTTTCCTTTTTCGGACCATAACCCATCTGGACAGCGCCATAGCCTTCCTTTTCACGGGTCTTCTTTTGTATCACCACACAAGGTCCAACTTTCAAAACCGTTACCGGGACGCTTCTCCCCTCTTCGAGGAAATAACTCGTCATACCTATTTTTTTTCCAAAAAGCTTGCTGATCATGGGGATTAAGCTCCAAATTAACCTTGCACCACCTTCGACTCCTGTTCCCTCAACAAAACCTGCTACAGCTTGATCTCCACATCCACCCCAGCCGCAAGGTCAAGCTTCATGAGAGAGTCAACAGTCTGCTGAGTTGGCTCTAATATGTCCAATAACCGCTTGTGTGTTCTTATCTCGAACTGCTCTCGTGACTTCTTATTCACATGAGGGGATCTAAGAACACAATATTTGTTGATGACCGTGGGGAGGGGAATCGGTCCGGCCACTCTGGCCCCTGTCTCTCTTGCCGTCTCCACAATCTCCATGGCAGATTGATCCAATAGTTTGTGGTCATAGGCCTTCAATCGGATTCGGATCTTCTGGTTGGTTATCATCCCGGTCTCCTACTCGATAATCTCGCTAATAACGCCTGCGCCAACGGTCCTTCCACCCTC
>JACKQG010005932.1_pt1 | contig 13207 bp, 15 predicted proteins | sample 8237621 | NCBI WGS metagenome assembly JACKQG01 (sample SAMN15677084, study PRJNA649215) | marine metagenome | biome: marine; feature: Black Sea; material: saline water; isolation source: suspended particulate matter (SPM) from the Black Sea western gyre | collected 2013-06-09/2013-06-10 | depth...
CACTTCGCTCTGAAATTTGAAGCGGAAACGCTCTTGCTGCGGCGGGGTCTGGGGGTATGTGGCGTTGGCCTGGCCGATCCACAGGTTGGCGCTGGCAAGCTGCATCATCTCTGGCACCTGACGCGTGAGTACGGCGAAAATTTGGCTGCGCTCGGTGCTTCCGGCCAGCGCGTCGCTGACGGTTTCGACCACCCCCGGGTAATCGTACCACCCCCCGTAGAAGATTTGATCCACCCAGCGTTGGACACGCATCCGCGCCGCATTGAAGGACCAGCCCACAAAAAGCGTTAATCCAGAGATGATTATCATTTGCAGCCCGATATTCTCTGGTAGCAGCCGGTAGAGCAGCAAAAACGGCCCCAGGTAAAAGCCAAAAATTCCAATGGAAAGAATGGCATAGACCAGGGTGCGGTTGAGCAGGCGGTCTACGCCGAGCAGATCGCGGCGCGAGATGGCGTAAGCGTAACTGAGCGGATTGAAGATCAGCAGCAAGGCAAGCGCCCAGGTGGGGGCGCGCAGTGAAAAACCAGCCAATGTGGGCAGCATGTCGAAAAAGATGATGAAGAAAGTCGGCAGCGCCGTGCCCAACACTACCAGACGCAGGCGTTGGCGGTCGTCGGCGCTGGAGCGGCGGTAGTACATAAAAATGAGAATCCCCACTGCTACCATAATCACACTGACGGTGTAGAGCATGCTCGCCTGCCACCAGGGAACCGCTTGTAGCCACCAGGCCAGCGCCGAGGCAGCGGCCAGTGTGTATCCGCTTACCAAAATGCGCCGCCGCCACGGGTTTTCCCCCAGCCGCCGCGGAAAGCTGATGTGCAGGTGAAGCAGCAGCGGACCGGAAAAGTGCAGCCCGGTAATGCTGACCGAGAGCGCAAAAAATGAGGCGTGGCGCGGGTCGGGGTATGCCAGCGGAATGAGCAGCGCCAAACCAATACATTGCGAGAGCAAAAAGAGCAGGCGCGCTTCTACCCGCTGGAACAGGCGCAAGAGCAGCGTCAGACCAATGAGCCAGTACGTCAGGGTTAGCAGCAGCGCCGGGATGATATTCGCCAGGTCAAGTGCCGACGCGCCTGCCTGCCATAATTCGTAACTCTGAAAAAGCGCAAACGCCGGTATCACCAGCGCCAGTAGCGCGAAAATTGTTTGTTGAATTCGTGATTTCATCGTTACGGCTTTACCCACCCCTCACGAATGGCGTAGAGCATGGCCTCGGTGCGTGAATCGACACCCAGTTTGCCATAAATATTGCTGATATGATTTTGAACGGTGCGTTTGGTGATGACGAGTTGCGCGGCGATGGCGGCATTATCCAGGCCCTGAGCCAATAAATGCAGGATTTCCATCTCGCGCCGAGTTAGGGATGATTCTGGTTGAGATGCTTGTTCTACCCCCAAAGTGGGCGGCTGCTCGCCGTACACCGCCCGCCGAATGACTTTACTGGCAACCGTGGGGCTGAGCCAGCTCTCGCCGCGGGCCGCCGCATGGACGGCATGTGCCAGCGTTTCCAGAGCTTCATCTTTGAGCACATAGCCGGTGGCGCCGCTCTCCAGCAAACTGAAGATCATTTGGGCATCATCGAGGGCGGTCAGCACTAAAATGGCGGTAGAGATTCCCTGCGCAATCAATTGCCGCGTGACCTCCAGCCCGTTGATGTCGGGTAGATTCAAATCCAATACCAGAACATGGGGCTGTTTTGCGCGTACCAGCGTTAAGGCATCTTCGCCGTTGCAACCTTCCGCAATGACAGTGATCTCCGGCGCGCGATTGAGCACAGTTTTCATCCCTGCCCGTACAATGGGATGATCGTCGATGATGATGACGTTAATCATGACATAATCTTAGCTTAAGATTGGAGAATTAGCAAAAACCTTTGTGGATTGAAGAATCGCTGTGCTATAATGCCAGCACCCCATTCTTCCCCAAAGGTGATAACAATGTCGAAACCTGATCTTGCCTTACTGCTTGAAGTAGGTTTTATTGCAAATGAAGAAGTTGGCTACAGCCGAGTTTTCGACTTCGATTTTCCTCAATTACGGCTTGATGAAGATTTAGTAACAGAGAATCTAAGCGGCGAAATCCACATCGCCCGCACAGCGAATGGCCTGCTGACACGGGCGCATTTTACTGCCACGGCCAAAGCAACCTGTGGACGTTGTCTGAAAGCGATGGCGCAACCGTTGGCCTGCGAATTCTCCGAATTGTTTACATTACCCAATAAAGCCGATGCCAATACTGAAACAATCTTGCCGCACGATGGGAAAATAGACTTTGCCCCGATTTTGCGCGATTATATGCTAATTGAAGTGCCCATTAGTTCAGTGTGCCGCCCAGATTGCAAGGGCTTATGCCCCACATGCGGAGTAAATCGCAATTCTGAGGATTGCGGTCATGAGCAAAACTATGTAGATCCGCGCCTGGCGGTGTTGAAAGCACTTTTGGACAATGAAAATTGATCGCGCTCAAGGTTCGCGGCTTGACAAATTGAGGCCGCCCGTATAAACTCATTTTCAAGATGAAAACGCGTACATACTTCCCCCACATGCAAGTTGCCATGCCGATGATGCGCGTGATGATGTGCCGCGCCAGTAAGCAGGCAGCCGTTCAAGTGGAAAATTTGTGCTAACGTTTCGCAAAACTAACTTCAAAGGGCTGCCACCATCGGCAGCCTTTTTTCTTGTAAAATCTCAACACAAAGCCGCCAAAAGACGAAGGCGCAAAGATTTTATATTCTTTCTGCTCCTTTGCACCATCGTTAAGCATCCCTGTGGGATAGCGTAATGCTCTCATGTTATAGGAGGCCCTCCATGTCACAGAACATCTTAATTGCCATCGCCTGGCCATATGCCAATGCTGAAATTCATGTCGGTAACATTACTGGCTCCCACCTGCCGGGAGATATTGTTGCCCGCTACCACCGCCTTAAAGGAAATCAAGCCCTGATGGTCAGTGGCACCGATTCGCATGGTACGCCGGTGACGTTGCGTGCCGACGCGGAGGGCAAGCCCGTTGAAGAAGTCTACAAGGGATACCACGATGGTTTTCTGGAACTTTTTCAGGGGTTGGGAATTTCTTACGATCTCTTCACCACCACACATACGCAGAACCATTTCAAGGTTTCTCAGAGCATATTCCTGGCGCTGAAAGATAACGGCTTCCTCTACACTGAAATCCGCCCGCAGTGGTGCGCCACCACATCGGGTAAATTCTTGCCCGATCGCTATGTGGAGGGCACCTGTTATATCTGCGGCACCGGTGGGGCGCGCTCCGATCAATGCGATTCCTGCGGCAACGTGCTGGAACCTGAGAAACTTATCAACCCCCATGCTAAAACTGGCGACGCGCTGGAATTGCGCGACACCGAGCATTTTTATCTGGACCTCTCCAAACTGGAACCCGATGTAATCGATTTTTTGCGTCAGCGCCAACACTATATGCGCGACACTGTGCTCGGCGAATCGCTGCGCAAGATCGAAAGCGATGGCCTGAAACCTCGCCCGATCACGCGCGACCTCGATTGGGGCATCCCTGTTCCCGTGGAAGGCTGGGATGGCAAATGCCTGTATGTATGGTTCGAGGCTGTGATCGGCTATCTCTCCGCGGCCATCGAGTGGGCGCAGGTGGAAGGTGTTCCGGCTGCCTGGGAAAACTGGTGGACGAATCCCGAAGCTCGCACCTTCCATTTTATTGGAAAAGATAATATTTTCTTCCACACGGCTTTATGGCCTGCCGAACTCATGGGCGCGGGTGAGCGCTTTGTTGAAATCTTCACCGGGGAACGCGGCAAGACACTTACTGTACCTTACGATGTGCCCGCCAACCAATTCATGAATCTGGAGAAGCAAAAAATCAGTGGCAGCCGCAACTGGGCTGTGTGGGGCCGTGATGCTCTGACGCGCTACGACCCTGATCCGCTGCGTTACTATCTCACCGTCAATATGCCCGAAAGCAAAGACACCGATTGGGACTGGGACGAATTTCTGGCGCGCAACAACAACGAACTGGTTGCCACCTGGGGCAATCTCGCCAACCGCGTGCTATCGTTTGGCTACAAACATTGGGAGGGTGTTGTCCCTACGCCTCAAGAACTGCGCCCCGCCGATAAGGAAATCCTGGCTGTTATCGAAGCCGGATTCCAAACCGTGGGTGAGTTGATTGAAAGCGTAAAACTACGGGCGGCCCTCAGCGAGGCCATGCGCCTGGCTTCTGAAACCAATAAATATATTGACACAGCCGCACCCTGGTTCGAAATCAAAACCGATAAAGCGGCCGCTGCAACCACCATTTACACGGCCATGTGCGCCATCGATTCGCTCAAAGTGCTCTTTGCGCCTTTCTTGCCCTTCACCAGTGAAAAACTGCACACTTTTTTGGGGCATACCACCCCACTATTCGGAGAGCAGGTTGTCGAAGCTCGCCAGGACAACCTCGGCGAACACACCGTTTTGCGTTATATCCCCGACAAAGCCACCGGGCGTTGGGAGAGCAGTTCGCTTCAGCCTGGAAGCCCGCTCAATCAACCCCAGCCGCTATTCCGCAAACTGGATGCCAGTATCGTGGATGAAGAGCGCGCCCGTTTGGGAAAATAGCCTAAAAAAGAGCATGATAATTTTATCAGGCTCTTTTTTAGGTGGATGTTCAAACCAGGCTCCGGGGTGGCGCGCCCATCTCCAGGGGGGATGCGCATCCCGCGCGGGTCGCGCTACGGAGCGTTGTTGTTGTAGAACCAGTTGTAGGCGAAATAGTAAGGGTAATTTGGGCTTTCCAACCGAACAGCAATCTGATACGATCCCTTCAAGAAATCAGGGATGGGATATACCATATCATCCAGAACGCCATTTGCATCGGTGTGTACCGTTTGCACAATATACCCGGCCAGGCCTTGTGTGTGCATCCAGTTCAGACGCACCCAGAAAGTCTCATTGGGCGGAAAATTGCTGGGGGCAATTGTCACGTTTTTGTCTTGTTGCACCGCAGCAATTGCAAACGATGGATACCCAACATACGCGGGCGCGCTGGGCGCTGGGGCCGGACCGGCTACATTAGCGTTATTGTTATAGAACCAGTTATACGCGAAATAGCCTGAAGATTGTCCCACCATACGAATGGCGATTTGTCCCTGGTTATACAAGTAAGCGGGAATGGTATAGCGGGCAACAATGCTGCCCCCGGTATTGGAATAGGTAGTGGCTACTACCGTCCCGAAGCCTCCCGAACCCATATAACCCATCGTGACGGTGAAATTCTCGTTGGCAGGAAGGTTATCCGTGCGAATTTCAACCCAATTATTTTGTGAAACTGCTGTTATCACAAAAGTCGGGTAAACACCCGTCCCGGCGGGTTCGGCAGCCAAACCTGCATCCACTGTCGGGCCTGGAGCAGCGAAAACACTGGCCCCCGGCAATGTCAGCAGAACGGCTACCAGGATGATTGCAGAAAGATATTTCATAGAGCACCTCCTCACAATGCGCTTGCAATCAGGTAATTGGATTTTGTAAAGTTATCTGTTTGCCACCAGACTACTTTTTACAAATAGTAAACTTGAGAAATGGCGTGCTTCGCCTTTCTTCTCAGTTTATAGCATAGTAGAAAATCATGCCGATACAAGAGGACTTTCGTCTTATTCTTTTAAGATAGCTATAAAAGTGTCTTTTCAGACATTTGCAGTTAGACTCAGAAAGCGGCGATGGGGCGGGTATTTCGCTCACCCCTCGTTTAGCTAGAATCTATACGAGGGGGATTGTTGGCACATCACTGCCGCGTACCAGATACCAGATGCCTTTCGCTGTATCAAAAAGTAGATGGTGGGCGCGGTTGCGCGGCGTCATTACCATAATGTGCAGGCCATCACGTCCACTCCAACGGCGGCCAACCGAATCGACGCGGAAGGTGCGCCGCTGCCAGGCAAAACTACGCGGGATGATTTTTCCTTCACGATCAAAATGAGCAATGACTTCGATGGGTTCCACAGTTCTTATTCCAAATATTCCGCTAATAGTTTCAGGGCTGCTCGAGCCGATTGTTCTTTATTGCTGCGGCGATCACCTTGCCAAATAAAGCGCCAGGCTTTTTCGTGGTTAGGTGCGCATAGGCCAATCCAGGTGAGGCCGATGGGTTTGTCGGGTGTGGCTCCCCCGGGGCCAGCAATTCCGCTAATGGAGATGGCAATATCCGCATCGAGGGCGCGGCGAGCGCCGCGCGCCATCTGCAAAACAACTTCTTCGCTAACCGCACCATCTTTTTCCAGAATCGACCATTCCACACCCAGTAAATTTACTTTGGCTTCGTAGGCATAAGCCACAAAGCCCCCGACAAAATATGCCGAGGAGCCGGGTATATCTGTGATGCGGTCGGCGAGTAACCCCCCGGTGCAGGATTCTGCCACCGTTAGCCGCCAGCCACGCGCTGAGAGCATTTTTCCGATGGTTGCTACGATGGGGTCTTTTGCCATGAAATCATTATACACGAAGGAAGCGTTATTCGCGCACGCGGCGAATGAAGTTGGGGGTATTTAGCCCGCGCTCAAGGAGATAGATGAGGTAATAACCCATTAATCGTTCAATTTCAGCCTCGATAGCAGGACCAAAGTTGACGCGGGCGGCATCTTCGTAGCTGCTGCGCTGAAAGTGGCGTAGATATTTGAGCGCCTGCATCGAGATATGCCGCACATCGGGGGTAGTATCACCACAGCGGGGGCACACCGCTCCCCCCTGGGGAGCAGAGAAAAACTGGTTCTCAGGTTGAATCTCGCGTTCGCAGTTCACACATCTAAACAATTGCGGGCGGAATCCTACCTGATCGAGCAGGCGAATTTCATAGTAGTGGATTGCCGCCGGGGGTGCGTCGCCGCGTTCCAGATATATCAGCGCGTTTTTTAGCAAGCGGTAGATCGCCGGATTTTCTTCTTCATCATAGGTGAAGCGATCCAGCAATTCGATCAGGTAGGATGCATACCCCAGCGAAACCAGTTCTTCGCGCAGGTTCAAAAAAGGCAGCACCGTTTCAGCCTGGGTGAGGGTATAAAAACTTCGTCCGCGTGCCAGTTGCAGGCTGGAACAGGCGAAGGGTTCAATATGTCCGGCTTTACGCGAGCGCGGCTTGCGCACGCCTTTAGCAACGACCTGAACTTTGCCCAATTCGCGGGTATAGATTGCTAACATGCGATCGGCTTCCCCCCAATTGCGATGTTTGAGAATAATCCCTTCAACGCGTAATGAACGCGGTTTTTCAGCCATTCTATTGCCACCAAATTCTAACGCACGTAAATGGGGTTGCTATAAATCCAGCCGCGGCGCTTGCTGAGATAGTGCGTAAAAACTTCGACACGATAAATGCCCGGTTCGGTGGTGATGTGGGCGGCAATATCGCTGTTTTGCCAGGTTTTGAGTACTGCGCCATCTTTGCGCAGTTCAATATCGGCTCGCTGGGGAAGTTTGATTTGCAATGTCACCCCATTGGATGCCGGAATCGTGTCGCCAGATAAGGCGTTTTTGCCCAATCCTTGCGCTGTAAAACGGAAGCCGCGCGTCGAAGCCGGGAGATCGTACCCTACAAAGGCGTGACCCTTCCGCAGCGCGTCCAGCACCAGACGGCGGTCGTGAGCAGTCTGGCCGTTGAAAGGTTCGCTGGTAAAGATATGGGTGTTGATGGATTTGAAATGGAATTCATAAGGAAATAGCGTTCGACGCAATGGCCCCAGATTGACGGGCAACGCGTGCGCATCGGAGCCACCAATGGCGACTACGCGTTTGCCGCTATTGAGCAACTCATCCCATTTTTTGAGTATCTGGGGGGATGGCCCGCAGGCAATCGCGGCCGGGTTGTAGGCATAATAGATTCCTTGGAGCTTACCTTTGAGGTGCGATTTAAATTCCGAGAGTCCGTTCCATAATTCGATGCCAGTATAGTTTTTGACCTCCCAGGAAACCCACGAAAGGTCATCCTGGTTGAAGGCGGGGGCTGGTGGGTCGTAGGGATGCGCTAAAAAAGTGAGCGCGTTGGCTTCATTGGCCGCATCAATCAGGCGTTGGGGGTGTTTGGCAAATGGTCCCAGGCCGCGGTCTGCGCCGAAGACAAGCAGGTGATTTTTTTGCGGCTTGCGGGTTTGGTCGTGGATTTCTTCGCCAACTAGCATGAGCACGCGTTTCTCCCCCTCGCCATGGTACCCTTCGGGGCCATTGACCCACACATTATGGTCTGTAACGATCACCACATCCAGGCCTGCACGCTGAGCGGCGGCGGCAATCTCGGTGTGCGAGCCATATCCGTCCGAGTAGGGGGTGTGCATATGCAGGTTAATGACGTATTCGTAAATATCCATGATAGTTTGACGTTTCCATAGACGAAAGGTATAATCCAGCCCTGCTCAGAAAGTATCCTAAAAATAGGGATATGCGCAGGTGCTTACGCACTCCCGCATATCCCTATTTTCGGGCTTTCGCTGCACAAGTACGTAAATCCTTGGAGGTTTTATTGTGGAAGCTTATTTGGATGTAGCTCTGATTATAACGTCAATTGCACTGATTGCCAGTGTGATCTTGCAAAGCAAAGGCGCTGGCCTGGGTGGTTTGACGGGCGGTGATGCCGGTGGAGTTTTCACGGCACGCCGCGGCGTGGAAAAACTGCTCTTTCGAGTGACGATTGGTTTAGCCTTTCTATTCTTCATGCTGGCTATTCTGACCGTTATTTTCACCGGCTAGAAAACGAAGCCAAAATAGGGATATGCTGTGGTGCAAAGCGCTGCCGCGTTCCCTATTCTCGGATTTCTCAAAAAGTATGAAACGACTACGCTGGCAACTGCTGATTGTCTTTTTGGCGCTTATTGCCATTGGTGTACTGCTGTTGGGGCAGCAACCGGTTACCGTACAACCGTTGTCCCCCGAGCCGATTACCGGCGGCAATTACACCGAAGGGCTGATAGGTCAGTTCTCGCGCCTCAACCCGATTTTGGCTTATTATAATGCAGCCGACCGCGATGTAAACCGCCTGATCTACAGCCGCCTGATTTATTTTGACGATCGCGGTTTGCCCCAGCCCGAATTAGCCGAATCGTGGGGCATCTCGCGCGATGGCACAGTTTATAATTTCTCGCTGCGCATCGATGCGCTCTGGCATGACGGCACCCCCGTTACCAGCGCCGATGTTGTCTATACGATCAATCTGCTCAAAGAACCGGCCTTGCCCATTCCTGAAGATTTGCGCCAATTCTGGAGCGAAATCGAAGTTGAAGCCCTGGATGAACACACCATCCAGTTTCGCCTGCCCGAACCCTTTGCCCCGTTTTTGGATCATCTTTCCTTTGGGATTCTTCCGTTTCACAGGCTGGGCGGGCAGACTCCTGAGGGGTTGGTCAATGATCCCTATAATATGACTCCTGTCGGGAGTGGCCCCTTCCGTTTCGAGCAGCTCATCGTTGAGGATGACCTGATAAAAGGGGTTGCCCTCACCGCCTTCGATGATTATTTCGATGGGCGTCCGTTTATCGATCAAGTTATTTTTCGCTATTATCCCGATGCCGCCTCAGCGCTGGCCGCTTACCAGGCTGGCGAAGTCAGTGGCATTAGCCAGATTACGCCGGAAATTCTGAAAGCCGCCCTGGCCGAACCTGATCTCAACTTCTACACCGGCAGGCTGCCCGAACTGGCGTTGATTTTGCTCAATCTCGATGATGAGGGTATGCCCTTCTTCCAGGATGCCGAAATTCGCAAGGCTTTGCTGATGGGTCTCAACCGCCAATGGATGGTGGACCGCGTACTCAATAGTCAGGCCGCCATCGCCGATGGCCCGATTTTCCCCAACACCTGGGCATATTATGATGGCATTTCACGCATTGACTACGATGCCGATAAAGCTGTACAAGCCATCAAGGCTGTTGGATATACTATTCCTGCGTCGGGGGGGGCAGTTCGCACCAACGAGGATGGAGTCGCCTTCTCGTTCACGTTACTCCACCCCGAGGGCGAACCGTACACATCCCTGGCAGCGATCATCCGCGAGAATTGGCAGGCGCTGGGCATTGGCGTGGAATTACGCGCTATCCCCTATGATGAATTGATTAGCAATTATCTGGATACGCGTAATTATGACGCCGCGCTGGTTGATTTGAATCTCTTCCGCTCGCCCGATCCCGATCCCTACCCTTTCTGGCACCAGACTCAGGCCACCGGCGGGCAAAATTATTCCCAATGGGATGATCGTCAGGCCAGTGAGTATCTAGAGCAAGCTCGTATTGTTGTTGATCCAACCGAGCGCACGCGGCTTTACCGCAATTTTCAGGTGCGTTTTGCGAACGCGCTGCCCGCGTTGCCGTTGTATTACCCGATGTATACTTATGGGGTGGATGCTCAGGTTCAGGGCGTGCGGATTGGCCCGCTCTTCGACACCCCCGACCGCTTTGCTTCGGTAAATGATTGGTTTTTGTATGCCGAGCGTAGTGCAGGCGGTGATCAGTTTGATCAGCCGACTCCATTTCCATTGGAGCCATAACAAAAAGCAGCGGACTGTCGCCCGCTGTTTTTTGTATATTGATACCCGTAGACGATTTCGGGCTTCCTTTTGCGAAAGTGCGTAAGTCCTGTTGGAGTCATTATGTCCCCAGAAGAAAGCGCTGCAAAACTCGTAGAAAAGAAGATTGCGTACACATTGTATAAAAACGGGAATTTTTTCATCGTTGAAAATGTGCCTGCGCGTGTGAATGAAGAAACCGGCGAAGAATTCTTTTCGCCGGAAACCGTTGAGAATTTACAACTGATTATTATGGGGCATAAGAAGCCGGTGCGGACGATTGAAACCCCGGTTTTTGATTACGAATAAGGCATGATCTCAAAAAGGGCGGGGCGCAAAGCGCCCCGCCCTTTTTGAGATCATCATTTGCGGTGTGATGAAAGCCGCACAAATAAAAAACACAGGCTCAAGGTGTGCTAAAGAGCGAATCTTCCAACTCTAATAGCGAATTTGCCAGTACATCCAGATCGGATTGAGCGGCGTAGGGATCGTCTTCGATTTCGGCCAGAATTAACGTCAGGCGCTGTTCCATACCCGTGACCACGCCGCTTTGGGTTGCTGGGAGCAACGCTTTCATGGCGGCAAATTTGTCAGTGGTGCGATCCAGCACGACTTGTGCACGGGGAGGATCGTTCTCAGCGAGGGCCAGGAGCGCGTCGCTCACATCCAGGCGGGCATCGATGAGCAATATACGCAGTTCATATTCCATCTGGCTTGCTACCAGGGTTTTATTCTCGATTGCCAGGGGGCTGAGACCGTTGATCTGGGCTTCGAGATCCGCGATCTGTGCTTCGGCGGCGGTGAGTTGGGTTTGCAACTCGGCCTGTTGTATTTTGCTGGCGGTGATTTCAGGGCGATAGAGCAAGAAAATTGCCGCAATAAAACCGGCGCCCAATACAATCAGCAAACCCAGTGTCCAGCGCAACATGGAGCGGAAAAAGCGGCGGATTTTACTTTCGGGCTTTGGGGCAGGTTCAGCTTCGGCGGCGGCATCATCTGGAATTTGGGTTTCAAGTTTTTCCAGGTTTGGCAGCTCGGGGACAGGTTGGGTTTCAACCTCATCGGATTGGGGTTCAGGGACGGGGAATGCATTTCCCAGATCAGTCATAATAAATCTCCAAAATAATTTTCAAACAAATATTGATTCGGCGCGATTGTACACCATTTGCGGCAAAAATTATGGGCTAGTTTCCTCAACCAGACCATTTAATAAATCGTGCAAGGCTTCCAGAAAACCCTGGAACAGCGCGCTTTCTGCTTGTAGCATTTCAACGTCGCTGCTCAACGCATCGGCCTGTGCGTTCACCGCAGCCACGTCGTCGCTCAGTTGCGCGACCTGCTCGCTTACATCTTCGAGATTGTTAAGCCGGGTACGCAAGCCTTCAATATCTTGAGTTGTAATATCGAGCTGCACTTGCATGCCTTCAATTTGCCGTTCAAGTTGCGCCAGTTCCACCGGGCTTACAAAGCGCAGCCCGCCGTTGAGGCCCACCAGTACGCCGAAGACCAGGGCCGCTGCTAAAACAAAGGCCAGAAAACTGCTGCCCAACGACATCAGCAATGCCTGCCCGCGGGTGATGCTGGTTTCGGAATTTTCTTCAGGCGGGATGGATGGCGTTTCAGATTCTTCGGGAGCAAGACCATCGGCGGGGATTTCGGCAGCCACTTCGAGCGAGTCTGTTTCGGCTTCGGGTGGCGGGATTTCCTCAGGGCTGGTCGGCGTTTCTTCAAGGGGTTCTGCCTCCGGGGCAACATCATCCGCCGCGATAGCTACCAAAGGAGCCAGGCGCTCAAACAGGGCTGCGCCAACACCTTCAATAGTTTGCAGTTCATCCACATCGGCGAAGGGACGCGCCGCAGCAATGCGCTCGGCGATTGCCGGGCCAACTCCCGGAAGGGAGGTAAGTTCTTCGAACGAGGCCGTGTTGAGATTTAGCAATGCGGTCATTGGTGAAACTCCTTTCGTGACAGTATCTCAAGTATAGTCGATGTTACGTGAAAAAAGCCAGACCTTTTGGCCCGGCTTTTTTTGGAGAAGAGATGCCTGGTAGTGCTTATTTTTTGTTGACTTTAATCGTGATGGGGCGCTGTTCTTCCACTTTGGGGATGCGCAAGGTGAGGATGCCATCTTTGAGAGCGGCGTCGGCCTCGTCGGATACAAGATTGGCAGGGAAGCGCAAGTGACGCTGGAAGGTCCCGGTAGGGCGCTCACGGCGCAGGTAGCCTTCGGTGTCTTCTTCGGTTTTGAACTCGCCATGGATGCCTACGATATTTTCTTGGATCTCAATATTGATGTCGTCGGCGCTCAGGCCGGGTAGTGTGGCAATGATTTCATAAGCTTCTGCGTCTTCGCGCACATCTACAGGGATGTGAATATCGCAGTTGGCGGCAGCCACGTTGCGGGCAACACGGTCGCCCTGCATCATGCGGCGGCGCATATGGGCGCGTTGGTGAGGGGTCATATAGAGGTTCATCATGCTGTTTTCTCCTGTTTGAGTAGGTTTGTTTTATTTGTTGTACGCATATAATCATACAGGGGAAATGTTAGAGCCACGCAAGTGAGATGTTAGATGAACGCAAATTTTTTGTTGGATTTTTGTATGCGGTGAGGGGCTTTCCATACCTCCAAGATTTTTAAAATCTCGGAAGTCTTTTTCAAAGTTCTTTCCAAAATCTACTTAATCACGCGCGTGGGCCGTGA
>JACKQG010005933.1_pt1 | contig 13206 bp, 15 predicted proteins | sample 8237621 | NCBI WGS metagenome assembly JACKQG01 (sample SAMN15677084, study PRJNA649215) | marine metagenome | biome: marine; feature: Black Sea; material: saline water; isolation source: suspended particulate matter (SPM) from the Black Sea western gyre | collected 2013-06-09/2013-06-10 | depth...
GATAAATTGGAAATGGCATTTCAAGCAAAATTTTATCAAAACAAGGGAATTTCCAAAGAAAAACTACAAACCTTCTTCAATACTGCAAAAAAGGAAATTAAAAGCAAAAATTTACGTAACATCCTTTCAAATTTTATGGAATGATATTTATCACATAATGTCTAAATTCTCATGATGGGTTTTTTTAATTTTCTTGGAAAAAAGAATAATGAATCAAAAAAGAAAACTGGTGGTATTAAAAAACAAGTAATGCAAGTTTTAAATCCAAAAATAGCTGCTGCCGATTACTATGCGAAACCAAAGAAAAAAAAGAGTAATCATCACCCTAAAAAAAAATCAAATAATAAGAAGCAACCTTGAGATGATATACCATGCAATATTTTATGGCTCTAAAAGTTGGTCAGAAACGTGTTAATGATGCAAGAGAGTACCTTAACAAATTTGCAAATGGCAAAGCAATGCCAGCATTAGCGCTAAAGGACAACAACAAAACAAACATCTGGGAACCAGTTGGGGAAGAAAATTTGTATGCAGTTGTCAATGGTGCATCTGGATTTGTTGTAACTGATGATGGCGGATACCTTCTTGTGTTATGTGATAAAAATGGAATTGCAAAGACAATTGTACAAGGATTGTCTGATGAAGAAAAGACCAGCATAATAAATTCGCTAAAATCAGATAAGATTCAGGAGTATGACGGTGAGGTTAGCCTCCCAGTATAGTAAATAATCAAATTATATTGTCGTAACGTTTTACTTACCAATAATTTAGGTGAAGATATGAAGAAATTTTCATCCGAAATAGAACTGCGAGGACATCTTATAGATTCGCTGATCCTGACAAAGGTATTTGATGGGATTATGGATCATGGTGGCTCGTTTGAGGTTTTAGATATACAGGTTGGTAAGAAGAAAAAGGATGAAAGTTATGCAAAACTGCTTGTTACTGGAACGAATACAAAAAATCTCGACACAATCTTAAACTATGTTTATCGCCAAGGTGCCACATCTAAAACTCAAAAAAATGTAATGTTAAAGGCTGCAACAAAAGATATGGTAATGCCTGATAATTTTTACAGTACAACAAATAATCCAACACAAATTTTTCTTAACAACAAATGGATTGATGTGGACAATATGATGATGGACAAATGTGTTATTGTTAAATCCAAAAAAGCAATGTGTGTTCCAATTCGTCAGGTAAAAAAAGGTGATAAAATTGTTGTAGGAGAAAATGGCGTCAAAATAATTCCACCTGAAAGACCTCGTGAGGGAATGAATGTATTTGAATTTATGGGAAGTGGAAGCTCTAGTGAGAGACCAACACAGCATATAGCCAAAAAAGTTGCAGAGGATATACGACGTACCAAAAAGAATGGTGGTAAAATTGTTCTGGTTGGCGGCCCTGCAATTATTCATACAGGTGCAACTGAATCAGTTTCAAAACTTATCCGTCATGGATATATCGATGCGGTTTTGGCTGGAAATGCACTTGCAGTTCATGATATTGAATATGCTACACTAGGAACGTCTCTTGGCATGAACGTTCGTGATGGAACTCTTGCTGTAAGAGGTCACAGAAATCATATGGAAGCGATAAATGCAGTCTTTAAGGCCGGTTCTATCGAAAAAATGGTGAAATCAAAAAAGCTAACAAGAGGAATAATGTATGAATGTATAAAAAAGAAAGTACCATTTGTTTTAGCTGGATCCTTACGTGATGACGGTCCTTTGCCTGATGTGATTACAGATGTTGCACTTGCTCAGAAAAAATACAAGGAAATTCTAAAAGGCGCTTCAATGGTTATAATGGTGGCTACCATGCTACATTCAATTGCAACTGGAAATATGCTTCCTGCTAATGTCAAAGTGATAGTTGTTGACATAAACCAACCAACTGTTACAAAATTGATGGATCGCGGTACATGGCAAGCATTAGGAATTGTATCTGATGCTGGTGCATTTTTACCAATGGTTGCTAAAGAATTGTGATTCTAAATTAAAAACTAAGGTGGCATAAACAAGCTTTCAGGATTATAGAAGAAGGATACAAGGAAAATACCACCTAAAACTCCGGCGATAACGCCTGTTGCCAAATAAAGGAAACCCATATTCATGCCTGAATTTGTGTTATGTGTCTAATAACTTGTCAAGCAAAAGTTTCATGATGAAAACCATCAATTAATGAATCCGTAAAATCTTATATCTCAGCCACTTCAAGCCAGCTAATATGACGGTAAAAACGACTGAAATAGATAGTAACAAAATACGCTATTTTGAGAAAGGAACTTCGAAGGATACGCTTCTGTTACTTCATGGTCTTGGAGCTTCTGCGGAAAGATGGGAAAATGTAATACCACTTTTTGCTAAAAAATTTAGAGTTGTCGTTCCGGACCTCATTGGCTTCGGATATAGCGACAAACCAATTGTTGATTATACAACTGACTACTTTGCTGAATTCGTCTCTAAATTTGTTAGTAAACTAGGAATTAAGAATCTGAATATTATTGGTTCATCGCTTGGAGGTGAAATTGCTGCCGAATCTATCATAAATCATGATGTAAATGTGAAAAAACTTGTTCTTGTTTCACCATCAGGTATGATGAAGCATTCAACTCCTGCATTAAATACATACATTTCAGCTGCAATGTACCCAAATAACGAGTCAGCCCTGAATGCATTCCAGGCTATGTCTGGTAGGAAGAAGATAGATAACAAGATTGTTTCTGGATTCGTAGAAAGAATGCAATTACCAAATGCAAAAATGGCCTTCATGTCAACACTTCTAGGATTGAGTAATTCCAAGGTAATCACTGAAAAATTACAGTTAATCACAATTCCAACATTAATTGTCTGGGGCGAAAATGATCCTGTAATTCCTATTGAATATGCACAATCTTTTGTATCAGGAATCAATGATTGCAGGTTTTACAAAATGACAGGATGTGGACATGTACCATATGTTGAAAAACCAAAAGAATTCTTTCAAATCGTGTCAGATTTTCTTGCTTAACGATCATTTTATAAGGTAATCAACCCACTAGTGGTAATGGAAGGAAAGAAAAACCCATACGATCCAGCTGAATTATTCAAGCAGTGGCTAGAAAACACATCTAAAATGCAGTCTGATTTCACGAATAATGCGAATCCATTTCAGACAAATTTTCAAAATCCGTTCAATCTGCAAAATATGATGCCAAACTTTCTCTCATGGGGTGCTTTCAAGACTAGTGTTGGTAGTAATGGAAGGATCTCAATTCCTGAGGCAGAAAGACAGGCTCTTAGTGTGAATGAAGGAGATTTGGTGCAGGTAATTGTTATTCCAGTCAATCCTAAGAATAATTGAAATGGTAGTAAATGGTTATGAATGGTTTCTATTACCACTAGATATATATAGTGATGCCAGTTATAACAAACCATGAGTAACGAATCAAACAAAACAGTCGAGAATGACGTTTTTTCAACTGTAGAAGAAACTGTTCAAGAACAGGTTAAATCTGCTGAGAAATCATTCCCAAACTATCAAACATCTGTTACAAGCTTACAGCAAGAATACACTGAAGCATTCCAGAACATTGTAGATTCAACTATTACTTTGCAAAGAGAATTTGCAAACAAGACCGGAATCAACACTGCTCTTCCAGAAGCAACAGAAAGTGCTGTAAACAAAACAAATGAACAGATTAGCAAGGTTCAAGATGTTCAGAATAAGGTAGCATTAGCAACAATTGATGCAACCCGTCAGAATATCAAAACCTTCAACGAGAACGCAAAGGCTTTTGCTGATCTTAACAAAGGTGTATTGCAATCTTGGTTAACCGCATTCACACCAAAATACTAGTGTGAATGTTTCCTTTTTTTTATGACCTTTCCTTAAGCCACTGGCCAAGCTCTGGCAGAACGGTTTTTTGACTAAACGAACTAGCTATCATTCCAACGTGTCCTGTGGGATATAACTTCAATATCTTATCAGTACTTGAAACTGCATAATGTAAAGGCATACTACATTCCGGAGAAACCAAATGATCACCTACAGCAACTTGGGTAAAAACTGGCATATTGAGATTTTTTAATGATACATGCTTATTCCCAACATACATCTTGTTTTGTATCAACAAATTATCTTGATAAATACCCTTTATCCATTGTCTGAAAAGCTCACCAGGAATAGGCGGGGTCTCATCTAGCCATTTTTCAATTTTAAGAAAACTATCAACGTATTTTTCGTTATCAATATTATTCAAAAATTTTATGTATTTTTCAACACCTTGCTCAAATGGCTTTAGAATTGAAAAACAGAAATAGATGAATTCTGGCGGCATATTTCCTACCGTATCAACCAATTTATCAGCATCAAAATATTTTGCAACATTACTCACAACTGTTGTATCCTTCCAACCATCAATTACTGGCGCAGTTGCGATTAAATTTTTGACCCTTTCTGGGTGAAGTGCTGAATATACAGTAGCCAATGTTCCACCCGTACAATAACCTTGAATTGATACCTTATCCACATTAGTTTCATCACAAATAAAATCCACACAGTTATCCAAGTAACGATTTACGTATTCATCAAACCCTAGAAATTTATCAATCTTGGATGGCGTTCCCCAATCAATCAAATAAACATCAAATCCTTGTTCAAGCAAGTTTTTTACCCAGCTTTTCTTTGGGTCAATATCAAAAATATGCCACCTGTTAACAACTGCATACGAAATAAGTAACGGTGTTCTAACTTGCTTTGATGTAAGCGGCTTGAAATGCAGCAAACGTATTTTGTCTTCCTTGTATGCAACATCAAATTGTGTTGAACCTAACTTAACCTCATGTGGCACAGAGGCTTTCATTGGAGCCTCTGTAAAGTTACGGCTAAAATTTAGAAATTCGCCAATAATTTTTGGGTCAAATTTATTTCCTGACATTTTTTCAAGCTTTCTTTTTAGACGACTCTAGCTTTGAAATTCTGCTCTTTAGGGTATGTAGCTCCTCATAAATTTCCTCAATCTCCTGCTTGGTCGGCAAGTTAGCAGACTTTAGCATTACATCAGTTATTGCATTCCATCTTTTCAGAAGATCAAGTTCCGTCGAAATAAGCTTGTTATAATTTTCTGAGAATTTTTTAGAATCAAACAGTCCAGTGAAGTTATTCTCAAAGATGTCAATCCAGACTCTTTTGTAAGATTCAAGACCCTCTTCATTTTGTGGTACTTTAGATATCTTTGTGGATACTTCTTTTTGAGCGCCAGTCCACGTGTCTGCTAATTGTTTATAGTATTCAATTAAAAAATTATTAAATTCTACAATCTCCTTATTTGACTCAGTTAGTTCGCTTGTAATTTTCTTCAAATTGGTTGATAAGTTACGTAATGGTCCAACAGCAGAAAGTGTTGTAGGTTTGGAGGACATCATTGCTATCATATCGGACCAAAACATCGCTGTTTTTTTATAATAATCAGTGACATTCGATTCGTTTTCCATATAATTATCCATAAATAGATCGCAATAAATAGATCGCACTAGAGACCGTTAACAATGGATTATGAAAATATTTGTACGTTAGTTCAGAAAATTGATTCCAAGATTAGATTTGTAGGTGTAATTAACTCTAAGGGTAGACTCGTTGCGGGTGGTATGGCAGCAAGTAAAACACGGCTTGGTGATAGAAAAAGAGACGAAATGCTCTACATGGAGCTTGCACTAAGAGTTAAGATGAGAAGTGAATTTGACGATGATCTCGGAAAAGTAAAGTTTTCCATGTCATTTAGGGAAAAACTCATTGTGATGAGCTTTCCTATAAAAAATGATGTGTTAATGGTATCAATGGAAAGTAAAACTCAGTTTGAAAAAATTGCATTTAATATTTTAAAATTGGCTGAAAAAATATAATACACTACAATATGGACAAATCATGGAACAACTAAATCTTGCCGTAATTGTCAAATTAGAGCCCGATTTTTCTGAAGGAAATGTAAGCTACAAGCCTGATGGGACACTCAATAGAAATGAAACAAAAAGTACGCTGGGTCCTCACAGTGGAATAGCTGCTAAAGCTGCTTTTTATGCCAAGGTAAAGTATGATGCAAAGATTTCTGTTTGTTCAATGGGTCCACCATTTGCAGAACTAGCTTTAGAACAAGCCCAACAAACTTGTGATGCAGATGTACTACACCTGTACAGTGATAGAATTTTTGCGGGAGCAGACACGCTTGCAACTGCAGAGACTCTAAGAACAGGCATTACTGACAAGATGGAAGGAAAGATGGACATTGTGTTTTCTGGACACAGGGCTTCTGATGGTGAAACTGGTCAGACAGGCCCACAAACTGCATGGAAGTTAGGATTCACATTTCTTGGAAATGTTATTAGTTATGATGTGAATTTAGAAAAAAGAACTGTTGTAGCCAAATGTTTACTGACCTTAAATGGTGTACCAAATGTTGTCGAGGAAATTGAAGCTCCGCTTCCAGTATTCATCTCAATTGATCCATCCTACAAATCAAATTATACTACAGTTTCTCAGAGGATTGCTTTTGAAAAATATCAAAAAGAGGCTTACGAAAGGGCTAAAAATTACAAACAATATCTCAAAGTTTTCAATATTGATGAGCTTGGTGTTGATAAAACATTAGTAGGACTTGCCGGCTCACCAACTATAGTATACCAAGTAGAACGTATACCAAAAGGAAAGGCTACAAGACAAGCCGAAGTTCTTGATGGTTCAAATCCAGAACACATACGCAAAGCAGTTGCTAAGATGAAAGAGGCGCTTTCTGCGATGGTGATTAAATGAGTGAAGACTGGCGTTGTAGTGGGTGTGACTCATGCAAGACGGAGTGCGAAGCCTATAGCCATGTTTACGTTATAATGGAACACATTGATGGAAAGATTCTTCCTGTAAGTCTTGAAATGCTTGGAGAAGCAAGAAGACTATTTGATGATTACAACGCAAGATATTCCTCAAATGAAAAAGTGGTTGCAGTAATCCTAGGAAATGATATTAAAGATTATTCTAAAGAGTTGATTGAGTATGGTGCTGACGTAGTAGTTTGTGCTGATCACCCAGAGTTAAAAGATTTTAGAAACACAATTCATACCAAAGTAATTAGTCAAATTGCTTTAGACAAAGAGATTGCATCAAAGATTGAGCCAAATTATGCTAAACAATTCAAAAAACCCCGCTACATATTTTTTGCAGCAGATAGCATTGGCCGACATTTATCATCTACCGTACTAGTAGAGTTAGAGTCAGGTCTTGCATCAGATATTAACAAGCTCGTAATCAAAGACCTTAATGTAACACATCAAATTAAGACTGATGGTAAACCAACTGATTTCAAAAAAACTCTAGAAATGTACAGACCAGATTTTTCAGGATTCTTATGGACAACAATTCTTTGTCTTAATAATACAACCCCAGCAATAAAGCGTGAATATTATCCTCAAGGCTGTAGTATCATACCAGGTGTTTTTGAGCCCATCAAACCAGACCCAAAAAGGAGTGGAGAAATAATATTTTACGAACCAAAAATAGAAGAGAATGATCTCAAAGTAAAAGTTCTTAGTCATAAAATTATCAAAAGTGAGGTTGACTTTGAAATTCGTAAAGCCGTTGTAAGCTTTGGACGAGGAATCAAAGATGCGCCAGATGAAAACATAAAGCTTGTAGCCGAACTTGCCAAGCAACTAGATGCAGAGATAGGAATTTCGTTACCAATTTCAAAAAAGCTTTTACCTGCAAGCCAATCAATCAGTTCAACTTACATGATTCCAGCTAGAGTGATTGGAACTAGTGGAAGTAAAATAAGTCCAATGCTTTACGTGGCAGTTGGAATAAGTGGGGCAATGCAACATATAGCTGGTATGCAGGATTCAGAATTTATTGTTGCAATAAATCCAGATGAGAATTCGCCAATAAAGAATGAATGTGATATTTTCATCAATGGAAGAATGGAAGATGTTATACCACTATTAGTTGAAGAGCTCAAAAAACAGCAACAGGTAGTACAGGCAGGATGAGTTAATGGAAAAGTATGATGTAGCTATAGTTGGTGGTGGGTCAGCTGGCTTGGCTGCACTAAAGCAACTATCAACTTTGGGCAAACAGGCCGTCCTACTTGAAGCAGGTGAAAAGGTAGGTGTAAAAAATATTTCTGGCGGAATCCTTTATTCAAAAAAACCAAACAACGGAAGAGTCTACAATGTTGAAGATATTTACGGGCAAAACTTTGTCAGTGAGGCACCACTGCAGAGAAAAATTACGCAATATCTTCTCCACGCAACTTCAAAAGACAAAGTTTTTTCCATGGATCTAACAGCAGCGCATGAATACCAATCAAATTTTGGCTATTCAGTTCTTATGAACGAGCTAAATGCCTGGTTTGCACAAAGCGCTGATGAAAGCGCACAAAAATGTGGTGGTGGAATAGTCCCTGGCGTTCACGTAAATGACATTTCTTGGGATGCTGAAAAAGAAAGGACAACAATTCAGACTGATGAGTTAGATGAATTTCAAGTAAAGGCAGTAATAGCGGCTGATGGTGTAAATTCCGAAGTTGCACAGATTACTAATGCAAGACCAAAATTTTCAGCAACACAATTGTATCAAGGTGTCAAAGCTATTGTAAAATTACCTGAAAATATAATTAACGACACATTTGCTATCGGAGCGGATAGCGGGGCAGCACATCTTTTTGCAGGTGACATCACACTAAACCATCTAGGAGGTGGATTCCTTTACACAAACAGAGACACCTTGTCAGTTGGTGCAGTATATCATTTTGATTCTCTTTTGGACAATCCAACAGAGCCCAACACACTACTAGATGCTTTATTAAAAAATCCGATGGTTACCGAGTTAATCAAAGATGAGGTACCGGTAAAGGGAGAAATTGACAAAACATTAGAGAAGGAAAAACAGATGCAGATCCGTTTTGCGGTAATAAAGCTGATAAAAACTTGGTATGAGATTCGTGATGTATACCTTTCTTCAAGCAAAACGAAAGAGATGATCAAGACTGGGAAATTTAACTCGGAAGATGAAATCAAATCTAAATTATCTGAGCTTCGCGAAAAGATGTCAACCGAATATGGAATCACGTTTAAAACAGATTATGTTGAGGACGAATACGGCGCAAAATTAATTCCTGATGGAAAACGCTGCAGAATGAAAAGACCCTACCAGAATAATGTCTTGTTTGTAGGTGATGCAGCTGGTAGAGGAGTTTTTGTCGGTCCAAGAATTGAAGGTCTTAATGTGGGAATCGATGATGGGGTACGAGCTGCCAACGCCATTGCAAGGGCATTAGAAAAAAATAATTTCTCTCAAGGTTATCTTGGTGAATATTACACAAAATCAATTGAAGAAAGTCCATACACGAAAGATATGAAAGAGATCGACAAAGAATATCTAAAAATCTTTATTGATGCCACAAAAGATGTACCAAAAGATGTTTTGAGTGCAAAGCACAGCATGGTCCTAAAACTTATGTCAAGTGGGGCAATTAGAAGTATGGCAGCAAAGTTTGTAAATGTTTTAGGTTATGAGCGTCTGCTTCCAGTGATAGAGTCAGAAGAAAGCTATGTAAAAGTACCAATAGAACTTGCCGAACGAAAGGGAAAGACAGTTTCTTCATCCTACACGCCTTCTATTCCATTACTTGCAGATCGTATTGCAAAGCTGAATTATAATGATGATAAAGATTCTCATATCAAGGTACTAACCCCCGATAATGATTTTATGAAAAAGTTAGTTACGTTGTGTCCAACTAAATGTTATAGTGAAGAAAATGGTCAAGTTACGATACAGCATGAAGGGTGTATTGAATGTGGAACATGTTCTGAGCAAACTGATTGGAAACATCCACGAGGAGAAAAGGGAATAAACTATCGATATGGATAAGTAAAATAATTTTATAAACCAAGATTTTTTTTCAGAAGGGCTAATGTTAATTCTGGGTCTGCCTTTCCGTGTGTTTTTTGCATAACTTTTCCTACCAAAAAGTTAACGATTTCAGGATTTTCTTTTGCATTTTCTACTGCTTTTACTTCTTCGTCTATGACTTCTGTTATAATATCAGATAACGTAGATTCGTCTGAAACGTGACCCAAATCAAGATCCTCAATTATCTCTGATAATTGTTTTCCATTTTTTATAACCTCATCCAGAGCTAATTTTGCAGAGGCTCTGGTAATCTTATTTGATTTGATATATCCAACTAAATCTGAAATGTGATCTCCTTCTAGTTTTGACATTTCACGCTTTTCACGTGTATCAAGCAATCCCATAATATCTGTAGTAATCATATTTGCAATATCTTTCGCATTCGTTTCGTTGTTTGCCTTTTCAAAAAGTTCAGAAAAGTATCTGTCTGAAGATAAGATATCTGCAACCTGTGATGTAATACCGTATTTTGAAACATATCGTTCTTTCTTGGAACTGATGCTTTCAGGCATATGTACTTGTAATTGTTTTTTTGTGTTATCATCAATTCTAACCCACGGTATGTCTGCCTCCAGATGATATCTATACTCAGCCTCTTCTTCTTTTGTTCTTGCTGAAATAGTAATTTTTCGCCCATCATCCCATTGCCGAGTTTCTTGAATAATCTCAATTTTTCTTTCAGCAAGACTCTGCTGCCTTGTTATTTCAAAATGAACAGCTTTCTCTAAATCATGAAATGAACCGATATTCTTTATTTCAACTTTTGAACCTCCCTCAATTGACACATTAGCGTCTGCACGCATCGCACCCTCTAGCCCAGGATCTGACACATTCAAATTTTCAAGCAAATCTGAAAGTATATTCAAAAATTCTCTAACTTGATGAGGAGTTTCAAAATCTGGCTCAGTTACAATTTCAACTAATGGAGTTCCAGCTCTATTATAATCAACTAATGTGAGTTTAGTTTTTTCAGTAACACCTTCGTAAATTAATCGTCCAGGGTCTTCCTCCAATTGTATTCTTCTAATTCTTATCTTCGAATTTCCTACTAAAATTTTGCCTTCCCAACCAATGCTTGTATTTCCATATACATTAAGCTGGGTAATTTGGAAGTTTTTTGGCAAGTCAGGATAAAAATAATTTTTCCTAAAAAATGCAATTTTGCTTGGGGTGCTACAATCAAGTGCCATTGCAATTAATGTTGCTTTTTCAACTGCACTTTTATTCAGTAATGGCAACGAACCTGGAATTCCCATACAAATAGGACAGATGTTTGTATTAGGTTCAAACTCCCTGTAATCAGCTTTACATGGACAAAACAACTTGCTTTCAAGCTTTGTTAGCTGGCAATGTATCTCAAGACCAATTTTTGTCATTAGGCTGGCACCTCGGGTAAATCTACAGTTTTTTCTAATGCATACGCAGCCTGCAACAATGAATGTTCCTCTTCATGATTAGCCATTATTTGAATTCCAATAGGTAATCCGTTTGTAATTTTGTATGGTACTGATATTGCTGGAATTCCAGTAAGATTGGCGGTAACCGTATTAAAATCAACCATCATAAATGATACAGGATCATTAATTTTTTCACCGAATTTGAATGGCTGTATAGGAACCGTTGGTGATATTAGATAATCAAATTTTTCAAATACGTGTTTTATTTCAGCAGTAAGTTTAGATTTCACTTTTAATGCCTTTGAAAAATACTTCCCTGCATGCCCAGCAGATGGTACAAAGCCACCAAGGATCATTCTTCTTATAACTTCAGGACCAAATTTGCTTCTCGCTTGTGATATGTATGAATTAAATTCAAACCCTGATGAATCGAATTCATATCCATATCTTATGTTGTCATATCTTGCAAGATTACTTCCCGCTTCTGTTGATGTTATAGTGTAATATGCAGCCACAGTATATGGAACCATTTGTAATGATACCTGTTCACAATTTGCTCCAAGCTTTTCAAATGTTTTAATCGCATCATTAGTTGCATCTAGTACATCAGTACTAAGCCCATCAGGATTTGTCATTTCCGTTACTATTCCAATTTTTTTCCCGTTTATACCAGCATCAATATTGTTTAGATAATCTTGATTTTTGTTATCAACTGTTGTATTATCGTTAGAATCAATTCCAGAAATTATGTTTAATAAGAATGCAGAATCTTCTACAGTTTTTGTCATAGGTCCTATTTGTTCAATGCTATTAGCATACGAAATAAGACCATAACGACTTACTAACCCATATGTTGGTTTTAATCCAACCACAGAACAAAAGCTTGCTGGATTTCTAATTGAACCACCTGTATCTGAACCTAATGATGCAATGCATTCATTTGCAGAAACTGATACTCCGCTTCCACCAGACGAACCGCCTGGAACATAATCTGCATTCCATGGATTTCTACTAGGTCCATATGCACTAAATTCTGTGCTAAGACCCATTGCAAACTCATCAAGATTTGTTTTCCCGATTATTATTGCATCTTCAGAATTTAGTTTATTAATTACGGTAGAGGTATATGGTGCAATAAAATTTTCCAAAACTTTTGATGCACATGTAGTTTTTGATCCTTCTATGCAGATATTATCTTTAATAGATACAGGCATTCCATAACATTTTCCAACGTTCTGATTCGATTTTATTTTAGTATCAATCTCTCGTGCATTTTTTATTGCTAGATCATTAACTCGTAAGAACGCATGAAGTTTTTCATCGACCTGACTGATTCGCTCAAGTGATTTTAAAGTGAATTCTTCTACAGTAAATTCACCATTCTTTATGCTGTTTATATAATTTAATGCAGAAATTCCTAAATCCAACTTAATTCAACTTTGGAGCCTTTACGTATTTTTCCTGATAGCTCTTCAGAAATTCCAATAAATTTTTATCATATTGATTGTATTTATCGTCCCTCAGTTTACCTAAATCAGTTTCTTGAACAATGATTTCCTCAGATTCAACATTAGCATCATCTAGAATATCAAAATATTCAAGCATTTTTTGTACTCTTTTAACATGATCACTATGATCTTCAAGATTAATTTTCATTAATTTTGCAACTTCAGAAATCTCTTCCTCATTAACCAAATTTTTCACCTATGGTGTTAACCTATCAACATCCCTAGGATAAAATGTTGTGTCGCGAATATTGTCTATACCGGTCAGTGCCATCATTAATCTTTCAAGACCAATTCCACATCCCGCATGCGGTGGAACACCATAATCAAAAACACTCAGATGGTAACCAAATGTATCTACTTTC
>JACKQG010005934.1_pt1 | contig 13204 bp, 3 predicted proteins | sample 8237621 | NCBI WGS metagenome assembly JACKQG01 (sample SAMN15677084, study PRJNA649215) | marine metagenome | biome: marine; feature: Black Sea; material: saline water; isolation source: suspended particulate matter (SPM) from the Black Sea western gyre | collected 2013-06-09/2013-06-10 | depth...
ACTGGCCGGAGCGGGGGCCTACCTGGGGGAGCGTTTTTCAGACTGTGGAAGGGGGGCTTGGTTACTGGGCTCGCAATCGATTTCGATACGGGCCGCCGAAATTCAGTATGAACGCCACTCCGCAATGTTACGACTATGAGGTCGGCTCGCCGGGGTGGTCATTTTTCTATAGCAGCACAGCTTTGCCGGATGATCGATTAGGCATCGCACAACTGAGTAACAGACTGCTTATTCCGCCGGATGCGCTGCCTTTCGAGGGCAATCCCAACGGCAAGTTCCTGGGGTACACATACATGGCATTGCCCTTTACTAAACCTACGACCGGGGACCCACCGACAGGCGATCAGGCCTGGACATGTTTCCTGAGTGCGGCCAACTTCAAAGGACCGATGGCCTACTATATCCCGGAGACCTGGAGCAAGACAGGCAAGCTTTTCAATTATCCTTTTATTTATGGACGGGGACTCGACGCCCGGCCGGGCAACATGGGCGGCGGCGCTATGGAGATTAACACCGTGCCGCGTTTCGATGCCCGGGACGCCCAGGGTGTTGTTTATTCGAAGCTGCCGAAATTGCAGTTCCCGGTGGACGAGCAGGGAAGAACGCTGCTTGTGCAAGACGTGACGTATTACTCCAAGGCGGCCCTGTATGAGGCCTTCAAGGCATGGCGTGACGGCGGGGCGGTCTGTTCCGGAAGCTTCGACGAGAAGGGTGCCTGGAAGTCGAAACTGACGACACGTACGACGCGTTTCGATCAGGCCGGTAAGATAATGACCGGTATCGAGAAGGTCTTTGATACCGGAATCTTTGAATCAAATGTGTGGGGGCTGGAATGGTACGACGGCACTGCCGGCGCCAATGGCTATTTCCCGCAATATTACAAACATGTGGGAGACGAGCGTGTGGCGGTATCGGCCGCGGACGTGCCTGTGGAGACGAATCTTCTTACTAAGGAATTCAAACTGGCGGGCCGCGGTGAGCCCTACACTTCACCGGCCAGCGGCGCCTGGACGAATCCAGGGCCGGCGCACGGACCGTTCACGGTCACCCTCACCGATGGATCCCTAGTCACCTACTACTGGTATCGTTTTGTCGATCAGCCATCTATCCAGCAATATAAGTGGAGTGACGACAAGAAGGCAAAATTGCAGTCTTTTATTGAAAAAATACACGCCAACTGGCCCATTGACAGAGCCTACATGGCACCGCCCAGCAGCGGAACTCTGGCGAGACTCGATCCTGCTCTGCTTGTTATGCCTCCGAAGGGGCTGGAAGTCGGCTATGTGCCTATCGTGACACGTCAGGAAGATGCCGCTAATCAAAACCACTGAAAACAACAGGCATTACCACGCAATGACCTTAACCATATCAACGTAAGCATCTTCTCGGGAGCTGGATATCTTTCCCCTGAATCGAATCCTGAGATTATTAGCGGCCACGTCAATGCTTACATTGTGCCACGTGTTTTCCGGGTCAACATTTCCTCTTAATCTTGCCCTTTCAGTCCAAGCTCCGCCATCAGTGGACACGTCGAACGCGAGATATTCTCCTGTATCAAGTCCTGATTCAATATACCACCAGAAAGTGATGGCGGCATTTGTCTTTCCCTGCAAGTTAATATCTCTGGAGATTAATTGTGAGTCAGTGGCTCTACCATCAACTTCGGCAGAATAACTGCCATCGAACGATCTGGAAGTTCTTCGATACCAGTCGTTCTGAGAATCCTGGCTCCAGTTCGCAGACCAGTCGGACGATGACTCAAAGCTGTCAGAGAATGCCTGAACATCTGCTGGTGCTTCTGTTACGGTAAGCTTCGTGCTACCTGTTATTCCTATTCCATGAGCAGCCGTGATGGTAGTGTTTCCCTGAGCTACTGCAGCGGCCAAACCATCTGTGCTGATTGTGGCGACAGAGTCATTTAAGCTTGTCCAGGTCACACTGCCTGTAATATCTGCCGTGCTGCTGTCTGAGTATATTCCTGTAGCGGTATATTGTTGCGTCGAACCCGCTGGTATCGAGACGTCTGCTGGTGTTACCGTGATGGACTTTAAGGTTGGTGGGGGCGGTGTCACGGTAAGTTCAGCGTTATTGCTTGTGATGATGTCCAAACTACCCGTGATAGAAGTGGCTCCCACGCCTTTTCCAGTAGCTAAACCCGTCGCGTCAATGGTGGCAGCCCCAGTATCGGAGCTTGCCCAGGCCACGGTAGTGGTCATGTCCACCTCACTCCAATCAGAATATATCCCTGTGGCGGAATACTGCTGGATCGAGTCAATCTCTATCGAGGCGGTCTTTGGTTCAACGGAAATGGATACCAATATCGGAGCCTCTACAGTAAGCTTGGCTTGATTACTTGTCACTGAATCCAAACTCGCCGTGATAGAAGTGGTTCCCTCGCCTACTCCAGCAGCTAAACCCGTCGCGTCAATGGTGGCAGCCCCAGTATCGGAGCTTGCCCAGGCCACGGTAGTGGTAATATCCGATGTGCCCGCATCCGAGTATGTCCCTATTGCTATATATTGCTGGTTATAGCCCTTTGGTATCGTGGTCGTGACTGGGCTTACTTCAATTGATACAAGTTCGGGTGGAGTGTCAGATATGCCAGCAGCTTCGCCCGCATCGACCAGGCCATATCCATACCAATTATCCCACCCGGCGTCGCCCAGATCATCGGCAGTGTCTTGAAATACAGTACGGACACCACCATTTGGACCAGCCAAAATCAGAGCGGCAGCTCCTGCCACATGTGGGCAGGCCATTGATGTTCCACTCTTTGTGGCATAGCTATTACCCGGGTAAGTTGAGTAGATATCGACACCGGGCGCTGCCAGCTCCAAAGCTGAGCCTGTGCTTGACCAGCTTGCTTTCACATCTGTATCGTCTGTCGCACCGACTGCGATAACGGAATCATACCTGGCCGGATAGTCCACTGTATCCCGCTCGCTGCCCCGACGTACACTATAGTCGTTGCCGGCAGCGGCAACCAAGAGTATACCAGCAGCAGAGGCGTTGTCACATGCTTCACGGAGCGTTTGATAATCATAATCGGTGCCCAGGCTCATTGAGATAATGTCCATGTTGTTATCAATTGCCCACTCAATGCCGGCAACCACATCGCTCAGATATCCGCTTCCGCCACTGTTCAGGACTTTGACTGCATAGAGGGAAGCTTCCGGGGCAACGCCGATAACGCCTTGATCATTGTCTTCTGCAGCTATTATCCCAGCACAGTGCGTTCCGTGACCGTGGTCGTCCATCGGATCATCGTCACTATTCACAAAATCATATCCGCCTTTGTAATTGTCGTCTAAGTCAAGGTGGCCATAATCGATTCCCGTGTCGATAACAGCCACTTTAATCCCCGTGCCTTTGTTGTTCGGATGGACATTACCTGCGTCTATGTGTTTAACACCCCACGAATCGTCCAGTTCTGTATCAAGTGCATGTACTTCGCCATCTTCTTCGATGTAGGCAACTCTGGGATCGGTTCTCAACCTGGAAATCTGAATTTCGGAGAGTTCGGCTGCCGCTGCCGGCAGATGCCGGTAGGAGCGGCGTACTCTGCCACCGTGTCCACGTATGTAACTTCGCCGCCTTTCGGCAGCTTGTGGTCCAGTTCCATCATTGAAACCGATTAAAACCCTCCTGCTTCTACCAGAAGAGCTCCTCCGTGCGAAACTTGCTTTAGTCAAGCTTAAAGCTAAAAGACCTATCAAAGTGATACCAGCAATCAAATATATCTTCTTCATAACCTGGTCCTTCCAAAAAATATTTTTGGAGTATCTCTACGATAAGGTCGCACAGCCTAAACTATTATACCATAATTAAACTGTCGGATAAAGGGGAAAATATCTTTAACCTTTTTTCAATGAAGCACTTAAAACATCTCTCAGAGCCTAAATACAGATTTACTTAAGCGTTAAATCCCAGCTTACTGCGTCGGTCTATAAAGACGAATATCATCGAAGAACATTATACCTGAACCGCCGGCAACAGGATTATTCCTGTTACCAAGACCAAGAGTAATCGAATTGACATTGGCAATGTTCACGCCTTGATCTGCAAAGCGCGTCAGGTCGATTGTCCATTCTGTCCAGGCATTTATTAATGCTGCATCAGGATCATCATTAGAAACCAGTTCACTGCCATTGAGAGCAACGTACATCGGCTCAGCGGCGTTAGATGTATCTCCGTAGAACCACAACGACAGTACTCCAACACCTTCGGCGGTCCAGTCACGCATATCAGTTAATGTCAAAATCGCCTCAGATTTCCCCACACCGTTGTCATAGGCAAACGGCATCGACTGAGAACCGCCGTGAACAATAGTTTGTTCGGCAAAAGGAGGATTAGCATAGCCAACGACAGAGCCGTTTATTGCCGGGTTATCGAACCCGTCCACCCAGGCAAGATATATCCTATTGCTCCCGGGCTCATCTTCATTAAGGTCATTGTAGGACTCAAAATCGTCCACAATAAGATAATCAGCCACTGTAAAGCTCCATGTTGCGCCTGTGCTGATAGAGGCATCATTATTATACTCATCGATTCGCCAGTAGTAAGGACCGCCGCCCCATTCAATGCCTTCGGAGAGGGTATAATTCGCGGCACCCTGCCGGCTTCGATATATACCGGTCGTATCGGATGAATCGGCATTACCAACAGCTTCTTTATCAGTACCGAAATATACATCATGCTGAGCAGCCTCGTCCCCCGGTGACCATCTAAGAGGGTTCCTGGCCTCTTTGATATCTACTGTTGATTTATTTCTCGGGCTCGGGTCCCAGGCAGCTAACGGATCACCTCTCATAAGCTGTTTAACCTCATCGGCCGTTAATGCCATATCATAGATGCGGACATCGTCCACGGTACCGGCTAAAAAATCGCTCGGGGTACCACTGTCCCATTCCTGTCCTATCGACCACCGGTCGGTAGGGCTGAAACTGTAAGCGGCAGGGTGAGTGTTTTCCTGAATTCCATCAACGTATATATATCCGGTTGCCCCGCTCCTTACGTAAGTCAGCATATGCCATTCGTCGTCGTTTACCACCGTGCTGGAATAACCTTCGTAGCTGCTGTCGGCCCCATCATACATTGTTGCCCGGCCCTGGTCGATAGCCCAGAGTGCAACGTTGCCGGTGGCGGTATTAGAAGATAACCAAAGCCCGTGACTGTCGGTTGTTTTAACCCAGCCGCTGAGCGTAATATCATTGCTCGTTATGTTATCAGCTACATCGTTCATAGTTACATAATTTGAGCCGTTGAATTCCAGCGCACCGTCCATCTGTCCTTCGACCCATTGAGGTTTATTAACAAGGGTGCCGTCATTTCCATGGCCAGACCAATCCAGGGCGGTACTGCCATAACCTTCATCAAACGTCCACCAGCCGATTAGATTCGGATCCGCAATCGGTATAAAGGGCTTTGTCTTGAAGCTCCAGACCCGGCCTTTATGCGTGGTGGCGGCATCAAACTCATCAACGCGCCAGTAGTAAATCTTATCCAACTCAAGGGGGCCAAAAAAGGGACGATAAGTTGTCGCTGTCTGAGGAATACTCACAACAGCATTGTTCACATCGTCAGAATTGTCACCGAAGTACACGGTGTGCAGTTTCGCATCGAAACCTGCCGTCCAGCTCAGTGTAACATTCGGGTCAACAAATTTGACTCCATCAGAGGGATCCGGATTATAGGCTATCTTTGAAGGAATCGTAAAGCTCCAGAGGTCGCCTTTCCACGGACTATTGGGATCGGCATCGTTGACCTCATCAATCCTCCAGTAGTACGTTGTACCGGGCTTCAGGCCGTCCGGGGCGGGAAAACCCTGGAATCCGACCGCCTGGAAAGTTACGGTCAGATTGCCGACGAAAGTTCCTTCGGCGCCGTCGTTTACGTCGTCGAAGCTGGTTCCGAAGTACACATCGTGCGAGACTGCGAAACTTCCCGGCATCCAGGAGAGATTGACCCAAGTGTCCTCCAGTAATGCCCCATCGGCCGGCACTGGACGCAGCGCAAACGGATACCCTTCACCGCCGCCTACCATAACAGCCAGAATCTCCGGCGCCGACAACGCCAGGTCGTAGAAAAGCACATTGTCAATCCTCCCATGGAACCAGTAATTGTCTTGCCCGATATCCCATCCAATCCCAAGATCCTGGGCCGGTGCAATCGGTCCGGGTGGCGGAGTGGTAGTAGCCCAGGTCAGCCCTCCGTCAACGGAAATCTTCTGTTCATTCTGATCTCTATCCAGAACGGCCGCCACAAAGACCCATTCTCCTAACGGTACGGTGAGAAAGGGTGTATCTTTCCTGTTCGCGCCGGTATCTCCCAACATGAATCGGTATCCGGATTGGTCGGCGTTTCCCTGATTTCTGTCCGCTCCTACGTAATATCCTACACTGCCTGTATCCCTTTTGGCTACAGCGAGGTCCCAGTTTGTTCCTCCCCGGGTACCCGGGGCCGTCTCCAGATACGCCCAGAATACAACCGTGAAGCTGCCGGCCGCTGGATTCAAACTATCCTGATGGGTAATCCGGACATGCGCCTGGTCTCCATCGAAGAACAAACATCCCTTGTACACACCGTCCTGGCGCCATAGGGGATCGTTGACAAGCACGCCCTGCATGTCACTGCCGCTGCTGTCTGCCGCGATGGTTCCGGAGCCCTCATCAAACTTCCACCAGCCAATAAGATTAGGCTGCTGGGCAGCATTGCCTGCGATTGTTAATACCTGGCTCAACATTAAAACAAAACAGGCTAATTTAATCGGTTTCTCAGACATAATGGCCCTTCTTTAAAATATTTATTGAGATTGTTAATTGAAATGTAAAGATGCTCTCATTACAAAGCACACAGTTCCATTCCAACTATGTGCCCGGCAAAATACGCAGTAACTCCTCCTCTAAAAATAAAAAAAGTATGCCCGCCGGATGCTCTCAAAGCCACAGATGCCCGACTGAGCAGGAGTTTTCCTAATATTATCTATACCAAATTACCTACTTTCCCGTCAAGGATAATCTATTGTAACGGTCCAAAAAGAATAAGCCCGCCCCCTGTTCGGGACGGGCTTATTTTTAATCCAATCAATAATACGCCTGCTTTAATTCTCTTCGAGAATTACTGACCGTAAGTTTCACCGCTTTCCAAACGTGACGCAACGAAAGTTGACATATCTGCGTTACCGCTGCCTGTTATGCCTGAGCCATATTTTTCCATGACATAGGCGACAGAATCAGCAACCGGTGAGCCCATTTCAGTGTTCAGGATAGCAATATACTGAACTAAAGCATCAATGTATTCTCTTGTCAAAGCATATTCTGCTCCGGTATCAGTAGCAATCGAGTTGGCCATTTCCGGTGTGAACGGCACATTAGGATTAAATACCTGGTTCATGGCAGCCATGCGTGAGCCGTCTTCGTCAGTCAAAACCGTAGCGGCAGCCTTAAGCCTTGCAGCGGTCTCACAGGGCTGGCAATCCGTAGAAGATGCAAAGGCGTTTGCCACAAAGACCTGAACATCAACTGCAACACCAACTTCATTAGCCAACCATTCCATTAATGCAGGACAACCACCTTGCCCGAACAATCTCTTCCGCAATGCCGGAATCGGTGCTGTACCCAATGGGGCAACAAAAGGTCCGATCTGTTCGTCATCTGTTGGTAAGTCACAATCCGGACAGTCCGGACGCTCTGGACGTGGGTCACATTCTGGACAGTCTTGACGGTTAGCGTAAGTGTCAATTATTAATGTTGCTGAGTCATCGCCGCCTTCTTCGTCAAAGTTGTCTACGATCAAATTGAGCACGCCATCCTCTGTCATCAAAAATTCGGTACCAACTTTTGGACCATCTGCAAGACTACCAGCATCAGCAGCGGATGCCCATATTCCCTGGCCTCCCATAGTAGTCGGAACGCGAACAGCAACGTCGCCAGCATAAACCTGAGTGGTCGCAGTGTTAACAGCATCTTCGTTGTCGCCCCAATAGGAACCTGCTCGTGCTTTTATCTGAGCAAAAGGATATGGGCCGCCGTCTCCATCAGCATACGCTACTACAGCTACTATCTCAGGTGCACAAACCACGGTGTCAGCCGTGTTCTCCATGCCATCATAAGCGTAAGCGAGAATACCGGCCTTGCTGCCATAGCCTAAACCTGCAACGAGAACACCTAATCCTAAATCATCGTTCAGCTCATATTCTGTATTTGTAATATCATTAAACAGATCATAGAGCGTACCACCTTCAGTTAACATGCCATCCATGAGCTCGCCACCGGCTGCAATACCAACATCGGCTGTGTTATAATAAGCGCCAGAAGCCTCAGCCAGTATTGTGGCTGTTTGTCCACCGCTTTCTTCGGTGATATCTACTACAGCAACGCCGCCGTCATGAGAGACAATCTTAACATTGGCAGTGGCTGTTGTATTGATCCATTCAGAATCGCCGTCTCCATCGCCATCACCGTCGCCGTCACCGTCGCCATCACCAATAACGGGAACCTCGACAGAATACTCATCAGCCTCAGCTACTGCTTTTATCGTAGCAGAGCCGCCCGAACCATCGAGGATACTTTCATCGAGGACAACGTCATCTGGGTTGAAGCCGGAAGCTACTATAACATCGCCTTCGGCACAAACGGCGACTGTGGCATCGTTAACAATGCCATCTTCAGCTTTAGCTGATATTTCGGCATCGCCACCTCTTCTGCCTGTTACGACAACATCACCATCGGCCCAAAGCCCGACATATGCCTTGTTCAGATTTTCGCCATCTTTAGCTTCAGCTTCTATTTCAGCTTCGCCGCCACTTGAGGCTACTACGCGAATATCTTCACCGGCAACAAGTGTAACTTCGGCATCGTTATCATAGCCATCTTCGGCCCCAGCATCTATTTCAGCTTCGCCACCTTTTTTGGCTGTCACCTCAATATTACCATCGGCCCAAAGCCCAATATGAGAATTGTTTTCTTTGCCTTTCTCGGCCTCAGCTTCTATTGAAGCTTCGCCACCTCTTGTGGCTTCTACCACAATATTACTTTTTGACATAAGGTCGACATTGGCAGTGTTAAATTCGCCTTTGGCAGCCTCAGCTGTAACTTTAGCTACGCCTCCATTTATGGCTTCAATCAAAATATCTTCGGCGCACATCAGAGTATAGGCGGTGTTACTATTACCATGCTGAGCTTCAGAACCTATCGAAGCTATGCCATTATAGCCAAATACACTAATACCTTCGAGGCCACGAATAGCGGTAAAGGCATCGTTAATGTAGCCATCCTGAGCGAGAGAAAGAATCTTAGCCGTAGACAACTGTGAATTTTCGTCGCTGACTACAACTTCGCCTTCGGCACAAATCAAAATGTCGGAGTCGTTGTTTCCACTTTCCTCAGTCACAGCTTGTATTGCAGCTTCGCTGCCATTTTGGGCTTCGACTATAACATCGCCACCATCGATATAAGTGAATGCTTCATATACAGGCGGTTCTTTACTTGGCGGTTCATCAGAAGTACTTACAGGAGGCTCTACTATCTTATGATCAATTCCTTCAGCGCTATAGGTGCGAATCGTAACATTGGCGGTGTTGGAAGTCGGATCTATCTCAAGCTCTTCATCCTGCAACAGCGATATCGAATCACCATTTAAAGCCTCAGCATCAGCAGCGTAAGCTTTTATTTCAGCATGTCCGCCGTCTTTGGCAATGACCTTAACATCGCCACCATCAACATCGACATAAACCAGTCCATCTTCTTCGTATTCGGAAGTAGCGGCAGTGGCGGTAATCTGAATATCGGAAGTGTTACTATTTAAGGCATACTGAGTCCAGGCTTCTATTTTAGCTGTGTCTCCGTTTTCGCCAATGTCTATTACCATAACATCGCCGCCTGAGTCAATCTGAATATTGGCGATATTGTCAATGCCATACATGGCCTGGGCTTGTACTTTGGCCTCGGCGTAAACACCGTGTACCAGAACATTATCACCGGCGTCAATGTCAACAGTGGCGGTGTTATCTGTGCCAATCTGAGCCGTAGCTTCTATTTTAGCTTCGCTGTCATCAAAGGCCATCACCTTAACATCGTCAAGGGCCGTAATGTTAATAGTGGCGTTATTGGCCATATTCTGTGGGAGAACATCCTCAGGTTCAGGCTCTTCCATCAGGTCCTCATCATTGTAAGCGTCAGCTACTATTTTAGCTTCGCCGTAGCCTTCCCAGTTGTCGGCTTTCACCTTAACATCGTCACCAGCATAAATGTCAACAACGGCGTTGTTCAAAAGGTTATCAACAGTCCAAACCCCATCAAGATCTTCAGTGTTATCCCATAGCGTATTATAAGCCTTAGCTACTATTTTAGCTTCACCGCTGTTGGCTACTACTTTAACATCACCATTAGTGGCGGTAATATCAATATCGGCATTGTTATCGAGGCCATCAAGTGTTAAATTCAAAGCAACTTCCTGTTCATCCTCCGGATAACCCGAAACCTCAAAGTCATTGTAAGCCTCAGCTACTATTTTAGCTTCGTCCCATTCGGCTTCGAGTTTAACATTTTCACCGGCGGAAATCTTAACATCGGCATCGGTATCAAAGTTTTCTAATGTTAGATTGACAGTAAGCTCATCTAAATCTCCAAAGTCTTCACCATACATCTCAATGTCAATCTCATTATAAGCCTCAGCTACTACTTTAGCTTCGCCATCACCGGCTTCTACCAGAACATCACCATTGGTAGCGGTAATATCGACAGAAGCGGTGGCCAAATAGCCTTCAACTGTTAAATCTATTACATTATCACCTTCGCCTTCAAGCATACCAGGGTCAGGGCTAATGTTAATGTAATTCATAGCCTCGGCAACTATTTTAGCTTCGCCATCATCGGCTGTTACCTCAACATTTTCACCGGCTAAAATTTTAATCGTGGCGGTGTCCGAATCGCCATTCAAGGCTTCAGCTACTACTTTAGCTTCGCCATCATCGGCACTTACCAGAACATTACCATTGGTGGCGGTAATGTCGATACCGGCTATGTTAGTGGCGCCATACTCAGCGATAGCTTCTATCCCGGCTTCACTATCACCTTCGGCTGTCACCTCGACACTGCCACCGGCTGCAACATTAACAGTGGCTGTGTTGCTTTCTTCGTCGTTAGAAGCTATAGCCTCTATTTTCGCAGTAGCAGATCTACCTTCATAAACAACATCTGCATTTACCTTAACATCATCAACTGCGAGAATCTCGACTTTGGCGTCATTTTCATCACCATGATGCGCATCAGCCATTATTTCAGCCGAGCCGTGATTGGCTATTACTTTAACGTCGTCACCTGCATCAATCAAAACATCAGCGTCATTTTTAACGCTATAGTCTTCCTCTATACCATCACCAGCATCAGCTTCTATCTGCGCGCTGGCCCAGGAATACATCCCTGCATCCGCCTGTACCTGAACGTCGCCATCTGCGTTAATCGTAACCGATGATGTGTTAGTATTATCAGCGTCCCGAGCTTCAGAATATATCGATGCATAGCTTTGTTGCCCCTCGCCGTATTCTTCAGCAGTGACAGAAACATCGCCACCGGCTTCAATTATGATAGCCGCGATGTTGTCAAAGCCGTCATATGCTTCTGCATATATCTCGGCAGTGCTGCTGTCTTCGGCTGTTACCTCGACATTGCCGCCGGCTGTAATATTAACAGCGGCTGTGTTACTTTCATCGTCATTATTGGTTACAGCTTCTATTCCGGCCCAACTATTACTACCATCCGCTTCTACAAAAACATTACCGTCGGCATTAATTGTGGTGGCGGCGGAGTTACTATTGTCGGCATACTCGGCATAAGCACCTATCCAGGCTTCGCTACCGTCATCAGCATCTACGTAAACATTGCCGTCGCCGTCTCCATCGCCATCGCCGTCGCCGCTTGGTTCTACAACCTCGGCTTTTTTGGCTGTAACGTTTACTGTTGCGGAGTTACTATTTTCGGCATCATAAGCCTCAGCTTCTATATAAGCTTCGCTGTCATCCCAGGCATCCACATCAACATCGCCGTCTTCGGCTGTAACGCTGACTATTGCTGTGTTATCGACACCGTCATGAGCTTCTGCATAAATATATGCATTGCTTGAGTTATCAGCCTCTACTAAAACATCGTCGGCTGTTATATTAATGTTCGCAGTATTAGTAACACCATCTTCAGCATACGCTCCTATTTCGGCAGAGCTGCTGTCTTCGGCTGTTACCTCGACATTACCGTCAGCCGTAACATTAACAGTTGCGGAAGCATTGCCTGAGCCATCTTCAGCCTCAGCCTCGGCATATATTTCACTATTATTAACAGTTACGTCACCGGCATCAACCGTTGTCGTGGCTGTAGCGTTACCTGTCTCCTCAGTGTACGCGTAGGAGTATATCTCACTGTCGTTCTGCACAATGACCTCACTACTGGTTGTGGCAATATCAACAATAGCCGTGGCGTTACCTGAACCATAAGCCTCAGCTTCGGCCGCGATTGCAGCATATTCCCCAGAACTTTCTACAGTAACATCAGATGCGTCAATATCAACAGTGGCTACAAGCGTTACCTGAGCCATCATTAGCCTCAGACTCGGCCCATATACCAGCACCAGAGTCATCGTCACCCGAATCACCTGTTACTGTAACATAACCGTCTGCATCAATGATAGTAGTAGCTGAGGCGTTACCTGAGTCCCCATAAGCATAAGCATAGGACCATATCCAGGCATAGGCATCTTCGCCTTCTTCCACAAGAACATTTCCACTTGCATTAACAGTAGTGGTGGCTGCGGCGTTACCTGAGCCATAATGAGCTTCAGCCTCGGCATATATTTCGCTATTGTTGCTAACAGTTACATTTTCAGCATTAACTGTTGTATCAGCCGTAGCGTTACCTGCGTCATTTTCAGTGTAAGCATAGGAGGATATCTCACTATCGTCCTCCACAAGGACCACACTACTCGTTGTAATCTCAGTAGCGGATGTGGCGTTACTTAAGCTATGAGCAGCGTAAGTCTCGGCATATATTTCACCGTTGTCGGTAACAGTTATGTTAGTGGCATCGACTGTCGTCGTGGCCATAGCGTCGCCCGAGTCATCAGAGTAAGCATCCGAATATATGTGACTATGTCCGTCTCCTCCGGACGGGTTTTCCCCGCCATTGACAAGAACATTACCGGTTGCATCAACATCGAC
>JACKQG010004812.1_pt1 | contig 13203 bp, 29 predicted proteins | sample 8237621 | NCBI WGS metagenome assembly JACKQG01 (sample SAMN15677084, study PRJNA649215) | marine metagenome | biome: marine; feature: Black Sea; material: saline water; isolation source: suspended particulate matter (SPM) from the Black Sea western gyre | collected 2013-06-09/2013-06-10 | depth...
GGAAAAAGATGAAGATGGCCAGATAAAAAACCCGGCATCAAGATTTATTTCAGAATCTTTGAAATAATTTAATATTTTTTTAAAAATAGCAGCAAATCAAAGCAATTCTTTAAACTTATATGAAAATAGTTGTATTTTGCTGCTATTTTTCTCTCATTGACTGCCATTGCCTTTAATCGCCTGAAACCGGGTTTTACTGTTTTAATATTTTCCTGTATTATTTAAACCATGATAAACAATAACTTAAATAAAGGAGCAGGGAACATGGGAACAATACGAATTAAAAAATCAAAAAAAGGTCACTGGAGTCCTGCAATGGTTGAGAGAGTTTTCAAATCATTAAAAGAAAACTTAAACAACGATGAGCTTGCGAATTTGTCAGAAATGATGATTGCAGAAAAGATGTTCAATACAACCGGTAAAGATTTAATGCTTAGCTATCTTAACCTCAAAGCATAAACCAACCAGCCCCGGTTCGCCGGGGCAATAAAGGAAACCCATGAGCGAAAAGCAAGAAAACACGCTCGCTTCAAAAAATCTGTGGAAAGCCGTTCTATTGCAGGCCATACACGATCTGAAGCGCAAAAGTTTGCGGGACAAGGCAATGACCTGGTTCAAGTCAGACAATGATTCGATCAACAGCTTTATCGGAATATGTGGGATGATGGGAATCCATCCGGATAAAGCCAGGGAAATAATTTTAAAAAAGGGAATGACATGAGAACAGCAATAGATCGGTATTGGGATGCTCTCAGAGAAGCCGATGAGGTCTTCTTTGATGCTGAAATAGGGATGACAGAAGAAGAGTGGCAAGCTTTGCAAGACAATGCTGAGTCACGGTTTTTAATCGAAAAGGAAAAGGAGATAGACAAATGAGACTAAGAGAAAGATTGGACGAGTTGCACTACGATTACATCGGCGGGGACGTGACCGGATTAGAGACTGAAATACACTTAATTGTAGATATCCTTGAGAGTTTGATTAAAGACGCAGACGACCAAAGGTATCACTCACACAGAATAACTATAGATGATGAGGCAGACAATGTTTAATCAAGAATGGAGAGATAATCAACCGAAACCTGAACCAGAAGAAATTTCTGCCGCCCGGTGCCTTTTGGGGGCTGCAGGTATACTTTGTTTGGTGTTGGTTGGAGTTGTTTTGGTTTATGTTGGGTTGAGCTTATAAATTTTAACTAACGCCCTGGGAGATGTTTCCCAGGGCTTTTTTGCGTCATCTCCATTTCGCAGGATCAACATTTTTAAAGATCGGTATAAAGCGGTTGCATTTGAAACATTTTGGTTTTTCCCTGTCCGCATAACATGCATAATACCCCGTGCAATACTCCCCCCGGAGTTTGTCTTTTTTATCATACAGTACCGCCCGTCCCTTTTTCGATTTTTCCTTCCGCCGAACTTCTTCTTTTTCATTCATTTTTTCTCTCTGCTCTTCAGCATGCTTAGCGCATCTGATCGGCGGGTATCCCTGTTTTTCTGAAAACAGCATTTCCTTACAGTCGACACAATACGTTATTCTTTTGGCTACTCGGGTTTTGTGATCTGGACAAATAAACCCGGAATAGACTTCATTCCCGTAATTTTTTCTCGATACTTTTCTAACCTTGTCTCGGTGGACAAAACACTCACACCCGTTGAAGGTATACCATTTTTCGACCATATTAAACTCTCCCCATTTGCACCTTCATGAATTCGTTAAGATAATTGCCGGTATGACCGGCGCTATAGTGCGATAATTACAACCATCACAGTAAGTTTTGTCCTGGGTTGCAATAAAACAATAATGCTGTGATTCACACGGCGGTTTGTCGCACCGATCTTCAACAACTTTATTAGGCCGTTTTTCTGTAATTTTTACTGATTTACAGTAGTCTGATTTAGATGCAGCAACTAACCATCCTAAGTTAACGGATAGCGGTTTTAGCCTACCGTCCAAATCCATTTCTACTTCAAAGATCCTTTTTATATTATCCTCCATCGGCCTAATATTGAGTTCAGCGTTGAGCGTAGCGATATACGCTGCACCGGCTTATTGGCGGCGTTATGCCGCATATTCTTTCCATGCTTTTTCAATAGTTTCCGATTGCCTATAATAATGTAAGTTGATAAACCGCTTAAACCGTTTGGTATATTCTGTTCTGACATACGGCATAGGATATGGGGTCAACCCATGGTCATGAATAATTTGGCAGCGGTGCAAATCCTCTTCCTCTGTGGTGTTAAATCCAATCAAAACATAAACACCATTCGCTGTTGATCGCATCTTGTGTTTCGTTAAAAGTTCAAGACCGTTTCTAATCAATGGTTCGTCTGCTATTCTATCCCATGCAAAATGCAAAGGTGTCTTGAATTGTGTTCTGTGCAGGGCATCTGTTTTTTCATCATCCAGCAGGCGAAGGTCATAGCCGTTTTCATCTATAACAAAAAGATCAGCGTCCCAAATTTCCTGAAAAGTATCTTTCCATTGCGGATCTTGAAATGTGTTGTTATTTAACAGACAGATGGTATCCATGGTTGGATCGTGGAATTCCCAGATTGAATGGTGGTCAATGTCTGGGTTGTTAAATTTTGGGACCTTGCAAAATGCACAGGAATTTGAACACGGGCGATACGAATAACCCAGGCTATAGTTCAGTCCGAACAGGGTATAGTCTGGCCTTAACAATTCAAAATCTTTCGGTAAAGGTCCGTCATCCCCTGGATTATTAGACATGGCAGGCCCACCATACTCATCAGCGTGGAACAGGCTTGTGTTTTTTTCAAAAAGAACTGACGCATAGGTGTAGTCTGCCTGGAATATCGGAGCATTCAGCATCACGTCATCACCGTTTGATTTATGCCAAGCCGATATTTTCATTAACGCTAAGTTATGTTTAGGTGCATCTGTTAGGAGTGATATTCTCATGTTCCCCTCTATGTATTCACCCGTTTACCGGGTGCAAGTATTTATTGGCCTGGCCTGTCCAGAGCCAATGTAATGGGCTACGGTGGCGTAGCCATCCGTAGCACTATTTTATTGGCCTTACGAAGTTCCTTCTTTTTTAACCCTAATTTCCTTTTTTTAACTTTTTAAATCTCTTCATCGAAGCCTCCAAGCAATTTTTAGAATAAGTAGTTATCTGGTTCTGTATAACCTGCATTTTGTAATGATATCTGAACCCATGTCTCATTTCGGCAACCAGCAAGCAAATCGTCCCATTCATCTTTTGCTTTCCGGCGGATAAACTGGTTGAAGGTTAAGCGCAATTTCGCTCTTACATTCTGTGCATATTAACCACTCAAAGAAGTATGTGCCGTTGTCATCTTCAAGCGTTTTAATATGGAAAGTGTTTCCATTACACGAACTACAAATGACGTGTGGATATCCCAATTGGAATAACGATACTATTTCACCCATTTGGTATCCCCGCCTATATATCCGTTCCCGAGGTATTCATACGGAACGCCGCCAATGTGAATTATATCCAACGGCAATAGGCGATATCTATACCGATATCGCTCTTCTGTCTTTTTATAATTTCTCGTTTTTGATTCGTTGACAGGTGTGCCGGACGATGTTTTGCCCCTTTTTATAACCATTTTATATTTCCTTTCTTTCTGGATCGCACGATTTACACATGAAGATTGTCATTTTGTAAGTTCCTTTTGAACATCTCTCCACAACTGCAACCCAGTCACACTGTTAAAAACAGACAACCCCAATTCCCATGCCCGTTTAATCTCAGCATCAACACCGCCGCCATCACCGGCACCGGATATAACCAAAACAGCGTCAGACACTTCCAACCACGCTAAGGATGCGGCATAAAACATCTGTTTGGTGTATTGTCCTTCTGGGTTGTCCAGGACAAAGCTCCTGTCCCACCATGGAGAGAATGGGGCAAATCCTTGTTCAAACAATCTCGCCGCTACTTTCTGACCACGACCTATGTTCCTTAATACGTCAAGCACGTTGTCTGCTGAATACATACCAGCAATATAGACTCTTAATGGTTTCATTTTGTAAGCTCCTTAATGTGTTGTTTTATTGGCGGCGTTATGCCGCTTTTCTGCTCAGGCGTGTCTCTGCCCGTTGCATACGCCAAAACGTGTTGCAATGTTCTTAACAACATCAAGGCTCGTAATTCGTTGTTGCTTTCTAAAGCTTCGATTGCTGCACAAATAGAGTGCCAGGTCTGTTCACCAACCATAAGACCACCAACTGATTCTCCGACATTTGTTCCGGTTTCAAATCCACTCTCTAATCCTTCCTCTTTCCCTATATGAAAACCGTGTCCCCATTGTTTACTCATTTTTTATCCTTCCCTTTTATAGCCTGCTGCGGCTTTCCTATTTTAGTTACGGCGGGATTATTAGCTTTGCGAAGTTCCTTCTTTTTTAACCCTAATTTCCTTTTTTTAACTTTGAATTTCCATATAACCGGCTCCTCTTTAAAAACACTTATTGGTTTATAGTCTTTTCCAACCCTAATTTTTATTTGTTCTATATGTGGTTTATGGAATAAAACTCTGTACGGGATTATAGATAGACAGACCAGGAGTATGAAATATATTTTCATTTGTGATACCTTTCCAAGTGTTTATTACAAAGAGTTTTGACAAACTCCTTGGTTGCCTCTTTGGTTTCCTGCCGCCAAAAAGTTATAACACCCTCATGCTCAGCTGTGTGGCAAAAAAAACATAATGGCAATGCGTCTCTGTCCGGCGGCTTAATACCGATTCCCGCATTCCCCAATATTCGCATGTGCGCCGGGATTATATCTCCACCAATCCCTGGGCACTTTGGGTTTGAGCAAAGTTGAGACTTAAGCCATTCAAGATATTTCTTGTCCACCCTGTTTTTTTTTATTTTTTCCACGTTTTCCATTATCATCTTATATTTATCTCTGCTTTGGATATAGAGATCAGTGTTCTATATGCATCAATCCCCGCATGAATTCTTTTTATATTTTCTTTCGATGCGTTCAAAATCCCCTTTGCAATTTTGAATTCTCTCCTTATTCTGGCTGTTTCCCCGGCTGCTATAGCTGAAATAACAGTTACTTTGACATCCTCTGACAATAATTTCAAAAAGGATTTTGCTTTTGCTTCCCGATACAGTGTTTCTTTCTCCACGACATCAATTTCTAAATCTTCAAGCCTCTTCGTTTCTGACTCAAGTTGAATTAATTTTTCAGCGTACCCTCTTTTTAAATTTAAAATATCCGAAAAGTCCATAACTAAATCTCCACCGGCATACCGGCTTCAACATGCCTTAATGCCCTGTATGCGATAAGGGTTGATTCTGCCCTATCATGTCGAGTGAAAAGTTCTTCATATTTTGGGAAAAGCTCTTTTGCTTTTTCAATATATCCTTTTTTGGTCCTCTTGCTCTTCATGATTAGCCCTTTGCGCCAGGTTGCCGGAGAATATGAAGCATACGGTATTCTGTTTATTTCCAAACAGGTTTCCCACATCTGAGCGTTTCTGATTAAAACTTCAGCTGATTTTACATCTTTTTCATTCTCCCAAAACCACACTTTTTCAATAATCGCAAATTTCACCTTAAATTTGTCGTTTAAACAGCATACTGTTTTAAAGGCTGTAATGGTATCCGTAAAATCGTGGATCTCTATTTTGGACGCACAAATAAGTGTTAATGAGCCTGCTTGCCCCGGGTCAATACCTATTACTGCTGGGTTCCCTTTCAAAAAAATTCTCCTTGATGGTTCAACAATTCCTTTATACACCCTTCCTGTATGCCACTTTTTACATTTCTGACATAAAAAAAAAGAATACGGCACTCCATATTTGATTGCAAGCCTACTGGCCTCATGTCTCGCTTTCCCCATAGATTTGTGTTCCCTTTTCTTGCAGGTTTTCTTCATTCGCAGCCTCCCATTTATTATAATTTCTGCAGACCAGAACATATAAAACACATCCGTTGTATTGGACAAAATGAACACAAGTTGAACAGTCCTTGGTCATTCTCCCCTCCCATTTCGTTTACACCAACTCGACCTGTATATAAAATCTCCAAATCCACTTTCCTGCTCAACACTACAATTCCCACCCATGGTTAAATCGTTTTCTATTCTCAATTCTTGCACACGCTCCCATTCTCCTTTCCAGCCAGGGCCATAAGCTTCTTTTTTTTTAATATAAAACGGTGAGATACCAGGACTGCCTGTTGTTCTTTCTGCTAAGGTCATTTTTACTCCTTTCTTTTATTTTCAATCAGCCCTTTTAAATTTGAGGCTGGTATCAGCCCGGCTGCTGCTGATGTTTCTGTAAACTTCACCAGCTCTTTCAATTGCCGGATGATCTCTTTTAATCTTTTGTTTTCTTCAATCAATTCTTTTTTGGTCATAATTCCCCCTGATAAAAATAAGTTGTTTGATGGTTGAATATTATTTTGTCATCTCTAAACTTTGGCCCTGATCTGTTTTTTGCAATGTTTAAAATGGTTTTTCCTATCAAAATAGGTCTTTCATGTTCATCTGCATATTCTTCTGGTCTGTGCACAAATAAAACTGCGTCTGCATCTTCTTCTATTTTCCCAGATTGTTTCAAATCTGTTAATATTGGCTCTTTCTTTGACCTGTCTTTCATGTCCCGGTTAAGCTGGCATAAAAGAAAAATTGGTATTCCGATCTCTTTTTTAAGCCTGGCAATCCTTGTGCAATTTTCAGTATAAAGGGCAGTCAATTCTCCACCCCGGATTTGTCTATTACCAATCTGTGAAAGTTGATCAATGAAAATAACCTGGCAACCATCTTTTTTTAATTTCCTGCATTTGCGCTCAACGTCTATAATATCAAGACTGCCGGTTGAATCTATTTTAATATTGCTATCATAAAGAATTGCACCTGCATCGTTCAGTGATTGTATTTGCCTTGTTTCAAACCCATTAAATTTTCCAAACATTGAAGAATCAAGGCCGCTTTCAATTGCAATCCAGCGCTCTAAAATCTCATCTTCTGACATCTCGATTGACAGAAAACCAACATTGACGCCCATCTTATCTAAATTTCTTGACATTGTTACTGCAAGAGCTGTTTTCCCGGCGCCTGGTCTGCCCGCAATTATTATCAGTTTTGGCCCAATGGTTTTTAAACAATTATCAATCCGTGGAAAGCCAAGGCGGTAATATATATTTTGCTCAGTGATATTTGCCTTTTCAAGCCTTTCAATATGATCAATGATAATATCTTTAACAGCTTTGATATTGTCCCCGCTGTTACTCGATTTTATATCAAGAATACTGTTTTGCGCCAAATCTAAAAGCAATTCTCCATACTTATCACTGTCAAGAATCTGCATACACTTTGTTTTTATTTTTCTGGTAAGGGAACACTCTTTGATGATCGAAACATATTTCCTGGTATTAAAGACAGGGGATGTTTCAGATATTTTTACAAGATATGCAATGCCGCCACGGATTATATCACTCTCTTTTTTCTTTTTAAGCTCAAACCATAAAGTTGACAGGTCTATGTTTTCGTGTCTGGATTTCATTTCAAGCATTGTTTTATAAATTAAAACATGATCTGACCTATAAAAATCATCAGGATATAAATATTCGCAATCATTGAAGCAATTATTATTCATAATCAAAGAAGCAATGAGGCTTTCTTCTGATTCAATGTTTTGAGCTGGTAATTCTGTTTTCATAATCCGTGTTTTTCCAAAATTTCTTTTTCTGTAAGTGTTTTTCCATTTAAAGGCGTTACTTTAATGTTTTCAAAATATTGCAGCCTTGGAGTCAACCATCCATTTTCTTTAGCTATCTGGCAACAATCCATAATGCCATAGCCAGAATCGAAACAAGTCTTTAAATCCCTAAATAATCCATCTATCCCGGCAGTAGTTTCATATGGTTGTTTTTTCCCTTTTATTTTATCGGTCATTCTGTATTTATAAAAATCTAAAATATGATCTTCTGTTGGTTTAAATTCAGGCAATATTTTTTCTTGAAGATATTTTTTTAATTCATCGTAAAGAGTATTTATTTCCTTTCCTTTCCTTTCCTTTCCTTTCCTTTGTGAATTAATGTTGACATTAATTATTTTTTTGTATGAAGATTTGTTTATTTCTATAAGCAAAAAGTCTTTGCAAACTTCTACTACTTTACGTCTTTTTACAATCTCAAAAAATCTTTTCTAGATACCTGTAGAAGTCAAAATATTATATTTTTTAAACAATATTTTATTAAATAAATTCCATTCCAAACATGAATTAATGACTACATTAATCATATTAATGTCAACATTAATTCTACTACTGAACACCAAAATAGCTTTTTTGTCCCATAAAATCCAATAATTGTTTGCATAAATTTTTTGATATAATTTTATCAAAATACCAAACCCCTGAACACCATGTTCCGCCTCTATTAATTCCACTTTGTCATCACAAATAACATCTAATGGAAAATAATCAACGCCATTTTTTAATGGTCTACCTGCCGGCATAATTAAACCTCATTCAGGCATTTTTCATCTTTAATTCCAAGAACCTCTTTAAGTTTCTTTAGGTTCTCTGATCCAGGATTTCCCCCGCCTTGTTCCCAAAGACGATAAGCTGCAACACTCACGCCAACCGCCTTTGAGACATCAATTTGAGTCATATCAAGGCTTTCTCTTTTTTCTTTTAAATTCATGTTTTCCCCTAATTAAATATTATTACTACTATTACCCATATAATAAAAAAACCCACATGTCAAGGTTATTTTAAAATAAATAAAAAAACTTTAAAAAATATCTTGACAGCAAGTAGTTTATATTGTAGTTATTAAATAGTTATTTTTATACCATTTATATAAAGGAGGTATAATTTGGGTAGGAAGAAATTTAAAACAAAGTATTACAAATTTAGGAAAGGCACTATTTCCCGGTTGTCTGGCCGCTTGCAATTACATAAAGACATCCTTTCAGGTTGGCTTTCTGGCAGTAGGCGTGTCAACGAAAAGAACGCGGAAATGCTGTCGGAAAAATTCAGAGAGGTAGGGATTGATGTACCGGTCGAATATTGGGCCGGCAAAAACCGGGGATCGCTCAGAAAACTAATTATTAATTGGTATAAGGAGGATATTAATGGATGAGAACAAAGAACTCAGAGAAGAGTTGACAGCTTTCTATAGGGAAGGACATTTCGTGTTTGTCCCATTTTTCAGGTTGCCAAAAAAAAATGGTTTGTTTGTCCCAGTATATGAACGGGTACCAATGAATAAAAACGATTTTTACCAGGTTCAAGGGAATTTTGGTATGCATCATTTTGGTATGATGAAGCTGGCTGATGCTGCAGGGGTTCAGTGGTCTTCAGACGGGGTTAATGTTGGCCGGATTGATAACCGGAGTAATCCAAATTATTGTTCTTTCCGGGTTGTTGCAAAGATCAGAACAACAGAAGGGCTATGGCAGGAAATGGCAGCCAGCAAACACATTGATCTGGATGCCAAACGCGGAGCCATAGAAGTGAAACATGCCGAAGCATGGGATTATAAAGATAAATTTGGTGGTGGTAAAGGTCCTAACGGCTATGAAGTTAAAAAACCATGGCCTGCCAAAAAAGATGAGTATGTTCTGAGGTTCGCCGAACGGGACATAAACCTGCTTCGGGAATATATGGACGAGCGATGTGAATCAGGAGCCCAGGGACGGGCAATCAAGAACATGATGCATATACCGTCAGTTTTCCCGGCAGATACAAAAAATAAGAATCTACCTGGATGTAAAATGGATTTTTTTGTTGTCAGGTATATTCTTAATCCATCGAACCCAAGGGTCCAGGAAAAACAGCTTGAATCTTTCCAGATGGCAATAGCTGGTATCTATGGGTTACCATCTACTCAAAGGCAAAGTCTCCCTGAGCCTAAAGACGTAACCCCAAAAGAGGCCCCAAAAGAAACACCCCAAAAAAAACTACCTTTTGAAAAACTGCTGTTCCAGGATAAAATCAAAGAAATTGAATCCCTGATAAAGGAATCTGGTTATAAATTTTACGCAGAGGATGTGGCAACACAGCCCATACAAAACTGGACAGACGAAGAACTTATCAGCTATCACAAACATATACTGGAGGAATCAAAACAATGAAAATATTACACTTTGCAGATATACATTACAATGAAAAGGACCATGACGAAATTGAAAAATGCATGGACTTCCTTATTGATACTGCCCGGAAAGAACGCCCAGACGTATTTATCTGTTCCGGGGATATCACAAACAGCCAATACTTAGGATTTGACACCAGATCCGCAAAAACAATAACGCGACAATTCCGGGAAATGTCAGACATCGCGCCGGTCGCTGTTGTGTGCGGGACGTTTTCACACGATGGGATGATACCTGAACTATTAAAAAACGTTGCCGGGAAATATCCTATCCATGTAAGCGCCGTTCCTGAACAAATTATGCTTTATGAGCTTATGGGAAAAAAAATTTGGGCAATCTCACCGGGCAGGCCATGCCAGGAGAAAATAGAGATTGTTGTTTCTAATGTCCCACCACCCAACAAATCTTTTTGGAAAAACAGGCAGGGGATTGAAATAGACAATCAAAACATTTCACAAGCCATGGGAGCTATTTTTTCAGGACTACATGACAAGGCAAGGCACCACACCGCCCCCCATGTTTTAAATGGTCATTTTGCTATGCAGGGGTCAATGATCTCTGAGACTCAAATGCTGCCGGGTGGCGATATTGCAATCGGTAAAGACATTTTGGCCATGGCTAATGCTGATATATATTGTCTCGGTCACATCCATCTCCGACAAGAATATGATATCCCTGGCGGGGAAAAAGCGTATCATTCTGGGTCTGTATACCGCAAAGATTTTGGAGAAAAGGGAGTTGATAAAGGTTTTTATATTCATGATCTATCCCATAAAACAGTGTTCATCAAAACACCATCAAGACACATGGCACAGGAAGATTTCAACCTGATCGAAAGGCCCTGGCTTTTAGATGATCATGAAACACCTTTTATCGATAAAGTGATGGTCGTCTGCAAAGAATGGTGCAACATCAATGCATGGCTAAAAATCAAAATTACGGCATATATTGATGATGTCAGACAGATAAATCAAACAAAACTGAAACGGGATCTCCTGGAGGCCGGGGCTCAGCATGCGATAATTGAAATTGATCGTGTCAGAAGAGAGAACAGCCGGGAAGAAAAAATAATAAAGGCTGTTGGCCTTCCTGAAAAAGTTAAGGTTTTAGCCGATCACAGATCACAGCCTATGCCGGAAGGCCTGGAAGAAATGCTTGAGAAGGTTGAGGCTTTGAGTGTTGATGATCTGGTTGCTTATGGGATGGGGAGGGTTTAAATGGCAATATCAGAAAGAAAAAAAGTCAAGGCTCTTAAAAAACATGAATGCCATTACTGCCACAAAGCAATACCACCAGGAGGCTATTATATAAAATTTAAATTTTTAGATGTTGATATTTTTAAAGGTTATAAGATGCACGATGTTTGTGAAACTAAATTCCTTGGGAAACTTTCGCGCATTGAAAGCCTTGACGATTATCATGAACAAACACAAAATTTTTAAAAAGGAGAAATAAATAAATGGCAATACTAAAATGGTTTAAATGCAAGGGGTCCCAAGGTGTATATTATGGCCTTGGAAAAGAAGAAATTGCGATTAACTTTGAAAATATGTCCGGCCTGATCACTCTGGCCGGGGAAAACGGGAATGGGAAAACGTCCGTAATGGAAATGCTATCTCCGTTTGACACAATGCCAAGCCGGAAATTAAAGAACCCGAAAAAATATAATCTTAAAAATCAATTCAGAGACCGGAATTCATATAAAGAAGTCTGTTACCAGTTTAACGGATCTGAATATATTTTCAGGGTTGAGATACCGGCAGGTACCACCATGGGGATTGAAGGTTATATAACCTGCGATGGGGTCCCGCTGGTTAAAGGAAAGATCAGTGAATACCGCAAGAAAGTGGTTGAGCTGTTTGGGTCAGAGGATCTCTTTTACTCTTCTATATTTTCCTGCCAGGGTGGGGAGAAACTTACTGATAAGACTGTTGGAGAATTTAAGCAACTTTTAATTGAGCTGCTGGGCATGAATAAATATGTGATTTGGTGGAAAAATATAGGGGCCGTTTTGACAGAAATTCAGAAAGAACTTGATAAGGTCCTTTATTCCCAAAGCTTGTTTTCCGGAAAACAGGAAGAGATTGAAAAAAATGAATGCCTGATTACCGGTGCAAAAATTAATCTTGAGGAAAAACAAAAAAAAATGTCAGGCGTTTACTTAGACATTGACCAGATTAAAAAAGGGATAGAAAGATTAAAGGCCGATAAGGTTGAAGCAGAAACGCAACAAATCATTCTTAAAGATAAAAAAAGACAAAGAGATATTTTGTATGCTGATATAGCAGCTCTCAGCGATGATCGTGTATCGGCAATCAAACTCCTTGACACATTTCTTTCGGAAACAGAAGAAACGAACAGGGAAAACAAGGCCCTGGTTGAGAAATCAGAAGAAATCCTTTCGGCCCAGAATAATATTGATATCCTCGCAATTGAAAAAGCGGAATGGGAAAAAGAACTTGTTTCTATTAATAAAAAAATATCAGAAAAGCAGGAACTCTTAAACAAGGTGATCGCTGCCTATGAAAAGCTTTTGAAAGAGAAAAATGATCTGTCTAATGATCAGGAATGTAAGGATTTAGCCAAAGCCGTTGAGCTGGCCCGGGAAGAAAAAGATAATACTAAAACAACAACGGTTTCTATTGCGGCGGAGTTGACTAAGGCACAAGATGATTCTGTTTTAAAACAGCTTAAACAAACCCTTGCCGGATATGAGGATGCAGAAAATCTCTTATCAAAAAGACCCGACTTTTGTGTGATAGATGATTGCCCGTTTATTATGAATGCCCTTGAATCAATTAAAAACAAATCTGGCACTGAGTCGGCAATAAACGCGTGGACGACGGACAACAAAATTCTTGTTGCTTCTATTTTGGACAGACTGCATGCCGCCCAGGATAAAGAAGCCTGCTCTCTTCATGCTTTTGTTAAAATTAAAGATAAATGGTCAGAAAAAATCCAAAAAATTGAAGAGGCATTAACCGCTCTCCAGATAAAAATCATCACTATTGGGCAAGAAAAAGAAGATATCCAGAGTAATTTACATATTCTTGGTGTAAAAAAGCGTGGCTTTGAAGAAGCAATCGCAGC
>JACKQG010005936.1_pt1 | contig 13203 bp, 9 predicted proteins | sample 8237621 | NCBI WGS metagenome assembly JACKQG01 (sample SAMN15677084, study PRJNA649215) | marine metagenome | biome: marine; feature: Black Sea; material: saline water; isolation source: suspended particulate matter (SPM) from the Black Sea western gyre | collected 2013-06-09/2013-06-10 | depth...
TTCTCCCCTCAGATCCCATGAAAATCCGCGCCGCCGTACTGGAGCAATTTGGCCAACCACTGGTCGTGCAAGAAGTAAACCTCGACCCGCCTAGGGCTGGTGAGGTGCTCGTAAAAATCAAATCTTGCGGTGTTTGCCACACCGATTTGTACACAGCCAGCGGTGCCGATCCAAGTGGCTATTGCGACTGTGTGCTCGGCCATGAAGGTGCCGGTGTGGTGGCAGAGATCGGCGCGGGCGTGACGAGCGTGCAGCCGGGCGATCACGTCGTCACTTTGTTTTCGCCGGAGTGTGGCGAGTGCGTGCATTGCCGCAGTGGCAAAACCAACATCTGCCTCAAGATCCGTGAGCAGCAGGGGCAAGGCTTGCTGCCCGATGGCACCTCGCGGCTTTCGCGCGACGCCGGGCCGCTGCGTCACTTCATGGGTACGTCCACTTTCGCTGAATACACGGTGATGCCCGAAATCGCGCTGGCCAAGGTCAATCCCGAAGCCGATTTCGACGCCATTTGTTTGTTGGCGTGCGGTGCCACCACCGGCATAGCTGCCGCAATGTGGAAGGCCGAAGTCGAAGCCGGAAGTTCAGTCGCAGTTTTTGGCGCCGGTATGGTTGGCTTAGGTGCCGTCGCTGGGGCCAAGTTACAGGGCGCGGAAAAGATCATGGTCGTGGACCTCAGTCCGGCGCGCTTGGAGCTGGCCAAAAAATTCGGCGCGACTCACACCATGCTCGGCGGTCCGGACGCCGTCGATCAGATCCTTGAACAAACCGACGGATTTGGTGCCGACTACACTTTCGAAGCAACCGGCATTACCGACGTCATGGGCCAAGCCGTAGAAGCTGCGCGCATGGGCTGGGGCTTGGCGACCATGCTCGGTGTTGCCGGCAAAGGTGAAACCATGCAAATCGTGCCGCGCTTATTGATCACCGGCCGGCGCGTGCAAGGCGGCAGTTTTGGCGGCGCGCGCGGACGCACTCAAGTTCCGCTGCTAGTGGATTTGTACCTACAAGGCAAGTTGGATTTGCACGGATTTGTGTCACACCGAATCACTTTGGATGAAGTCAACAAAGGCTTCGATCTCATGCATGACCAAGAAGGAATTCGTTCCGTGATCCAATTCTGAACCTAGGCCGATGTTCGAAAACCTGCAAAACTCTCACGGCGAAATCCTCGACTGCTCATACGCCGCAGCCAACGTCACCCGTCGGCCGCCACGTGTTGTTGAGGGTCAAGCCGAACTGGTGGTCATTGGCCACGGCGTGACCGGCAACAAAGATCGCGAATGGGCGGTGATGTTGGCGTCAGTGTTGAATGCGGCGGGCTTCGCCACCTTGCGTTTTTCTTTTTCCGGCAATGGCGACTCGCAAGGGCGCTTTGAAGATTCCTGTCCGAGCAAAGAAGTGGCGGATCTAAACGCGGTGCTAAACGCATGCGAAAATTGGCACGTGACCTTCGTCGGTCATTCCATGGGCGCTGCCGTCGGCGTGATCTGTGCGAGTCAAAATGCGCGCATCAAACGCCTGATTTCACTCGCAGGCATGGTCCATACCGGCAACTTTGCACAACGCAAATTTGGTGATTTGCAAGCCGGTGTTGACTGCATGTGGGAAAAGCCAGAATGCCCACTGTCGCAAACTTTCCTTGATGACATGCGTCAAATCGATACGGTGCTGCCGTTGACCAAAACCATTACCGTGCCTTGGTTGCTCGTGCACGGCACCCACGACGACGTCGTCCCTATCCAAGAGAGCCTGCAGATCGCCGAGCAAGCTCTGCCCAATTCCCAACTCACCACCTTGACCGGCTCCGACCACGTATTTTCCGACGACGCGATGCACGGCATGGCTCTGTCGGTATTAAATTGGCTTGATTCCTAATCCGACCCAGAGGCAGCTTCCCTTGAGGCGGTACTCGCCGGCATCTTACCCGGTAGGTGAAACTGGAATAAGTTCTGCCATGTAAAGTGGAAGGCTTTTTAACCGATATAGAATTGTTCGCCCCTGAGTGATTTTTACTTTCAAATCTTCCACTCCTCCAGCTCCTGAAGCAAGTCTATAGCCGAATGAGCCGCCTGATGCTGCCAGGTATTGATGTAGCGACTTCAAGCTGCCTGTCTTGCCGGCTTTGACTTCGACCGGCAAGATTCCTTCTGCGGTAGAGACTAAATAATCTACTTCCGCGGCACGGCCACCTTTGTATTCGCGCGTCCAAAAGTAGAGATTGCGCGGACCGTTTGTTGATGTACCCAATAATTGCAACCCCACGAACATTTCGGCAATTCGGCCATTTAGCAAAGATTCAACAGGCAGGTCTAGTAGCTGCTCGGCACGAACTCCAAGCTGCGACAAGGCCAATCCAACGTCCAAGGGAATCAATTTGTGAGCGGCTTTTGCTCGTGGAATCAAGGGTAGTTGTTGAGAGTAGGTCGGGACTGCGCGGTGGATCACCATTGCAAGTTCTAACAATTCGATGGCCTCGGCTAGTGCCCGGTCCTTCAGGCCTGAAACCAAGTTCCGATTTTTGAATCGACTGCCATACAAGTTGGGTGCGGCTAGTAAAACGGATCGCAAAGCGGATGTGCCAGTTCTCAATCCATACTTCAACAAATCTTCAAAATACGCCTGGACTAAATCGTGGTGAACTTTTGAGACTTCATTAAAGTTCTCGGTTTCCGCCCAAACCGACACCGCCTCTGGCATCCCGCCTACAAGCAAAAAATGGCGCAGGCGTTCGGTCGCCAGCTGATGCAAGCCAGTTGGAATCCCGTTTGGGTTCGAAAACTCACCGCGCAGGTCGCTAGCGATTCGTCCACCATTGGTTGCCTCGAGGAATTCGAAAAATGACAGGGGCTCAAGCCGCATAAATTCGACTCGGCCCACCGGGAAGGGCAAGTGGGAGTCGCGAAGACGAACCTCCATCAATGAACCGGCCGCAACGACCGCGATTTCTGGGTGGTTTTCGTGAAAAAAGCGCAGCCAGGTAAGTGCAGGAGGATGTTCTTGAATTTCGTCAAGAAAAAGCAAGGTGTCAGGGGGCAGGTTGCTGAGCCCGTACTTTTGTTGCAGTCGCTCACACAGATCAGTTGCTGAGTGACAAGTTTTTACTAATTCTAGGTCCAGGTGGTTTTCCAGGTTGATTTCAATGAAAAACTTAGCTGATTGACCTAACTGCCTTATTGAAGTAGATTTACCGGTCTGACGAGCACCTCTGAGTATTAGGGGCTTGCGCCTTTGGTGCTTAAACCAGGCATCTAAACGAGTTTTTGCGAATCGGTTTAGGGGCATTTTTGTCTAGTGATAATACCATGGAATTTACCAATTATGATAAAAACAATGCAATGGTTTTACGTAAATAGGTCGAAAGTAATGGAATTAATGAACCTGTCACCTATGCAAATTCATCTGCTACTCTGCCTCTTACCCCTAGGGTTTTCATCCCTCCCTTCTCCCAAAGAAACAACATGTTCCTTACTACCGCCATCCTCGCGGCGCCGGGCTTGCTTTGTATGCAGGCTGCCGACGCTCGCACGTTGCCGCAATTTGCCAAGCTGCGTGAAACTGAATTACAAAACCTGGTTGCCGACGGCCCATCTGACAAGATGATTCACGTCGACCTTATTTTTAAGACGCAACCGAACTTTGAAGTGCTGAAAGCTGGTTTCGGCAAAATCAGCGACGAAGAATTGCCCAAGGCGTTGCGTCAGAAATCGCTGGAAATTTGCCAGCCCGAACAAGCCGCTGCGTTGAAAATCATCAGCGCGCAATATGCCGAAGGCAACGCGGATCAAATTGCTGCGCTTTGGCTGACTAACGTCGTCGGGGTGACGACTACGCCGGAAGTGATTTTGGAATTGGCGGCGCTGCCCGAGGTCAATTATGTGCATTACGATCCTCCGCGCGAAGGAGTTCTGCTTGATTCCGGCACCGGCCGCGGTTCGACGTGCGATCAAAACACGATTAATTCGCCCTGGGGGTGGAAGCGAATGAACGCAAAAGGGCAGGGCTCGGTGATTGCGGTCATTGATACCGGCACGTGCTATACCCACCCAGACCTGGTCAATAACATTTGGGTGAACCCCGGTGAAGACCTCGATGGCGATGGCGTCACATGGGATGCTGACGACATGAACGGCATCGACGACGACGGCAACGGTTACGTCGACGATCTCATTGGTTGGGCTTTTGACCACACCACGGGTACGCCGAACAACCCAATGGACCACGGTTATCACGGAACTCACACATCCGGCACCGTAGTCGGCGACGGCACTGACGGTTCCGAAGTAGGCACCGCGCCTGGCGCCAAAGTCATGCCGGTGCGTACCTCGACTTTGATCACCCACGAAATCGAAGTTTGGCAAGGCATGGAGTACGCGATGCTGATGGACGCCGACGTCATTTCGATGAGCCTCGGTTGGTGGTATGGCTGGTTGCCAGACCGCGCAACTTGGCGCGCCAATTGTGACAATACTCAAGCAAGTGGCGTCATGATGGTCATTGCCGCTGGTAACGAAGGCAGCTGGTACGGCATTCAAAGTGTGCGCACGCCGGGCGATGTACCCGACGTGACCACCGTAGGCGCGACCGATTGCAGTGACAACATTGCTTCGTTTAGTTCAGTCGGTCCAGTGCAGTGGGCAGACGTGCCGCCATACAACGATCACCCGCACCCACCGGGATTGAATAAGCCCGACGTCAGCGCTCCTGGCGTAGACACTTTGTCGACTTATCCTTGCAGCGGTTACACCACTCTGTCCGGTACCTCGATGGCGACTCCACACGTCGCTGGTGCTGCGGCAATTTTGCGCTCGATCCGCCCAGACTTGAGTGTGGCTGAATGCAAAGCCGCATTGATGGCGACTTCGGTCGACTTCGGCCCACCTGGGCTGGATAACCAATTTGGCGCTGGTCGCATCGACGTCGCCGAGATGCTGAAAACTTACGCACCATTGCGCGCCGACATTTACAAGCTGGGCGCAGCCACTGGTGGCACCGTCAACTTCACCATCGAAGGCACCGCTGCTCGCGCTGGTCACAACTACTGGCTGCTGGGTTCGGCGTCGGGTAACGAGCCGGGCACGACTCTGCCAGGGGGCATCGTAATGCCGATTAACCAGGACTGGTTGTTCAACTTGATCATGGCCCAAACCAATGGCCCGATCTTCCAAAACAACCGCGGCTCATTAGATGGCGCCGGCTTCGGCAGTGCAACCGTTCAAGTCACTCCGGGCATGATTCCAGGTAGCTTGGTAGGCCAGTTCGTTTCCTTCGCCTGCGCGACGTCGCCAGGTTCGGTTGCGGATTACACCACCAACCCAGTTAACCTCGAGATTCTTCCTTAAGGAATACGCGCTGGCGGGCGTCGCTTGATGCGTGCCAGCTTAAAAACCCGCCAACAAGGCTTCGGCTTGGTTGGCGGGATTTTTAGTATCAATGGCCTTTTCGACCTTGCCGTCGGTCCCGATCACGAAGGTATAGCGATTTGCAAAACTATCCTTAGCATGTCCAACAGCTCCAAAGGCCAGGCTTAGCTTGCGATCGACGTCGCATAGCAGGGGAAAGGGAAACTCTTGCTTGAGCTTGAACTTGGCGTTGGCCTCCCGTGAGTCCACCGACACGCCATAAACCCAAATCCCGGCCTTTTCAAATTCTTGGATTCGATCACGGAATCCATTGCCTTGTTGAGTTCATCCAGGCGTGCTGGCGCGCGGGTAAAACCACAGCACCGTGCGTTTGCCGACCAAGTCAGCACTGGTGACGGTATTGCCATCGCTGTCGACGACACTGAATTCTGGACACGGGGAACCAACTTCTAGCATCTTGGGAGTACCTTTGATCAGGCGTCGGAGCAGGGTGAGCAACATCAACCTACTCTATAGGACAGGATCAAAGCGTGTTTAGACTTGTAGTCGCCATGACCAACGCCACCACTCTTTATTATGTCGCCGATCCGATGTGCTCATGGTGCTGGGGTTTTGCGCCGGTGCTCAAAGAGCTGACGAACCGCTTACCCGACGTGCCCGTGCAAATCGTTTTGGGTGGGCTGGCTGCGGATTCGGACGAGCCTATGGCAAACGAAATGAGGCAGTATGTGCAGCAAGCTTGGCGCGACGTGCGGGCGGCCAGCGGGGTCGAGTTTAACTTTGATTTTTGGACCCAATGCCAACCGCGGCGATCGACCTATCCGGCATGCCGCGCGGTGATCTTGGCGCGGCTGCAAAATTTAGAGAGTCAAATGTTTGACGCCATTCAAAAGGCTTATTACCTGCAAGCAAAAAATCCGTCAGACGCGAGCACGCTGGCTGATCTTGCGGCTGAGCTGGGTATGGATCGCGAACAATTCCAGCTTGACCTCAATCAGTCGGCGACTCAACAATTGCTGGAAAAGGATTTCCACCAACGCCACCAACTTGGTGCTAACTCTTTTCCTAGTATTGGGATCCGTCATCGAGGTAAGAATCAACTCATCCACCGCGGCTGGGGTGACGTCGAAAATATTTGGCAGGAATATCGCGCAGCGACTGAGTAACTGGATGGCCAAAGTGGTGTAGACTGGAGCCATGGAACCAGACAAATCATTGAGTTGGGGAGTGCTGGCGCTGATCATGGCGCTGTTTCTCTTAATCATGGCACTCTAAACCTGCCGCCTCAGGGCGAATTCGGTATAGACTTCAAGGGTGCAATTTAGCCGCACCATTTGCGCCTTCATGGTGTCCGTCGCGGTATTCGCGACGTCGACTATAGGTTCTGCTCAAGGCAAGGTGGATTGGACTCCACTGCTGAAGGACGCATTGGAGCAAGCCAAAGCCCAAAACCGCATCGTTTTTGTTTCAATGGGGGCAGTGGGCGAGGCGCGCAGCGAACAAATCCGCAAAGCGGCGTTTAGCCAATCTGGTTTAGTTAAGCAGACTCAATTTAGCTTCAACGTGCCGGCCTGGTCCGTTCCGGTCCATGCCAAACGCAAGCTTCCTGCTTTCGGCAAAGCTTCGCAGCTGGACCACCATGAAAACTTGGTTGAGTGCATGGACCGATGGTTGGCGCCAAACCTAGAAGATGCGATTGCCTTGCCGCAGCACTTATGGATTGATGGCGATGGCAAACTTCTTTTGTCGTGCCCGTGGGAGTTGAGCGCGGAGGAATTCAGTTGGTGTTTTCAGGAAGCATTTCGCTTGGCTGAGATCAAGGATGCTGCTCCTGCCATCGACGGTGCACACCCACCGCGACGCCTTTTGCTGGGTGAGGTATTCGAGCTTCCCGCCGACGACACCTTGGGTCGCGGTTTGATGGAATCCGAATTGGAAGAGATGATTAAGCGTCTGAACAAGCGCTTTTTAGCCTGGTCGGATGCGGGCGACGTCGGCCGTATCACCTTTAGTGATTTTGATGAAGCGGTGGAATTTGTAGAGCAGCAAATCGGGTTTTGGGAGATTGGTGGCTCGCGTGCAGGGCCAATTATTAATGGTTCCTTAGGCATTATTGGCAACTTGTCTACGTCGCGATTTTTGGAATTATTGAAGAAGTATGCAGCGCGGCCAAATGCTACTACTCGCGGACAAGTGGCAGTAGCTATCGAACAAATCGGCCATCCTGACGGCGCTGCACTTGCCAAAAATGGGTTAAAAAAGGAGAGTGACGACGCAGTGCGGGCGGAGTGGGTGCGAGCTTTAGGAGCTTGCGGTCGCAATGACAAAACCACTGGCCGCAGTCTGATCAAGCTGGCGCAGAAAGACAAAGATGCGCGCGTGAGATTGAACGCGATCTTGGCATTGGGGCATGTACTTCCAGACCCAGGTGCACGAAGCTTTTTGCTGGATTTGGCCGAATTGGGTGGGGGCGAAGAGCAATTGGCCGCAGTTTTGGCTTTAGGCCTGGGGCGCGATCGCGGTAGCGTGGATTTACTTACCAAGCTAAGTAAGGACGACCCAGGCGATGTACTGAAAACGCATGTAGAACTGGTTTTACGAGTACTGAATGGGGCCAACCTGTATGAACTAGAAGTCCTATTCAAAAACCTAGACGGCAGTTCTTTCGACCGCAAACGCCTGTTTTTTCGCGGCAAAGCAGCGAATTAGCCGCAATGAATTGGCCTGGGCTTGACGCTGACGACTTCTTGTCGTACTATTGCGACGATCTGTCGTAAATAGTCCATCCCCGGTTGGCATCTGCGCTCGAACGCGCTGAAGAACCCCAACCCCAACCCCAAGTCCATTGGCCATCAAATCCTTAGCTAACGCCGAACTTGCTGTCATGGAGCTTTTGTGGCAGCAAAATCGCCTCACTGCGCGCCAATTGCGTGAACAGCTTTATCCGAATTCCAGCAAGGCTCAGCACGGCACGGTGCAGCGTTTATTGCAGCGTTTGGAAGAAAAGGAATTCGTCAGTCGCGACCGGACTTTGTCGGTGCATATTTTCCACGCGCTCATAAGTCGCGAAGCTTACGCCGGCGGGCAGTTGGAATCCCTCGCCCAACAGTTGACCGGTGGTTCGTTGGCGCCGCTGATTACTCACCTTATTGATCACAAAAAAATCTCGCGTAAGGAAATCAATCGTCTGCGAAATATTTTGAATGACGACTCAAGCAAACGGAGCAAGTCATGATTGACCTTCTCCTTGGATTTGGCTTGAGCAACTTATTCATTTCCATGCTGCTCGCGGCAGTTGCATGGACGGTGCAGAAGAAAACCCAAAAGCCGTTATTGGCTCACCTGCTTTGGCTGCTGGTATTGGTCAAACTGGTCACACCCAGCATCTTCACCCTACCCCTGGTTGAAGTACCGACGGTGCAGGCGCAAATCCTAGCCCAAATCGAAGCCGCGCACCTGGCCAACGCAACGGGCCACGGAGACAGAGCAACCTCCCTCAATCCCGCTGCCGCCATTGTCAATCCAGATTTTTCAGCCTTCCAAGCCGACGCCTTGGGTGCGCTAAATGCAAAAGCTAAAATCGCCACCCACGCTTGGATCGATCCGCTCAAGAACACTCTAGCCATCATTTGGATTACAGGCAGCTTGGCTATCCTCGGCTGGTCCTGTTGGCGAGTCTTTCGTTTCAATCAATTGCTAAAAGCAGCCAGCCAACCGGCATCAGCGAAAATTTCGGCGACGGCAACGGATCTGGCGCGGCGCTTAGGATTGAGGCACACTCCGCAAGTCGTGCTGGCAAATGCGCAAATTCCACCGATGGTTTGGTGGATTGGCGGCCGTGAACGCATCGTGCTACCACAGCAGCTGGTGCAGGAAATGCCCGCAGATGAACTGCGCTGGCTGTTAGCCCATGAAGTCGGCCATGTACGTCGGCGCGATCATTGGGTGCGGTGGCTGGAATGGATTTCTTGCATCGCATTTTGGTGGAACCCTGTTACTTGGATGGCGCGCCAACATTTGCGCGTCAACGAAGAAATCTGTTGCGACGCGTTGGTCATGGCCAGCTTGCGCCCCAACCCCAAAACTTACGCTAACTCGCTGTTGAACGCGGTCGAGTTCTTGCTTGCGCCATTGCAACGCCCGCCGGCGATGGCTAGTGAAATCAACAATGGCGGCGTCTTGGAAAGAAGACTCAAAATGATCATCTCGAAAACTTCATTGCAAGCCACTCCTCGGTGGATGACCGCGGCCATTTTGTTTTGCGCAGTTGTGCTGTTGCCCATCGGCGTCGCCCATGCTCAAGAACCGGACGTCAACGCTGTCACCGCCCGATTAATTGCCGCGGTAAAAGCTGGTGAATTAACCGAGTCGCAAGCCGCGAGAATGATGGGGGCTTTGGCAGAAGCACGATTTTCTGAAACAATGGCTACCGCCAAAACATATAAAGTCAACGCGGTTAGGGAGCGCTGGGATGTGGTGAATCTGGGTAAGCCAGAGATGGTGGATCAATTTTACCGCGCAGGCGTATCCAACGAAATCTACAAAAAAGTTTTGATGGCTTTGCACGAAAGCGGCATAAAACGTGAGCTTTTGGATCCGGTAATGGGCGCCATGATGCGCTTAATGTGGGGTGTCCAAAGAGAGGAATATGTGCGTCCAATTTATGCTCATCTACGAGAGCTTGGACTAACCGATGATCAAGCCAAATTAGTTCACAAGTACTCGCGAAAACTGGCTCAAGCATTGGCAGAGCGCAAAGCTGTGTACAACGATCGGGACACAGCATTAACCGACCGTTTTGATCTAGCGGCTCAGGAAATTCAAAACGCAATAGCTTCAGGCAAAGTTTCCAAACAGGAAGGGCAGGCTAAGTTGCGCGCAATGAAGGAGGAAATGAAACGGTATCAGGAAGATAGTAATCGCGTGAATGCTGAGCTACGTCACAACTTGGACCAATTGCGCAAAGACGAAGCTGCCGAAAAAGAGGTTCTGACCCAACATTTCCATGCTGCAGCGCAGCGCATCAAAGATGGCGTCGCCTCTGGCCAGATTTCCAAGGAAGAGGGTCTGAAAAATATGGAGACCCTCAAGAAGGAAATGGCGAGGGCGAAGCAAGGTGTTAGTGAACCTGATCGTTTGGAGATTATCGCGACTCGTGGTGAGTACGGCAATGTTGTAGATCAGCTGGCAGCGGAGATGGATGCTGGCCGGATTTCAAATGAGGACGCTCGTGCCCGCTTGGATGCATTGCGGCAAAGAATGTACGATCAACAGAATGAGCAAAAAGATCTAATCAACGCAATCAATCAGCGTTTCGACGTAGCAGCCCAAAAAATACAAGAGGCCGTGAAGAGTGGCAACATTTCAGCAGAAGAAGGACGAGGTGAGCTGATGGAACTACGTCAGAAGCTAGCGGATATTGAAGCGGAGATGGCTGCTCAGGATGATTATCGGCAACTCGAACCCAGGGTAGAAAGACTGCGTCTACTAGAGGACAGAGAGGCCGCACTGAGGGCAAAGGATATGAAAATGGAGTACGAATTGGTGATGCAGCAGGTCCGGAAAGCGGTTGCGGCAGGGGAAATGACCCGGGAGCAGGCGTCGGCGAAATTGTTGAAAGTTAAGGAAGCCATGAAAAAGGCCAGCACAGGCGACCGCGAAAAATGAGGAGGTTAGATTGCTCAAGTTTTAGAATTTGAGTCCGATACAGGGGGGTCAGCCATGAATAAATCGCGCCCCCCTAGGCGGTTATTGCTAATTTCGGCTTCCCTGTTTGCAGTCATGCTTATTGGGACCGCAACCAAGCAGACCAGCGATTGGGTTGAGAACATCCAGGTCCAAAATGGTCAGGAATTTCTACAAGCCTTGCGCAATACAACCAGCGAGGCGCTGCGAGTCTGGAAAAACGAAGAGCTGCACGCATTGGAATATTGGGCCAGCACTGCCGACGTTCGAGCTGCGGTCAAGCAACTGGTGAATGATGCGCAGGAGAGCGGGGCGTCGCAATCTGGCGGATTGGAAAAAATCCGCAAGTGGTACGACGAGGTCAGTGGCGGCCATTTTTATGAAGGTTTTTCTGTCATTGGGGCGAAAAACGTCAGCCTAGCTTCCAACGAAACTGGGGATTGGGGTATCGCTGACATGCTGGCCGAAACTAGTGATTTTTTAGATCAAGCCTGGAAAGGGGGGACCTTTTGCAGTCCGTTGATGCGCGCCAATGTCGAGCTCGCTCTGGAGGATGGACGCTTGGCAGAAGGGCGAGCGACCATGTTATGCGGCAGCGGAATAAAAGATGAAACTGGAAAAGTGATCGCAGTTTTGCTGGTTCGCGTCAATCCTTATAACACCATGTTTCCATTATTGGAACGTTCGCGGCCAGGCCACAATGGCGAAACCATTTTGTTCAACGGCAAGGGGGAAATTGCTTCGCACCGGCGATTTTTAAACAACTACCACGAAAGAGCCGACGGCAAAGTGATCAGTTTTTTTACCGCGGTTGGATTGTCTCCTGCGCAGCGGCGAATCATTTTGCAGCCGCTGATTAACTCCAAGCGCTTGGGAGTGGCGTCGCGAATTTCGACGATGGCACCGTACCTCAACTACCGCGGTGAATCGGTAGTTGGAGCGTGGGAGTGGAACGAGGATATCCAAATGGGAATGGTAGTTGAGGTAGATGAAAAAGAGGCTTATGAGCCAATTTGGGCCACTCGCCATGCATTGACCGTTTTTGGAATGATTGCAGGGCTGGCGATTTTTTTAACGATGCTTGCCCACCAATATTGGCACTCGCGGGAACTGGTTCGACGCAAACGATTAGATCACGAAGTGGAGCTCAACCGCATGAAATCCGAATTTTTGGCACGAATGAGCCATGAAATTCGCACCCCTATGAATGGTGTATTCGGCATGCTTGAATGTCTAGCGGATTCTGAGTTAAGTGACGAGCAAGCCGATCGTGTAGAAACAGCTCTGAGTTCCGCTTCTAGTTTGTTGGCGATTTTGAACGACATTCTGGACCTTTCAAAAGTTGAATCCGGCCAGCTTGAATTTTGTGAAGAAGACTTTGATCTAAAAAAATTGGCCACCGACGTATTGCAATTGTTCAAAGAAAAAGCCGACGAAAACCACAACAGTCTGCGCTTAGATTGGGACCCGCGCATGAATGGTTGTTATCGCGGCGATTCCGTTCGCATCAGTCAGGTACTTATCAACCTATTGAGCAACGCCAACAAGTTCACCAACGACGGTTTGGTGGCGCTACGAGTTTCCATGACCGAAACTCCAGACGTATATCAATTTGAAATAGCAGATTCCGGCGTGGGTATTCCTGAAGACCGCCTCGACGCCATCTTCGGAGAATTCGTACAAGCCGACTGCACTACGTCGCGAAATTATGGTGGCACCGGCTTAGGCTTGGCGATCGTAAAACGGTTAGTGGAGGGCATGGGTGGAATGATTGAGGTAAAAAGCGCCGAAGGCGTAGGTTCGACGTTTTCATTTTCATTGCACTTGCCTCCCAGTACTCTTAGCCCAGGGTTGCACAAACCCAAGGGCAAGCAGCGCCAGTCTAGCGGCGACGAATTACCCGGCCAAGGTTTGCGTGCTTTGGTGGTAGATGACCACGCGGTGAACCTTAAAGTGGCAAGGGCGTTTTTGACCAAGTTTGGCTGTGAGGTAGAGGTGGCGGCCAGCGGTCAGCAAGCCATCGATGTCTTCAGCGTGGATAACTTTGACATCATTTTCATGGATATTCAAATGCCAGGCCTCGATGGTTTCGAGGCGACCCAAATCATTCGCTCTATGCCGCATGGGGTAGACGTGCGTATCATTGCTTTGACAGCGC
>JACKQG010002783.1_pt2 | contig 13201 bp, 8 predicted proteins | sample 8237621 | NCBI WGS metagenome assembly JACKQG01 (sample SAMN15677084, study PRJNA649215) | marine metagenome | biome: marine; feature: Black Sea; material: saline water; isolation source: suspended particulate matter (SPM) from the Black Sea western gyre | collected 2013-06-09/2013-06-10 | depth...
CATCCAGCCGTTCAACGGCATACCGGACGTGTTCGACTTCGCTCGCGACATCCAGCCGATTCTGGACCGAGAATGTGTCGAGTGTCACAATGCCGACCGGCGCGACGGCGGGGCGGACCTTTGCAGCGATATGACGCCGCTCTACACGACCAGCTATTGGACCATGTTCACCCACGCCCTGATCGCCGACGGGCGTAACGGGCTGGGCAATCGGCCACCGCGAACCATCGGTTCATCGGCCAGTCGGTTGATGACGCTGATTGACGGTTCGCACTACGATGCCAAACTCACCGAACGCGAACGCACGATGGTGCGATTGTGGATCGAAACCGGGGCAACCTATCCCGGTACGTACGCGGCGCTGGGCAACGGCATGTACACCGTCGAGTTCCCGCACGAGGTCTTCCGTCGCCGTTGTGCCGGATGTCACACGGCGACAAAACCCTCGTATCGCAACGTGAAGAAAGACGCCTTCTATTACCAGTTCGGGCGCCGCGAACCGCCGCAACCGCTGTTCACCAGCATCCAGGACATCATCCTGATCCGGCACCTGGCGTACTTCCAGCCGGGCGAATCGCGGTTGTATCAGGCATACTGCAATCTGTCGCGACCCGAGAAGTCGCTGTTCCTTTGCGCCCCGCTCGCTAAGCGAGCCGGCGGTCTGGAGCTATGCGGCCAGGCCGTATTCGCCGACACCGCCGACGCAGACTATCAAGCCATTCGCGCATCCATCGACACGGCCGCCGGGCAACTGGCCGAGAAGAAACGCTTCAGCATGAGCGGCTTTGTGCCCAACAAGTACTACATCCAAGAGATGCAGAACTTCGGCATCCTCCCACGGCAGTTGCCGCCCGGTCACGAGATCGACGTCTACAGCACCGATCAAACCTACTGGCAGTCGTGCCGCTATCGACCGGACACGCGTGACTAACTCCGTAATCTCAGTTGTGTCCAATGCCCCGTTTAACCCGAAGCCGGAGGCGATGGCGGGCAACACGCATGGACAATCCCTAGCACTTCACGCCATCGCCTCCGGAGACTGCTGAATAAGTCGTGGGGTAAGCTTCCAGCTTGCCAAATACGTAGGCAAGGAAAACGTGGGAATCAACAATGCACAAGGTCGGCAAGCTGGAAGCTTACCCCACTTTGGTTTCCGCTAGCATTTCAGCAGTCTCCTCCGGCTTCGGGTTAAACGACGCGGGTTTGGGCCGCAGCGTCAGCTAGGCGCGCTACGTCCGGTCTGCCGGATAGCCGCGCCGTCAGATTGCGGCAAATGAAGATCTGGCTTCCGTCGGCCAAGGGAGCCACGCGGTCGTGGAGGAGGATTTCGACTCGCGTCTCGCTCGTTCCGGCTTCCTTTGCCTGATCACGCATGATCCGTGTCAGCTCGTCGATGGCGAATTGCTGGGCATCCTGGAAATCGGCGAATGGTGGCGCGTCGGCAAGTCCGGAGACAAGGTACTGACCGTGCTCGGCCGGCGCGATTTCGACCTTCTTCTGAATGAAGACCTGACTGGTGATCGCGCCAATCGCATTGGCCACATCAGCATCGGGCGGAAGGATCGGCTCTGTATCGAGAAGCTCGGCCACGTCTCGGAGGTAAATGTGAACCGGCGCGCCGATACCCACGATCGGATACTCCAGCCCAATACGGACTCGGTAGTCGCGGTTGCCGCCACCGAGCCAGTTGTCGATCAACGTTGAATCTAATGCCGAAGATCTCGGGTCATCGGCGTCAGCCCTCTCGGCAAGTTGTTTCTTCAGCAACTCGGTCGCCAGCCGCCGCACAATCATATCGTGGACAATCTGCGCAAACTCTCGCTGCGAAACACTCAGCAATCGGCAGAAGAAATCACAGAACCGCTTCGAAGCATCCGAATTCCAAAGCTCCAGGCCGCCGCCCGCGTGCAGCAGATCTGTTGGCGTCAGCGCCGAACGCTGAATCAGGTACCTCTGTTCAAGCCGTTCTAAGGGGAGATAATGCCAGTTTGATATACCCAGGCGGTTGGTAAGCTCGTCCACGCAGCAGGGACCGTCCGACAACGCGTCCAGGAGCCGTGTTTCCTTGGCGGTCAACTGGCTGTTGCCGTTCACGTTGCCAACAGCCACCAACTCCATCCCACGCGTGGATCTTCGGTAACGATCCAAATTAGCCTCAAGCCAATCGAGGGCCCGCGCGCCGTCACAGCCATCGCGATACGTCCAGGCAACGGGGGCAACACGCAGCGGACCGATACAGAGTTGTCCGTTCCGTCCTCGTGCAATCAGGCTGTCGCCACCCAGTCCGACCGTCTGCAGGTCCAGCGCACCGACGTGCGTCTTCCATCCGCCGACCGACGCACCTTCGCGGCACGTCTCGACGACACCGTCGCGGATCGTGGCCGTGTCCGTCGTGGTGCCGCCCACGTCAAGCACCATCGCGTTTTCCAACCCGGCCAGATAACTCGCCCCGGCGACGCTGGCAGCGGGCCCGGAAAGGATTGTCTCGATCGGTCGGCGGCGCGCCATCGGCAGGCTCATCAGCGTGCCGTCACTTCTGACGACCACTCGCGGAGCCGCGATACCGCGCCCGCGCAGGGCTGTATCGGCATCGTCCAGGAATGATGCCAGGCACGGGATGATGCCGGCGTTCAATGCGGCCGTTACCGAGCGAATACGATAGTTGCTCTTGTCGGACAACTCGTGTGCGCAGGTGACGCTCAGTGACGTCTCCTGCCGGATCATCTCCTTGATCTGAAGTTCGTGAGCCGGATTCGAATGGCTGCCGTAGCCGGATACGGCAAACGCCGTGACTTGCTCCTCGTCCAACAATCGCAGAATCTCTCGCCGTGCCAGCTCTCGATTCACCGGCGCCAGTTCGCGCCCGTCGACTTCGAGCTTTCCCTCCAAAATGCCGATGGGACGGTACGTGATGTCAGAAGACGCGAACAGACCGTACGGCGGAAAGATCAGCAAACCCACTTTCTGACCCCGGCCTTCCACAATGGCGTTTGTTGCCAGGGTCGTGGATATGGAAACCAGATCCACTCGCTCCAGACGCGCCGAGTCGAGTTGGTCGAGAGCCTTGCCAATGCCGACGGTGAAGTCCCATTTTGTGGTTAGCGATTTGGCTTTCTGCAGCACTTCGTCGCGCCGGAAATCGTACAGCACCACGTCGGTGTAAGTGCCGCCAGCGTCGATGCCCAGCCCCAGCCGGACGGCGCTTTTCGGGCCAGTGTCATCCGATGCACCTTCCTGCTCGAAAACCAAGGTGTGATCGCCGCGGGATGCCGAGCGATCAACCTCCCATACGGGCACGGCGGTCAATGTCCTGCTTACCGGATCGTGGGCCGTGACGTGATGTTCCGGTACAATCAGTACCTCGTCGGTCGAGTTACGAGCCGTGATCAGTTTCGCCAACAGTTCGTCCGAGCCGGCAATCTCTTCATACTTCCAGCCGAACTCGGCCGCCATCGCCTTGGCCATATCCGCGTACCGCTGGCGATGCCCGGATACGCCCGTGTCGATGAAAGCGGCCCGTTGGTAGTTCCGTTGCCAACTGTTCAGAAAGTCGCGAATTGCCGAAGCGTTTTCCTGGCCGTACCGACTGAGCAGTTGCTGGAACGTGAAGCATTCGGGTCCGCACGCAATCGGGCTGTCGTCGAGCGAGTGGGGCAGCGTCTTCTCCTCGACCCATCCGGCCGACACATAGTAGGTACCTGGGTACTGGGAGAACTGCTCGTGGTATGCGGCGTCGGAGCCGAGGAACAGTGCGATACAGTCGTTTACCCTGGGAATTGCCAAAGGCACGTTTCGCGCGTGTACTCCCACCGTCCCCAGCCCGCACACACCGTAGCCCACGACAATGCGATCGGTGTTGGTCGTTGCCGATACCTCGTCGATCCGCTCCTGCAAACGCCGCCGCAACTCGTCGGGCCGGGCGTGCAGGCCGCCGGGCAGGAACTCCATCGTCGCCACGGCACCGAGACGCCGCAAGACATGACGCGTATCGGTGGCCAGCACACCACAAGCAATGATGTGAACGAGCTTTTCCGGGTTTTCGGCGGTTGGGTTCACCGTTCTGGGATTCCTGGTGTCTCGGACGATCGCGAACTCATAGAAAATCCTACCTGAGGATTCACCGTCGCGCATAGGGGCTTGACATGCGGTGCCCAAGGCCTTACTAGTTTGGCTCCCCAGGAACGGACCTTCCTTTGGGCGCACCATGCCCGGCCGCGGGACGCACTTTTGGGCGTTGGCGGTGCGACTAGCCCAGGAACCGCGGGTCATCCCCCTATCCAAGCACAAGCTCGCGATTCGCCGTGATTGTGCGCCTGCCGTACTGCAGCCCTAAGCTGCATGGCGATGGCAACGACTGCACTCCGCTCGCGCAACAAGGAGACACGATGCGTACGACTACCCTTACCCTATGGCTCGGTCTATTGGCAACTCCATTGATGGCCGCGCCCCTCAAGTGGCACACCGACTACGGAGATGCGTACCGCCAAGCGGAACAGAACGAGAAGTTCTTGCTGGTTTCATTCCATGACGAGGAAAAGTCCTTCACACCCCCGTCAGAAATGCGGAAGGCCCTCGAACCCTTTGTGTTGTTGAAGGTTTCCACAGCCGCCACGATCACCGTGGATACGGAGGAGAAATCGCTCCTGGATTGTGCGTGCTTCCGACCGCTGAAGAACCAGCCCGGATTGGCGGTGATCAATTTGAAATACCGTGACGAGAAGTATACACGGGTGGTGACCACACTGAGTCTCGACGAAGCTCAGCGTTCGAGCGTTCGCGTGCTTCAGTTTCTCGAAGAGCCCGAACGAGAACTCGGGCCGGCGTTGCTCAAAGACGAATTCGGGCTCTCCTGGCATACTAATTACGGCGCAGCCTACAGCGAGGCCAAGCAAGCGAAGAAGCTGCTGATGTTGGCCTTCGACTCGGACAACCAGCGGTTCGTGCCTGGCAAGATGCAGGTTCCGCTGCTTCGCGGCTGCGTGTTGGTGCGACTGCGAGTGGAGGATTCGCGAGAATTGCTCTCGCATCCGGGCTTGCGACAGTTCCACGGCGACGCGGGTATCGGCGTAATTGACCTGAAGAACGAAGGCACGTCGTACGGCCGCGTGGTCAACGTTTTGCCAGCCGAATACCTCAACAACAAAGGCACCGAAGCCATGCTGAAGCTGGCCCAGGGCAAGACCGACCTTCCCAAGCTCGAATGGCTGACCGACTATCACCAGGCGCGCCAGCAGGCCGAGCGGCAAGAGAGGATGTTGCTAATCGCCATTGATTCGGACGACGAGGCATTCTCGCCCAAGTCACAGTCCATCCCCACCTTGCACGGCTACGTCCTCTTGCGGCAGAGGATTGGCACCGAGTACAAGGACAAGGACGATTCCAGGCTGCTGGTCCAATTTGCCGATTTCCAGCCGCTGCGCCAAAAGCCCGGCTTGGTCGTCTACGACTTTCGCAGCAAGGACGCGCCGCACTACGGCCAGGTGGTTGGCGTCATGCCCTACAAGTACCTCGGTTCGAATCCGGGAAACCGAGTCTTCAGCGAGGAGGAGCGGGAGCGCGAGTTCCTTGCCCTGGAACCCAACACGCTTACGCGGCGGATTTTGACCTGGGCCATTCGCGTCAGCAAGGGCCACGGCAGAACCACGCGGCTCCGCAGTGCCGACGGCCGGCCCGACTCGCGGCTGATGACTTGGGCATTGAAGAACTCCCAGTTGCAGTGCCGATACGGATGCGGCCACCACGCCGGCGGGCCCATGCGTTCCGAGATCGCATCGACCGGCCCGGGCGATGATATCGTGGACGGGGCGTTGAACATGGTCAGCATTTGGCGCGGTTCGCCGCCGCACTACAGCACCATGGTTCGCTACCATCGCGAATTCGGCTACGACATGGCCCCCAGCAGCAGCCACCACTGGTACGGCACCGGCCGGTTCTAATCAGGACGGAGGTAGGGTGGGCCAAAGCGGACCAACCGGTATAGCCTCACGCGCCCCGACAGCTCAGCGACGGCGGGGACGCTGCCCCGGACGAATACCGAGCGGCGGCCCACCGAAATGTGCCCACCACTTCGATTCCGCCCGCATCCTGCCGAACGACTCGCCCGCCGCCGATGGCGCGCGCCCCGTGCCATCGGCCTCCACGAACTGGATAGCGATTTGCGGTGGGCCGCCGCTCGTCGTTCGACGATTCGACGTGGATCCACCTCGGTCTATCATTTGGCGGGGCACCGCCATTTGTACCTGGTTCGCTCCGGCCCATCCTACGCCGAAACCCACCAAGCCGGATTCCTGGCACGGAGGCGACGGCCTCAGCTAATCGTCCCGCTCCATACTTCGCAACGCCGCGTCCGGTGCGATGCTTTCGGGATCGTCGATTGCCAACTGCCTGTATAGCTGCGCCAATTGGTCGCGCATGCCGATTTCTGCCAGGCTATCCAGCCCCCGTAGATCGGTCAGGTCGTAGTTCATGCGTTTCCTCCAAATGCGCAACGCATCGGCGTGACCGCCCGCCTTGGCCGCCAGCATGGCAATGCGTCCCAGCCATGCGGGTTGCTCGCGCGGATGGAGTAGTTTTCGCGCCGCCGGCCACGTTTCTTCCGCTGCTCGCCAGTCGCCCACGTCCAGGTACGCTTCGAACAGCGTGAAGCTGGCGCGAGAGGTGGACTTCGCATCGGTCTGTCGCGAAAGGACGTCGGTCAGCAGTGGAATCGCCCGCCGAGAGCCGCCGTATCGGGTCATCACCCAAGCCAAGTTGTCTGCGCGGCTCGGGTCGGCGTCCTTCGCCAGCTTCTCGCCTCGCGTCCACAGTTCGGGTCGCCGGTCCGGTCGTTTGCGGTGGGTCTGAGGTTGAGCGTTCTTTGCGAAACGCATCAACAGGCTCTGCTCGAAAATGTCCCATTTGGGCCGGGCCTCAAGCACCGCCCACAGCCGGTCATCGTCAGGCTCCATGTAATACGTGTTGTCGCGCTCGATGTCGAGCATCATCCGTACGATACGCGTGGCGTATGCCGTCTTTGGGTCCGTCGCCTTCAGTTCGGGCCACAGCAGACGCATGCCTTTGTCGTTCCAGCCCAGCAGTCGCACGTAGTCGCCCAACACCAGCGCCCGAGCGAAATTCTCGCCCTGGCCTTGCTCGATTTCATACGGCGCGGGTTTGGCCAGCTCCAATGCCTTCTCGTACGCCTGGATCGCTTCGTCGCGTTCCTTGCGTCCGGCGAAATACTGGCCGCGCTTCTGCCAATACTCGTACGAGTCCTTCTTTTCCGGTTCCGCCTTGCGAATGCGGTTCTCGATCACGCGTGCCCCCGACGCGCCTTGTGTCTGCCCGGCAAACTGCGCCATGCCTGTCGGCGGAATTCCATTCGGATAACGCTTCGTCAGCTCTTCAAGCAACGCCTGTGCCTTTTTGGCATCGCCCGCCTTCTTGTAGGCATACATCAACTCGTGTCGCGTCCCGTCACGTATCATTTGTTCGAACGATTGCGTCTGCCCGAACGCCCGCGCCCAGCGCCGACTGCGCTGTTTCATGATGCGATCGTCTTCGTCAGAATACTTCAGTTCGAGCGATCGCAGCAGCAGCGGTATCCCTGCCTTTGGACGCAGCCCCGCCAGGCTCCGCCCCAGGTCGTAACACGGTACTACGAATTCCGGTTTGGCCACGGCACCGATCCATGCGGGGTCGTAATCGTCGAGGCCCACCCGCCGCACTGCCGCGAGATAGCGAAGCGCGGCGTCAGCGTCGGCGGGGTCGTCGCGCACCGCTTTGGCCAGTTCCTCAATCAGCAGTCCCGCCGTCCCCTGGCGCTGTCGATAATCCAGACGCCTGGCGAACCAGTATCGCAGACGCGATGGGCCCAGATAGTCAAGTTCCTCCTCGCTCGGCTGATCGTCGCGGTCGCGCGCCGCCAGCCAGGCGTCGATCCATTTTGGATCGCGTCCGGCCTCTTGCCAGTGGTCAACCAACCAGCCCACATGCGCCCCAGGCATTCGTTCGCAGAACTGTTGCGCCGGCTCCCACCATTCGCTGCCGATCAATGTCTCGGCCATCTGCTGCCGATAGAATCGGCGCGGCTGATGTTTGGCCTTGGCCAACGCATCAATCAATCGCGACAGTGTCTTTTCATGTCCAGCCCGATGCAACACGCTAAACCGCAACATCCACTGCCCCGGCTCATCACCCCACGGCTCGGCCGACAACTCCCGAGCCCACTGGCTAACGTTCCGCTCCTGCAACTGCTCGACCACATACCTCTCGATACTCCACCACTCGTCCGGCAAAACATCGGCCTGCGGCTCCTGAGCCCCCAGCACCGGCATCGCAGCCAGTGTCAACATCCACGTCATCCCCCATGACAGAAACCCACGCCCAAACATGGCGAACCCTCCGATCCCCGGTAACGACTTGGCATCCATACCTGATTGTGTGCGCCACCCATCCCTCAAAGCAAGCCAATCCATGTAACAGCCGCGCAACGAAAGCCGCAGACCTCCCCGTCAGCGGGTTGCGAGAATATCGCAAAACGGATACAGGGAAATCGTCGCTTTTGCTGTTCTGCTCCCCCCAGACTGTAAGTTAGTGACGCACGAGAATACAATGTGCTTATTGGGAGGTGTTGCCTTCTCAGTCGGTGCGAGTGGAGAAACCGGTTCGCGAATTGGGAAGAAGCCACTTCGGGTGACATCGCAAGCGAAAAGGGCAAACCATGACGGGATTGGCCATTGCGTCTCGTTTCCTCGGACACGCGATTGGCTCATTCGGGTTGTGTCTGTTCACGTTGGTTGCGGCAGCCGGCGACGCCGGGCATGTTATCGAAGCGTCCAGGGAAATCCCGATTGCCCATGATGTCGATATCGTCGTGGTTGGAGGATCCAGTGGCGCGGTCGAGTGTGCTTGTCAAGCGGCTCGGCAGGGGGCGAGCGTCTTCTTGCTCGCGCCCCGACCGTATCTGGGCACTGACATCTGTTCGACGCTGCGGCTGTGGCTAGACGAGCGCGAGCGACCGAAGTCGAAATTGGCCGTTGCGTGTTTTGGCGAGGAGCGCGCCGCAACTCCTTTCTCGGTCAAGGCCGCGATGGACCGAGCCTTGCTGGAGGCGGGAGTTTCGTATTTGACCGGATGCTATGCCACGGATGTATTGTGCGACAAGGATGGTCGGATTGCCGGCGTTGTCATGGCCAACCGCAGCGGCCGGCAGGCTGTCCGGGCGAAGGTGGTTGTCGATGCGACCGAGCGAGCCGTCGTCGCGCGATCGGCCGGCGTGAAGTTTCGTTCATTCGAGCCAGGAGCGCAGACGTTCAGACGCGTGGTAATCGGCGGACAGATGCGAACCGGCGACAGGATGTCGGGCGAGAAGAAGGATTTCACCTGCGTTTCGGTGGCGAAAGGAACAAAGCATCGGCTGCCAGTCTACGAGTACACGCTGCGGATCGACCTGGAAGATGACGGCTTCAGGTCCTTTCAACGTGCCGAGAATCGGGCGCGGGACATGACTTATGACGCAGGATCGGAGTCGGCATCCGAGACTCTGTACCACGTTCCGTCCGACACGATCATCGGCGAAGGACACCTGGGCTCGTGGCCGGGCGCGGACGAAGCAATGCTTGAAGCGTTCCGGCCGAAGGGAACGGCTCGACTGTACGTGCTGAATGCGTACGCCGATCTGGACGGCGCGGCCACTGCGAAGCTTCTGCGGCCGCTGGAACTGATGGCGATGGGCCGGCGGATCGGCAGGGCTGCGGCTGCCGAGGCTGCGGAACTTCCGGCTTTGCAGGAAGAATGTCTTCCGGCGGTGGATGCCGATGGTGGAATCGCGGTGACCGTCGGCGAGGACCTGGAAGGGATCAGGTCGAGACAGAGCGGGGCTGTTCGTGCTGGTCGCCGTCCTTTGCCGGTCCTGGGGCGATACGATGTGATTGTTGTGGGCGGCGGTACGTCGGGCGCTCCGGCGGGTATCGCGGCGGCCAAGAGCGGCGCAAAGACACTGGTCGTCGAGTACCTGTACGAACTGGGCGGTGTGGGCACGGTCGGCTTGATCGGCGCGTATTGGCGCGGCTTGCGGCGCGGATTCACCGCGTATGTTGACGAGCAGGTAAACTCGCGCGAAGGCGCGTGGAATGCTGTGGAGAAAGCCGAATGGCTCCGTCGAGAGTTGATCGGCAGCGGTGCGGAAGTGTGGTTGGGTACGCTTGGCTGTGGCGCGCTGGTCGACGATGGACAAGTCCGCGGAGTCGTGGTGGCAACGCCGTGGGGTCGCGGTGCCGTGCTGGCCGACGTGGTGATCGACGCAACAGGGAACTCCGATATCGCGGCCTGCGCCGGCGCGCAGACTCAGTACGGTATCTCCGACCGAGGGAGTCTGAACGTGCAGATCGCGGGCTTCCCGGATCGTCCTATGAAGAACTCGTATGTGAACACGTGCTATACGATGGTCGACGACACGGACGTTGTGGACGTATGGCACTTGATGACCTGGAAGCGGGTCGCGTCCCCGAAGGAAAAGGGGGCCTTTGACGTTGGGCAACTGGTTGACTCGCGCGAACGCCGTCGCATCGTCGGCGATTACATCCTGACAACCAACGACATCCTGAATCATCGCACCTTCCCCGATACGATCAGCCAGCACTATAGCAATTTCGACGCGGCGGCTTTTCCAGATGCTGACTTGCTCCTTCTGGCGGACGCCAAAGGGCCGAACTTCCACACCGATTTGCCCTACCGTTGCCTGTTGCCAAAGGACCTGAACGGCATCCTGGTGGTCGGATTGGGATGCAGCTCAGATCGCGATGCAATGACGCTGATTCGCATGCAGCCCGATCTGCAGAATCAAGGTTACGCCGCCGGTTTGGCAGCGGCCGCTGCGGCAAAGTCGGGCGGGCACACGCGCGACATCGACATCAAGGCAATTCAGCAGAGGCTCATCACCGAAGACGTCCTGGACCAGCGCGTGTACACGGACCGGGACTCGTATCCAATGAGCCCCGAGGTGATCGAAGAGGCCGCATGGACGATTGGCAATGCGGAAGCCCGCCAGATCGAACTACTCGCCGCGTTGGCCGTGATTCTGGCTCATCCCGATCAAGCGATTCCCATGCTGAAGTCGCGGCATGACAGTGCTAGCACCGAAAAAACGAAACTCGCCTACGCAAAGATCCTGGGCATCCTCGGCGATCCGGCGGGTGCCCCCACCCTGATTGCCGCGGTCGATGCCCACGATCGCTGGGACAAGGGCGTGCCTCTGACATCCGAGCGCAAGACGGGAAACACGTTCAGCGATCTGGATCGGCTGGTCATCGCACTCGGTTTCAGCCGGGCGCCCGCGGCACCGCAGGCCCTGCTCAGAAAACTCGAACAACTGCGGCCCAGCGACAACCTGTCCCACTACAAAGCGATATCCCTGGCATTTCGGCATTTCCACTGTCCCGAAGCAGCCGGGCGGCTGGCGAAACTCTTGAGACAGCCTGGGTTTACCGGCCACGCGACGGTCGAGCCCGTCGTTAAGCGAAAAGGCGGCAACGAACGCGAGTTCGCAACCGTTCGAGAACGCTTGCTCACCCAGGGCGGCAGCCTCAACCGAGCGTTCAAAGAACTGATTGTCGTGGCAATGCTGTACCAGTGTGGGGACCGGGACGGAATGGCGAAGGCGATATTGGAGAGCTACACGAACGATATTCACGGGCACTTCGCCCGCTACGCACAGCAGACATTGGACGGCCAGATTTTCGGCTCGCCGCCCTAATAATGCTCGATTTCGCCCACGAGACGCCGAACATCCGGAAAACGCCGCCGCCGTGCGCCGACGTCGTGGTCGAGGTTCTTGCGTCGCACACAACCGTCGTCCGGGCGCTGGACGCCGTTACAGCCAAACAGTTAGTCGTCCACCGCGAGAACGACAAGGCAAGGATCCTCGTGCCCGAGTTCCCCGTCATGGCGTGCGTCGTCATCGAGTAAGGGCTGCAGCATCAACACAACAGACGATTGGGCTTTACCTCGCCGTCTTGCAGATGGCGTACAGACTTTTGAACGTGGCGACATAGAGCGTGCCGTTGGCGGCGACGGGTGTCGCGATAATCGGGCTGTCCAGCCCGATGGTGGCGAGCACGTCTTGTTGCTTGCTGGCGGCAAACACCCAGAGGTTGCTGCGTTTGTTTCCCACGTAGACCTTTCCATCGGCCACCAGTGTCGAGCCAAACATTGGGGCGCGCGTCTCCTGCACCCAGTAGGGCTTACCGGTCTCGGCGTCCAGGCAGTGGATGTTCTTTCCGTAATCACTCACAAACACCAAGCCGTCGTGGATCGCGGGCGTCGCGCAGCAGTGATCGTCGACCGGATGCGACCAGATCAGGCCCGTTTCGGTGGCGTCGCCCGTTCCGGTTGCGTCGATACACTTCACCCACGCCTGGTGTTTGCCCCACCAGATGTCGCCGCCGCCGGTGACATAGATCCGGTTGTTGTGGAAAACCGGCATGCCCATGATTGTGCTGGGGCTTTCCTGACGATTGCGCATGTAGCGGTGGACATTGTCCTTGGGGGCCGTCGGATCGCAGTCGAATCGCCATACGCGTTCGAGCGTCTTTGCGGGGCCGACCTGTTGGTTCGACCCAAGTGGCTTGAAGGCGTAACAGACGCCGTCGCCACCGCAGAAGAAGATCCGCCGCTCGCCGTTGACGGTGCCCAACGATGGCGACGACCACGTGCAGTGAAATACGCGCGGTCCGATGTGCTCGCCGTCCTGAGCCAACAGCCGGCCCGTCTGCTTGTCGAGCACGATCAGGCTAGGCGCGTCGGGCTGGGGAATCCCGCTATGAATCCTATCCACGCCGTTGCTCGTGTTCAGGTACAAGTTCGGCCCGTCGATCAGGATGGAACTGCACGGCGAGTCGTGCGGATGGACATCGAGTTCGGCCGGCATGTCGAACAGCCACACGATATCGGCGTCGATGCTTGTGACCTCCATGGGCGGCATCCCGGCCGGAGCCATGTGGCGACCTTCGTCCCGGTAGGGCCCGTCGTTGCCGTCGGCCTGGCCGTTGAGGTCCAGACAGATGACCTCGGCTCGATTGCTGACCACGTAGACCCGATCGCCTTCGACCGTAGCGACCGAACAAATCCCGCCCGTCCGCCAATCCAGGTACTTGGTGTCCCCGAGTCGCGGCACGACAAGCTGCCAGCAGAGGCCGCCGGTCTTCTCGTCGAGACACAGGAG
>JACKQG010005937.1_pt1 | contig 13201 bp, 13 predicted proteins | sample 8237621 | NCBI WGS metagenome assembly JACKQG01 (sample SAMN15677084, study PRJNA649215) | marine metagenome | biome: marine; feature: Black Sea; material: saline water; isolation source: suspended particulate matter (SPM) from the Black Sea western gyre | collected 2013-06-09/2013-06-10 | depth...
CAACGAGAATGGATGACACTTCAAATTGCAATCCACAAAGTGAAACCAGTCCCAGTTTACTGACTTTTCGTTTTTCACGCCACAGGAAAATTGACTGTAGTTGTTTTTCATCAATTTTTTTCATAAACGGAGTTACATTTTGTCGCCATCTGATGTTTGGTTTTTCATTTGTTGAAGAATGAATTTTCTGGTGATATTCCTGCTCTACCCATGCCCAGAATTTATTATTGAGTTGATGAAGGTGGCTGACCTTTTCATGAACCAGTTCAGTCAAAAAATCAGTGCGCACTGTTCCGAAGAAACGTTCAATATTGGTTCTTCCTATTTACCTGGTGAACTTTTAGCAGCATTTCTTTACGCGCAATTAGAGAACATGGATTTAATAAACACCCGCCGCAAAAAAATTTATGAAACTTATTATCAAGAATTAAAACCGTTAGAAGAAGATGGTTTTTTACAACTGCCCACTATTCCCAAACATTGCCAATCAAACTATCATCTTTTTTATATTATTTTAAAAAGCGAAAAAGTAAGAGACAACTTAATAAACTATCTCAGATCAAAAAATATTAGTGCAGTGTTTCACTTTTTGCCGCTGCACCTATCTCCTATAGGCAGGTCTCTTGGATATAAAGATGGACAATTGCCGGCTACAGAATCGGTCAGCGGTAGGTTGTTGAGGTTGCCGTTTTATTATGAATTAACGACAGAAGATCAAGAAAGAGTAATAAAAATAATAAAAAGTTTTTATCAAAGTAAAAGACTTTAAATGTTTGTTTAAAAAATGTTATTAACCGGATAAAGGATTTCTGCCAAGGCTGAAATATATGATCGTTGTTTACCTGGTTCTTATTATTTTTTGTGGAAAATTTTTTTACCCTCTGTTTGTAAAAGAATCTGAAAGTGATTTTTATCTTTTCCCAATTTATGGCGTGCTTGGATTTGGCGTTCATTTTTTTACCTGGTTTTTGTTAAATGTAATTTTTAATAGCCACTCTCCGATATTTTCTATTATAGTTATTTCAGTTTTTGGTGTGGTTGGTTTGTATTTCACATTAAAGAATAACAATTTTAGAAAATTCGATATCAAAAATCTCCAACAATATGCAGCCCCTCTTATCTCCTTTTTATTACTTTCAGCACAATATTTAGTCGATTGTTTTCAGACAATAAAAGCCGCAATAACAAAAGAGGGAATAATCTACCAGGATATCCCCTATCATGCAGGTATTTCAAACTCGATAATTGAATTTGGCTTCCCGGTTAAAGATATTTTTTATGAAGGGCTTGTAATTAAGTATCACATTTTTTCTCATTTTATTGCATCACAGTTCAGCTACATTACCAACTATGATATGGTTGTCGTTTATGTTACATTATTTGAGATAATTACGTTGCTATTCTTTAGCTTCCTAACTTATCATTTGATTTATTTATTAACGAACAAAAAACTAAATATTTTTCAAATGATAATAATAGTCCTAATTGTAAGTAATTTATTTTTCTTTCCGGGGAAAAGATATTGGGGGCTCAACATTCCCAGGTATTTTAGCTACTCGTACATGTGGCAGGCGATTTGTTTTTTAACGATAGTTATTTTATTAGAAAAATTTTACAGAAAATATAACAGCCTGTTTCTGCTGAACATGAAAGAATACACCATTCTTGTCTTTCTTGTTGGATTGGCGATAGTTTCAAAAGGCTCATCATTGCCAATTTTAATTTTTGGATTTGCTATGTTGTTTCTTATTGAATTGATTAAAACAAGGAAACTTCACCCAAAATATGCTTTCTTTTTAATCTTGTTGGTGACAAGTTCTGTTTTGATTTTTTATGTTTTTTTTAAAACTCCCTATTTGAATTCTAATTTGAATTTAACAAAAATAAATTTTGTTATTCTCAAGAATTTTATCCCGGATAAAATCGACCGCTTAATACTCACCGGCTGTGTCAAAACAAAAATGTCCTATTTTAAACTAATACCTTTTATTACGATCATTTTTAGTATTTTTGGCACGCTAAATTTCCGGTTGTTTTTTTTGAGAAAAATATTCAAGATCTCTCATGTCGGAGTTCTTATTGTTTCATTTACGGTTTGTGCATTTTATTTTTTTATGGTTTCCACAAGTAATCCGTGGTATTTTTATTACGTAACAATGTTTCTTACAGGAATATATGCTATCACCATTTTGATTAACACGTGGAAGGAAAACAGTCTAATTGTAAAAATCCTTGCTCCAATTTTGATTGTAATGACTCTTTATCCAATTTCAACATTTGGAAAAACAAACAAAACATACCTTGAAAAATATAAATCTTCGTATTTCCCTATGACTAAAGATAAATTTAGTCTGTACGAAAACCTGAAAATTAACACCAATAAATCCGATGTTATTTTTACACCTTCTCTTTACGCCTCGCCAGATAGCATGGCAGATAATTATTACCCGCAAGCTTATACCGGCAGACGATTTTTATTAACCGGCTACAGGTGCGGTTATGGCAAGTATCATGAAGATTTTTCCAATAGAAAATTTTTATGTGACAATTTGAATTTTATTTCCGATTTTACCAATACAGAATTAAAAAGATACAATATCAATTACATTTTAATAGAAAAAGATATTTATGACCACGCTGCTTTTTCAAAGAAAAAATCAAAAGTGAAAAATAATCCCAACTTCAACATAATATATGAAAACAACGCCGGACTTCTTTTAAAAGCTAATTTTCCCCCATCAAAACCTAGCAATCCCGATAATTGAAATAATCTCACCCGATTTTGAACTCCCGAAAAGAATTACTAATTCATTCTAATAACTATGATCAGTTTCTTTTTTCGTTGCGGCTCCCCTTTTGTTGCAAAATTTAATTATTAACAATTTTGAAACCTTTTCCAATACTTCCGTACAACGAAGTAAGTAAAATATTTTATGTTTTACATAAATAAATCCATGATTTATTTAAAATATGTTGTAACTATTCAGCGGTTACATAATTTTATAATACATTTAATATGATTAATGCTTGGATGAATGTTTTATAATAATTAATCCTCTACGAGGATTTTGATTTTTGGGTCTTACCTATTTTTACAATAATATTACCTCTACGAGGTAAATAATTATTTGCAAAATCAAAGGTGATAGAATTTTGCGTAAATTGTATAGTGAAATGACATTATGATGGATTTGTAATCTATATTTTTTGACAAAAAACATCGTAGATGTTTTATTATTGTAAAGGAAGCCATCGCCGAAGTTTAACATCCTCGTAGAGGATGAAAAAAATAATTCTTAATTCAGTTAATTAAGATAAATCCGTGAAATTAGGAGTATGCAGCAAATTATTATCTTTGATGATAATTTTAACTAAAATCATTTCCGCCAAAAAGAGAACAGACAGGTTGATAATAATCGGGTTGCATAAGTTGTATAGTTACAATATATTATATAATATAAAACAATTCGATTTTGTTTCAAATAAAACTTAAAGGTAAAATATGGCAATAGAAGTAAACCTGGATTTAGTGATGGTCAAGAGAAAAATGTCTTTGACAGAATTATCAGAAAGGATTGGCATTTCCATGACCAATCTTTCGCTGCTAAAAAAAGGCAGGGTGAAGGGGATTCGGTTTAGCACCCTGGAATCATTGTGTAGAGAGTTGGAATGTCAACCCGGAGATCTTCTGGAATATATGCCGGATGAAGTTTAAATATTTTAATAGGAGATATAAGAATGAATAACACAAAATTTTTGGTAGGTGGGGGCATCGCTATCAGTATCGGTTTCCTTAATTTGATGTTGGTAATAATTGGTATGTTGTTTGGAATTATTTATTCATTCAGAGAGTTTTTTGTCGCCTACGATTTTATTTGTTCTGTCCTATATATGGTTATTTTTTACATTTTCTACCTTATGCTCAATGAACGTTACCAATTTCAATCTATCAAATTTTTTTTAATTTTCCACATTTTTTTATGGTCAATGATGGCGCTTTTTACAATTGCTTCATTGTTTGTTCCGGAGACAATTAGCTATTACGTTTACATTCTATTAAGGCTTTTCCGAAATTTAAACAAGGTCATTTTCTGTTTAATAATTCTTTTTCAGCTAAAAGATTGTTCCAATATATTTCTAAAACCGTTCGCTGTCGTATGGTTGTTTGCTGGATTATTTCATTTGTTTCTGGTAGGAGTAACACTGCTGGGAATTCGTACGCCAATTTTTAGCATGGTGGGTCATTTTTTTGGATTTATAACTGATATCATTTTAGGTATAACCTTGATTTATTCTACAAAAGTCGAAACAGAAAAATTGGAATTTGTGTGATTTTAACATTTTTGAATTCTGTGTTTTTAATTGGTCACATAGCTCGCTGAACAGTTAATATATTTGAATATTTATTAACAAAAAAACAGGAGGCAACATGAATAGCATTTCAGATCAAAAACTTGCAAAAGCAATAAAGACCGGTTTATTAGGTGCCGGGATTATCATGCTTTTAGTTAGCATTAAATTACTGCTCTCATATTTTGTACCGGGGCTTAAAACTTCCGGTGAACTTATTTTGAGTGGAATTCTCTTGCTTATCTACACAATTAAAACATTAACGCTTTATAGTAGGGTGAAACGCGAAATGAGTTTTGAATAGAGTTTGGTTTTTATTGGCAGTATTTTTCATGAAATAACGGAAAATTTGAAATCAAATTTTATAAATGGGTATTTCTGCTATTTCTATTTCCGGAGAATCAGAAAAAGTAGATTTTTTTTCAACACCCTTTTTAAAAATAATAGCTTTTTTACAGCCAAACTTTTTTGAAAAGAGCAACAAATTTTTTATATCTTTTGCCTGAATTTTTTCTTTGTATTTAATTTCAATCGGAACGATAGAATTGTTGGTTGTAACATCGATAAAATCGATTTCATGAAAATATGGATCGCGCCAGAAGAACTGATAATTTTTTAGCGAGGCAGCCAGGTTCTCGACCAGAATACTAGTATTAACAAAGTTTGCCAATGCCCAGCTAAATGATGGAGACGCTAAATAATAGCGTTTTAGTTTTTTTTCAGAAGTTATTAGATTCCGTGAAAAATTATATAATTTTTTTACCAGGTATGATTCCTCAAGATAGTAGAGATAGCTGCTGGCTGTTTTATTAGAAATACCAATATCGTTGGCTAAATTTCGATAATCAATGTACATTCCAGGTTTTTGAGCGATCATTCGGATAATTTGCCATAATATTTCGGGATTGCTCACAGAGAAAGTTGGCGGGATGTCTTCAAAAATTATTTTTTTGATAATACTGACATAATAGTCTTTCTTTGAATGGATGTCTGCCATGGAGATACTTTCAATAAATTGGCTATTTAAAAATATCTCGAAATTTTTCTCAATTTCAGTTTTAAAAACCAGGGGATTATTAAGAATGTCCAAAGCGTCTGTAAAAGCTAAAAATTCTTCAAAGCATAACGGAGTCAGGAACAAGCTTTTAATTCTGCCCGCTAAACTTTCTTGAGTCTTTTTCTTAATGAAAAGAGAAGTCGAACCTGAAATAAAAAATTTTAAATTGGGATAGAGATCATAATAAATTTTCAATTGATTCTGAAAATCGGGCAGTTTTTGAATTTCATCGAGGAAAATAAAGATTTTTTCTTTTTTAAAATCGATTTGCGTCTGTTTTGAAAAGTCATTAATTAATTCATCCAACAATAATTTCTCTTCATCAAAGGTGAAATACAAAAGAGAGAAAGGATTCCTTTTTTGATTTATTAAATAATTCAGAACCTGGAACAGTAAAGTGGTTTTCCCTGTTCTGCGAAGACCGGAAATTTCAACAATTTGTTTTGAATCAAGTTCTTTAATTAATGTGTTGAAAATAAATCGGTGTTTTTTATAAGGGTATAAAAATCCTTTTTCCCAATGACGGTTGTACTTGAATAAATTCATAAACAATCTCCATTTCCAACAAATTCATATAATATTGGAACTCAGCTTCTAATATTATATAAATATATTGGAAAAAAGTCAAGCTTTATTTTAAAAATTAACAAATACAGCAAGGGGTGAAATATGCTCTCGTTTGAACTGTTTTTTTATTTAGCACTATTCCTTGTCCTGTCTAATATCGTTTTCACTATTTTAATCGTGTCAGAATTGCAAAAGAGAAAAGTAAAAATAAATTTTTTTCTCTTGAGGCTTTATATCCCGAAATATGTCCACCAGTATAAAAAAATTACTTTAAAAGAAACCGGCAAAGTTGGAGTCTTGTTTTACTGCTGGCTTGTTTCAATTAATTTGACACTGGTTTTGGCAGTTATTGGGATTCTATTGAAAATTAACACCTAACAGTGAAGTTGTTGTCCACTGGGCAAAGAATCAAAAAAACAGAAAAATGATGAGAGAAAAATGTTTTATTTTTTGTCAGCCATTTTCTGTTTTTATGGTTCTGGCTTGTCCAGGTTGGGAATTTTGAAAATAAAACTTGAAAGGGGAAATCAAATGAGAAGAATTATTGTTTTAGTTATTGTATTAAGCATTTTTGCCTGTATTCCTACAAAACAGGAAATGAAGAAACAGTTTGATGTTTCGGAAGGAAAGCTGCTCAACATCAATCTTAAATCTGGCGGATCGATAAACATTCAGGGCTGGGATCAAGAGAAAGCGTTGGTTGATGTTGAATTCATCGGTTGTGATCCTGAAGACTTTGATTTTGAAGTTTACAAAACGCCAATGGGAATAAGGGTTAACTCGGATTACAAGCAGCGAGTTAAAAACAGTAACATTAGAGTAAGTATCAAAATTCCTGAAAAGTTTGACATTAAAATCAAAACCAGCGGCGGTGGGATTTGTATTCAAAACATCAAAGGTGAGATTAACGGCAGAACGGGAGGTGGAGGATTGGACATGAAAAACCTAACAGGAGAAATCCATTTTACAACCGGAGGCGGCAAAGTCACCATCAAAGATTCACAGCTTAATGGTCGTGTTTCCACTGGCGGCGGCAAAGTGCTGGTAGAAAATGTTGAGGGTGACATTAAAGCAAGTTCCGGCGGTGGAAATGTGGTTTACCGAAATGTGAAAACGCCGGACAAAACTTATCCCAAAGATGTTGTTTATATCAGAAACGCTGGCGGCGCCCTCAATGTGGAAGATGCTCCTGCCGGCGTTGATATTAGCACAGGAGGCGGAGATATTCGCATCCGTTCGGCAAAGGAATACGTCAAAGCCAGCACCGGCGGAGGGGACATAACAGTTGATGAAGTTGATGGCTGGGTGAAAGTAAGCACTGGCGCAGGTGATATAAAAATCACGATGATCGGAGATGCAAAAACAGGTAAAAGGGATGTTTCTATTTCAACGGGTAAAGGTGATGTTACTTTAATTGTACCTGAAAACCTGTCAATGGATGTGGACACTGAATTGGCATACACAAAGAATAGTTCACAGAACTACAAAATTAAAAGTGATTTTGATCTTCAAATAAAGGAAACAGATGAATGGGATTATAAGCAGGGAAGTCCTCGAAAATTTATTAATGGCAGGGCAACGATAAAAGGCGGGAAAAATTTAATTAAGATTCGCACGTGTAATGGGGATGTTAACCTAACTCGGCATAAATAGAAATAAAAGTCACAGGATATAAACAATGAATTCTAAAAAACTATTTTTATTGTTACTTCTGACTGTTTTTTTCTTAACAACATGTTCAAAAACAGAAATTCAACTTCTTGATAGAAATACCATCGATCTGTTTACAAATGAGATTTCAGGAGAACGGGCAAAAGAATATGTCACTGAAATTTCTAAATACAATCGAACCGAAGGCGCGTATGAAGATACAGGATATGAAGAAGCTGTGAATTATGTTACTTCACTCCTGAAACATGCCGGTATTGATGAGGTAAATTTGTTGCTGTATCAGCCGGATGGATTTAAAAAGTACGAAACATGGCTTTCACATCCTGGATCCAGAGTTCATAAAGCTAAATTGTATTTGAAGCAGCCTTATAAATCGAAATGGTGTGATTACGCTGAAACAGCGATCTGCCTGATGCCTTATTCAAATGGAAAAGGTATGGAGGAGGGAGATGTTGTCTATGTGGGGAAAGGGAGCTCTGATCCTGATTATGAGGGAAAAGATGTAAAAGGAAAAATCGTTTTTGCAGATAGGGGGAGCGCGGTAACGGTGATGAGACATGCTGTTATAAAAAGGGGAGCGCTGGGAATTCTTTTGGGATTTTCCGGGAATAAGCGAAAGGCAAAATTTACTGATCTGGTTGAGTTAAACAGAATTTACATAACAGGCGAAGAAATAAAAACAAGTAAGTGGGGCTTCTCTCTTTCAAAGGAACAAACAGATTCACTCAAATATTTATTGGCACAGCCTGATAAGGTTATTATGAGAGCCGAAGTAGAAGCGGAAACTTTTTTAGGGAACATGCCGGTCATTTCAGCAGCTATCAAAGGGAGCAAATATCCTGACCAGGAAATTATCTTTATGGCACATTTGGATCATTACAAACCAGGCGCGAATGATAACGCCAGCGGCAGCGCCGGTTTAATGGAGATTGCTATTCGGTTAACGAATATGATAAATAAAGACATTCTTCCCAGACCACTTCGAACGATTCGGTTTCTTTGGGTACCGGGGTGGGAAGGAACCGTTGCATTTCTTGAAAATAGTAAGGAGATAGCAAAGAAGGGAGTCATTGGAGTTAATATGGACATGATTGGTGAGGATTTGGACAAATGTAAAACACACCTTTTTGTCACAAGTACACCACTTTCGAGGCCGTCGTTTTTGAACTCACTTGTAAAACATTATTTGAAAATTGTGGAGAAGTCGAATATAAAAGAGGTTGGAGGCTCAAACACAAAAGTCAAGTATGAAATTATTGGCTACTTTGGTGAAAGTGATCACATGTTATTTAATGATGCCAAAGTCGGGGTGCCTTCAACAATGTTTGTCCATCTTACCGATCGTTTCTGGCATACTTCTTACGATACTCCGGATAAGGTTGATCCTGCTGAACTGAAAAGAACCATGTTATTGGGTCTATTGGTCGGAAGGTAAGAAGGTTAATAAACACAGATTTTAGCTTTACTAAACTTTTGAAGTTTAGTAAAGCTAAGGTTTAGTTTAGCTGAAAAACAAGGAGAAACCACCATGATCAACGTAGAAGAAAAATTTGATGTATTACCTGTTTGTCCCCATTGCAAATCAGAATTACAAAATATTCACTGCCAGCAAATGGCTGGTATCCTGGGCAAACGTTATGTCTATTTCTGCCCTGATTGTAAGTCTGTTCTCGGGGTGTCACATCGGAAGGGTTTTTGGATGGGGTAATTTTGATTTATAAATAGAGATTAATCTTTAGTTAAATTGTCCTGATAAATCTAAAACATCATTCTAATGAAATGCTTCCGCGTTGAAAGCTAATGTATAAATCCTGTTCGCGGGGGAAATCTAATCCTAAAAGACCATCGATGTTTGCACTTGGAGGCAGTGTGTGCGCTAAAACAGGAAATTGATAACGTTCTTGTCCAAGAGCTTTGAACTGTGAAATCAAAAAGCGCGGCGCATATTCTACCCCACTTCCCGTAGTTACCTGCACACGATCTGGCGCCAGAGAAGGATCGTATCCGATAGTTATAAGTGGAGCAACATTCATTGTTCCGGTAGCGCCAGTATCCAACGCCAAACGTAAAACAATACTGCCTGATGGACCAACTATTTCAGAAAAAACGATAATCAGACCCGATTCAGGATTGAATGAATAACTCATAATACAACTGCTGTATTTTCTGGGATATTTCCAGTATAAATCAATGCCGATCGCTTGGGACGGAGTGTAACTGCTTTCGGTTAACTTCATCCCGATCCTCACAATGATAGATTACATTACCACCTAAAATATTCAATTCTTCATTAGTTTCTGGATCTTGAATTAAACCCAAATTCACTACCGGACACTTTTTAAATTGTGGCAAGATTACTTCTGTAATCTTAACCCGGGTGCTGTATTCTAAGTTAAAACCATTAATTATGGAGGTAAAACATGATTCCAAAAATATCTGTTTCCGAATGGCGGATAATGAAACTAATATGGGAAAAATCACCTCGTTCCGCAAATGATATTATTTCAGAATTAAAGGGCGTAGTGGATTGGCAGCCCAAAACAATTAAAACACTGTTGAACCGCTTAGTTAATAAGGGCGCTTTGAATTTTGATAAAGACGGTCGGTCTTATTTGTATTATCCTAAAGTCAGTGAGGATGAGTGCCAACGTTCCGAAAGAAAGACTTTTCTAAATCGTGTATATAATGATTCATTAAAGCCGATGTTGGCAGCATTCATTAATGATGAAAGCATGACAAAAGACGACATTGCGGAATTGAAAAAAATTTTAGAACAAAAGGAGGATAAACAATGACATGGTTCTTAGATAGTCTGACTAATTTTACTATGTGGTTGTTTTTTTCCTCTCTTAAAGCAATAATTGTTATCGCGATTATTTTAATGATTCAAAGAGTTTTGAATAAAAAACTTTCCGCTAAATGGCAGCATGCGCTTTGGTTTTTATTAATCGCTCGCCTGGTTATTCCATTTGAAATTCCGACTCCGTTTAGCATTTTCAATATGACTAAAAATATGGGTACAACAATGACATTGGAAAAATTAACCAATAAGAAAACAACCGAGATAATAAGAAGCTCTGCTATAACAGAATCCGGAAATGAGAATTCATATCGCTATCGTACTTTGATAGAAGCTGATGTCCATATTTTAAAAAGCCCAAAAATTTCATTTGGTGAAATTGCTTCAATGTTATGGATTCTTGTTATGTTTGGATTAAGCCTGGTCATGTTTTCTTCAAACATTAAAATACAAAAAGAAATTCGAAAAGCCAAAAGGGTTCAGCAAAAGAATATTCAAGATATTTTAAAGAAGTGCCTTGATCGTCTCCATCTAAAGATAAAGGTGGAATTGGTATCACTTGCTGGAATAACGTCACCTTATTGGTATGGAATATTCAAACGTCGAATCATTTTTCCGGAATCCCTTTTAAAAACATTAAGCAACGATGAAATAGAACATATCATCGTGCATGAACTTGTGCATTATAAACAAAAAGATGTGCTGTTGGCGCTGTTAACCTCTGTTTTACAAATTTTACATTGGTTCAACCCGGTTATTTGGTTTGCATTTTTAAAAATGCGGGCAGACCGGGAAACAGCATGTGATGAAATTGTTTTAACCAATATTGGAGAACAAAAAAATAAACAGTATGGGCGTACCATTATTTCACTCATTGAGCTGGCTTCTCAACAAAGATTGTTATCCGCTGCTATGGGGCTGGCTGATACAAAATTTTATATGAAACGGAGGTTAAAAATGATTGCAAACTTTTCTCAAAAATCAATTTGGTGGACAGCAGCAGCAACATCTCTGCTGGTTCTTATTTCGGCATTTGCATTAACCGGGGCAAAAAATGATGCATCAATATCCGGTAGCGTCTTATTCCAGGATGGTAAAACGCCAAAATTTTTCAACATTAGCGTTCATAGGCTTATGCCCCATGATATGGTCGTTATTGATTATGTAGGTAAACCGATTCAGTTTTCAACTCAATCCGAAACCGACTATCGTTTTGAGGTTAAACCGGGCACATATACAATTGCCGCCTGGGCATTTGGATATGAACACGCTTTTGCGGAAATTATTATTCCGGATGAAAACTCTCGCATCAAAATCGATTTCCACCTGGCGCCAAAAAGTTTGCCGGGACCGGTTGCCGATGTCAAAGTAATCGGAGAATTTTGTGAATGGAATAAAAGTAAAGCAGTTCCGATGCAGAAGGAAGGGGAGAAGTGATATTTGAACGGTTCAAACTGTTTAACAAAAGGATCATCGTACAAATTCACGGTGAGTGGCGCCAAAACAGGTCACGATACCAACAAAGAGAATGGTGTTTATTCGAATATGTTTCGCTATTATCCTGGCAACGATAAAGTGAAAATTTCAGATACCCACGCCACATTTGATCATATTTATGATGGCGGTGAAATAATTTTCGATCCATCGAAATTTGTTTATTCCGAAGGTAAAGCTAAAATCATGGTAACGGGTTTTGATTTATATCATCAATTTGCTGCCATTCAAGATTCCTTACGGGTTTTTGAATTATATTACCATGATGTAAGGAGAAATCACCGGGATGCTCCAAATGAAAAAACAAGGAAAACACACGCAGCTTTAACGAATCGATTTGAAAACCTTGAGAAACAATTCGATCCGTTTTTTGCCCCGATATTCCATGAATATTGGCTGGGAAATTTATTAGGTTTTCACCCATCGCTTGTTGATATGCGGCAGTTATCTAAAGAAGGAATAGAGCCGGATACTGCAGCAGTGTTGAAATTTTTAGACGAGAGCGATTTTGTTGCCTACTTTAAAAGTATTGTTTATCGTTTACAGGATTTGCAGAAAGAATTTTAAACCGTGTAACCCTTGATGAGGGCGATCCGGCGCCGGATTTTTCTGTAACTACGCTCATAGGAGAGACACTCCAACTGGAAAAGTTGAAGGGATGTTTTGTTTTTCTGGAATTTTGCGGATCGAATTGTGGGCCCTGTCGTGCAGAAACACCAAACATGATCAATTTATCAGAGTCTGTATCACCTGATTCCCTTATCCTGATAGGCTTGGTACATGCTGATGAGAGTAAGGCCAGAAAATATATAAAAGATAAGAAATTGCCTTACCCCAATGTTATTGTTTCAGATTCTATGCTTACGGATTATGGTATAACTTATTATCCGACAACATTTCTAATTGATCCGGATGGTAATATTTGTGCAAAAGATTTAAGAGGAAAGTCGTTAGTAATTAATGTGCGGAAGAAAATACAAGCCTATGCAGTTAATTAAATATCGGTAGCTTGTCAAGTAGAAAAATAATATTTTGGATTTGAATAGAAAGAGGGGAGTAAAGAGATTGGAGAGATATAATGAAAATTGACAAGGTCGTTATTTTACATGAAAATTTTGTCAACGTTGTTGAGGCTTTAGGTATTTGGAATATATTCTTATAGGAATTCCATTTTTTTGTTGTTTTTTCAACTCAATAGTTGTATAATTGCTTATTAAGTTATTTCAATTATGGAGAGATCAATGACTGAATTTGAAAAAATA
>JACKQG010005938.1_pt1 | contig 13200 bp, 12 predicted proteins | sample 8237621 | NCBI WGS metagenome assembly JACKQG01 (sample SAMN15677084, study PRJNA649215) | marine metagenome | biome: marine; feature: Black Sea; material: saline water; isolation source: suspended particulate matter (SPM) from the Black Sea western gyre | collected 2013-06-09/2013-06-10 | depth...
AAGTCAGCGACACGGGCATCGGTATTCCCGATGAAAAGCAGGCGATCATTTTCCAGAAGTTCATCCAGGCGGACACGTCCACTACGCGAGGTTTCGGCGGTTCGGGACTGGGCTTGGCTATTTGCCGGGAACTGGTGGAGCTGATGGGCGGCGAGATTGGCGTTGAGAGCCGCGAAGGTGTGGGCTCCACATTTTGGCTTCGATTGATCTTTCCCTTTGAAGATGATTTAGGTGGCGAACTCGGCCTGGGATCGCCAGATCGAGGCAAGGCGGCGGATCAAGCCTCCACCACGGACGCCCACATCCTGCTTGTGGACGATAACCCTGTTAATCTCAAAGTTGCATCGTTGATGCTCAGAAAACTGGGATGCACCCTCGGACATGCCGCAAACGGGCTCGAGGCCGTTGAACGTGTGAAGCATGAAGCCTTCGATTTGATACTCATGGATTGCCATATGCCCGTGATGGATGGTTTCGAAGCCACGCGAACTATTCGAGCAAGTGGGGGAGATTGTTCCTCCATTCCCATTCTCGCCCTCACGGCGAGTGCCGTAAAAAAGGACAAGCAGCTTTGTCTCGACGCCGGGATGAACGATCACATCGCCAAACCGGTACGGGCCGACATCTTGAAGGAGCGCCTCCAATTCTGGCTTAGTGAAAACGCTCCCACCAAAATTCCATTCTAGACTCCTCCGAGGCGCGAGCGGGGCGGGATCCACGAGGATCCCGCCTTGCTCTTTTTAGGGCACTTTTGATATATATAGTGCTGCGATCCCACAATTATTCGATGACCGGGGGGCGAAGTATGGGGAAGAAAATCGTCGTCATCGGCGCAGGATTCGCCGGGCATACGGCCGCACTCTATCTGGGCAAGGCTCTGGGCCGCGATCATGAGATTACCGTGATTAATCGTCATGCTAATTTCGTTTTCATACCGTCTCTGGTCTGGGCGGGCATCGACAGGATGCAACTGGACAAGCTCCAGTTTCTACTGCGTCCCGTTTACGACCGCTTCCATGTCAATTTTCTCCACGGCGCAGCACGAAGTATTCACGTAGATGATAATTATCTCCTGGCCGACTCGGCCAAGGGCGGCGGAGAACAGCGGCTGAACTATGACTACTTGATTGTGGCCACCGGACCTCACCTGAACTTCGAGGCCACTCCCGGCCTGGGACCGAAGGAGGGCAATAGTCTTTCCATTTGCACGCCGCCCCACGCCATTGAAGCCCGAGATCGTTACCTTGAAGCCGTAGCTCGCATGGAGAAAGGCGAACGCCAGCGCTTCATTATCGGGACCGGTCACGGCACATCCACGTGCCAGGGGGCGGCATTCGAGTACATCAGCAACATCCACAAAGATCTTTTGCACAGGGGTCTGCGCGACAAGGCCGACATCAAGTGGCTGTCCAATGAAGCAGCTCTGGGCGACTTTGGAGTGGCCGGCGTTACGGTGGCCCAGGGGAAATCGCTTCGGACTTCCGAAGAGTTCATTCGCATGGTCTTCGACGACATGTCCGTAGAGTCGCAGGTCCAGAGCGCTGTGAAGGCCGTGGAACCTGGTAAGGCACATTGGGAAAACTACGAGGGTGAGGAAGGTAGCGAGCCCTTCGACTTCGCCATGCTGATTCCCACCTTCAAGGCCGTGAAGCTGAACTACATCGACAAGGATGGCCAGGACGTCAGCGATCAGTATTGCAATCCCGGTGGCTTCCTCAAAGTGGATGGAATCTATGGACAAAGTTACGATGACTTGGTCGACAATCCCGATTCCTGGCCGGCCAACTATCGCTCGCCCCTCAAGCCAAACCTCTTTGCTGCGGGCATCGCCTTCGCGCCGCCGGGTCCGATTTCGAGACCCCATACGAATCCCAAGGGAACCGCCATCAGTGCGGCACCGCCGCGAACCGGTATGGTGTCGGGAATCACAGGACGACTTGTTGCACGAAACATCATCGCGGAAATCGAGAACAGTGGACGTCAGCACAGTGAACGAATGACAGAAATGTACGCAGCCTGCATCGCGTCCATGGGGAATTCTCTGGTGGATGGTTCGGCGGCGGTGATCCTGATCCACCCGGTTGTCCCCAACTTCAAAAAATACCCAAGCACGGGACGAGACGTTTTCGTTTCCTCCATGGAAATGGGGCTCGCCGGCGCGTGGATGAAGCGAATGATCCACAGCACCTTCATGTGGAAACTGCAAGGCCGACCCGGCTGGAACCTCATACCGGAGTAGCTATGGCCATTACGAAATTTCAGAAGCATCTCATGGGCAATTGGATCTTTCAGCTCTGGCGTTTCATCGTCTTGAACTTGAAGATTCTCAAAGGCGTGGACCACGCCAAGCGATCCTAGGATTCGCTAATGGTCTAGGAAGCCGACGCCTTTCGAAGCTTTCGGATGAACGTTGGTGGCCGCATCGTATCGACGGGAGAATTAGGCAAAACATGACTCATTCGTAGGAGGTGTGTTCTTTGGACTGGCATGAACTCAGCAAGAAGAAGGTCACAGACCTAAGGGAAATCGCCAAGGAGAAAGGAATGGTCGGCGCCACTGGCTATCAGAAAGATGAGCTGGTGTCCATCTTAGCCGAACACCTTGGCATCACGCGTCCCCACAAGGTGGTGGACGCTGCGGACAAAGCCGAAATCAAGGCAAAGATCCGCGAGCTCAAGGTTGAGCGCGCGGCGGCCTTGGAAGTCGGCGACAAAGAAAAACTGCATCAAACGCGTCGGCAAATCCACCGGCTGAAACGCAAGGTGCGGAAGATGGCTCACTTGAGTCGTTGAACTGAGAACTGGGAAGCCCCCGAACTCGCCGGGGGCTTTTTCATTTCTCGCGACGGCCGCGTGCGGCGATGGACAGGCAGAGCGCCAGTCCTCCGTAGAGCACGATGCATCCGAAGGCGAGCATGAGCCAGGCGGATAGCGGCATCAGTCACTCTCCTTTCCGCGTCCGCGGCTGAGGAAGTATCCCAGTACAGCCAGTGCAAACAGGGTTCCCCATCCACCAAGGGTCGTAGCCCAGCGTGGATAGCCTTCGTAGGTTTCGGTGAACTCGTTTTGAAGATTCAAAATGAGCGTGATGGACAGGGCCAGCGGCGTGACGTAGCGAAGCATCCAGATCCACCAGTTGCCGAGTTTCACCTCGGAGATGCTGTTGAGATAATCGCGGAAGCCCTTGATGTCGTAGAGGTATCCGATGATTAGGGCTTGCAGCAGCCCGGCGGTGACTAGACCGAAATCGTTCACCCATTTATCGACGATGTCGAACCAATAAAAGCCACCCTTGGTGGTGAAAATGAGTGCCAAAGGAAAAGCAACCACGGCGAAAACCCAGGCGAGCTTCTCGGGCTTCACCTTCCACTTGTCATGGATGCCCGTGGTGAAGGCCTCTTGCAGGGCGAAGGCCGAGTCGACGCCCAGGGTGAGAAGGGTAATAAAGAAGATAAGGCCGAAGAGCGTACTCAGGGCCGGTAGTTTCAGAATGGCCAAGGGATAGGTGACAAATGCCAGGCCGGGACCCCCGTTGGTGACCTCAGGTACTGGCAGGCCCTGTACCTTCGCCAGGTAACCCAGCATGGAAAAGACAGCGAAACCCGCAAAGAAACTGGTACCGCAATTGGCCAAGGCCGTAATGAGCGCGCTATTCGTTACCTCGGCCTTTTTTCCGAGATAGGAGCCGTAGCCGATCATCACTCCCGAAGCCAAACTCAGCGAGAAAAAGATCTGCCCGTAGGCTCGAAGCCAGATTTGCGGATCGGCCAACTTGCTGAAATCGGGTGTGAGATAGTAAGCGATGCCGTCCATGGCACCGGGCAAGGTCAGCCCGCGCACGAGCATCACGGCCAGGAGTACCAAGGGGAGCGGCACGGTGATCATCACCACTTTGCTTACGCTGCGTACGCCTTTGCGCAAAATGAGCCAGATGGCCGTCCAGGTTAGGGCCATGCCCAGGACCAGGTACCAGATGGGGGCACCGATCTCGGCGGGCCCGCTTGAACGCTGCAGCACTTCACGCGCAAAGAATCCTTCGGGGTCCGCGCTCCAGGCCAGTTCGAAGCTGTGCCAGAGGTAGACCCATGCCCAGGCGAGGATGGTTGAGTAGTAGATCACGATGACCGCGCTGAGCCCCGCCGCCCACCAGCCGAACCACTCCAAACCTTTGCGGATAGATCCGAAAGCGCCCGGCGCGCCCCGCTGCATGCGCTGACCGAGACCCATCTCCAGGATGAGCATGGGAATGCCCGCAGTGAAGAGGGCGATGAAGTAGGGGATTAAGAATGCACCGCCGCCGCTCTGGTAGGCCACGTAGGGAAATCGCCAAACGTTGCCCAGTCCGACGGCCGAACCCACCGCCGCCATGATGAATGCTGTTCGACTGTGCCAGCGATCGCGCTGCTCGGGCATAGGATCCTCCTTGAGCTTGTTCGGCAGGTTAAAGGAGAGCGGGAAATCGGCCAAGGCTTCTTGGATTATGCAGGGCGGAATCGTGCACTTGAAAACTATCTGGATATCAAGGAGATTGCCTTGTTAATTGAAATATCAAGCGAATATGCTTGATTCCTTGAGGCTTCTGATAAACTGGGCTCTTGCCCTCAAAGCCTGATCATCCCTACTAAAAAGCCCCCGTCTTTCAACGGGGGCTTCGTCTCCGGCGAGGGGGAAGAGAGGCTACCACTTGCCGGTTTTATCCATATTGGGTTTGGGCAGACCGTCCATGATCTTGATGTTCTCGATCAATTCTTCCTCGGACATCTTGTGATCGGTGAGCTTGCCCGAGAGGAAAGCTTCGTAGCCGGTCAAATCCATGAGCCCGTGTCCGCTCCAGTTGAAGAGGATGGTCTTCTCCTTGCCCTCCTCCTTGGCCTGCTCGGCCTCGCGGATCACCGCCGCAATGGCGTGACTGGTCTCCGGCGCACTAATGAATCCCTCCGTGCGCGCCCACTTGATGGCCGCCGAATAGCTTTCCAGCTGATCGAGAGCCATGGGCTCGAGCAAGCCTTCCTGAGCCGCCTGAGATACCAAGGGCGCCATGCCGTGATAGCGTAGTCCCCCGGCATGGACCGGAGGTGGCACGAAGTCGTGCCCCAGCGAGTGCATGGGCAGTAGCGGCGTCATCTTGGCCGTGTCGCCGTGATCGTAGCTGAAGGGCGCACGCGTTAGGGTGGGACAGGAAGCCGGCTCCACCGGAATAATCCTGATGTCCGCGCCGTTGATCTTGTCGAGCACAAAGGGGAAGGAAAGGCCGGCGAAGTTGCTGCCGCCGCCCGCGCAGCCGATGACCACGTCCACCTTGTTCTCGCCGATCTTGGCCAGCTGCTTTTTGGCTTCCAGGCCGATGATGGTTTGGTGCAGCATCACGTGGTTGAGCACACTGCCCAGGCTATAACGCGTTTCCCCCGTGGGATCGGTGACCGCCGCCTCGATGGCCTCACTGATGGCGATGCCCAGGCTACCGGGCGTATCGGGGAACTTCTCCAGAATGGCGCGACCGGTCTGAGTGCGATCGCTGGGGCTGGGGTAGCACTTGCCGCCCCAGGTTTCCATCATCATGCGACGGAAGGGCTTCTGGTCGAAGCTGATCCGCACCATATAAACCTGCACTTCGATACCCAGCAGAGCGCCTGCGAAACTTAAGGCGCTGCCCCACTGGCCGGCGCCGGTTTCTGTGGTGAGCTTCTTGATGCCGAATTCGCGATTGTACCAGGCCTGAGCCACGGCGGTGTTGGGCTTGTGGCTACCCGCAGGGCTCACGCCTTCGTTCTTGTAGTAAATCTTCGCCGGGGTATCGAGGGCCTTCTCCAGGGCTCTGGCCCTGTAAAGCGGCGAGGGGCGCCACTGGTAGAGAATCTCCAGCACTTCCTCGGGGATGTCGATCCAGCGCTCCTGGCTGACCTCCTGCTCCACGAGGTTCATGGGAAAGACCGGTGCCAGCATTTCCGGGCTAATGGGCTTGCCGTCAGGTCCCAGGGGAGGCTGAAGGGGCGTGGGGAGATCGGCGGCCAGGTTGTACCACTGGCGGGGGATCTCACTCTCGTCCAAAAACACTTTCACAGACATCTTGCTGACTCCTTTGGGGTGAGGACAGGGTTGGGCTATGAGCGATAATCAATGATCATACCATATTTCCGGCTTTTTTCGCTCAAATTGATGGGAATTGAAAACCCCGTCCCAGGCGGCTTTGGGGTGTTTGGCAGAAAACGGAGGGGGCGGCGACCGGTAGGAGGCGGGCAAGTCCGCCCTTCCGCCCGGAGCAAATTGCCGCAAGTTCTTGGGATGAATGCCGTTGACAGGGGTAGCCCGAGGCAGCTATGTGCAGGTGTCCATCCAAGGAGACTCCACATGGGCGAATTATTTGCGCTGGCGGCCGCCATGATTTGGGCCTCGGCCGTCATCCTTTTTAAAAAATCCGGCGACACCATCGCACCCTTCGCCCTGAATCTCTTCAGGGTGGTGATCTCTTTGATGGTCTTCTTGCCGCTTTTGGCCCTCAGCGGCCAAGGCATTTTTCGGGAAGCTCCCCTTCAAGATTATCTGATCCTGGCCCTGAGCGGATTTCTGGGCATTGCCCTGTCGGATACCTTCTTCCACCGCGCGCTCAACACCATCGGCGCGGGCCTCACTGCCATTGTCGATACCCTTTACTCGCCCTTCATCGTGCTCTTTGCCTTCATCATATTGGGTGAACGGCCGGGGATTCAGCAGTACGGTGGCATGGTGCTGGTGGCCGGCGCCGTATTCCTGGCATCCCGAGCGAAGCGACCCGAGGGCATGAGCCTGCGCACGCTTCTGCTGGGCATGTTCTGGGGAATGATGGCCATGGCCACGGTGGGTCTTTCCATCGTTATTGCGAAACCGGTGCTGGAGAGGCACCCGGTGATCTGGTCCACGGCCATGCGGCAGGTGGCGAGTATTCTGATTATGCTTCCCGTAGCCCTGATCTCTCCCAAGCGCAGGCAGATTCTATCCGTGTTTAAACCCACGCGAAGTTGGCGCTATTCCCTGCCAGGTACTCTGCTCGGTTCCTGTCTGGCCCTGCTGTTTTGGATTGGCGGCATGAAGTACACAGAGGCGTCCACCGCCGCGATTCTCAATCAGACCAGCACGCTCTACGTACTCATCCTCGCGACCCTATTCCTGCACGAGCCTTTCACCCAACGAAAGATGTTCGCCGCCGCGCTGGCCCTGGGCGGCATCTTGCTGGTGACCACGGCCTAAAAAAAGCGGGCCCGAAGGCCCGCCTGTCTTGCCGCATTGGGGGATGGATCACTTCACTCTGATCTTGATGTCGCCGCTGAAGCTTTCGATTTCGATGCTCGCGTTGCCGTTGCCCGCGGTGAATTCCAGGGTTTTCCCAAGATTGAAGCGGTTGCTTTTCTTCGCCTCCGGGCCGAAGGCGTTGCGGATGTCACCGCTGAAGGTGCCGATTTCGAACTCGGCGTCGGGTTCGCCGGTGAAGATCAGGAAGAGGTCGCCGCTCTGGCTGTGGAAGCGGCCGCGGGTTTCGATCTGCCCGGAGAAATCCAGATCGCCGGAGATGGATTCGAAGCTAAGTCGCTTCACCACATCGGAAATCAGCTCCACATCGCCGCTGATAGTGTCGATGTTGATTTCACGCGAACCCTTGGTGTGCAGGATGATGTCGCCGCTAATGGTCTGCAGATCAAATTCATCGCTGCTAGAGATCAGATCCAAATCGCCGCTCACCGATTCGGCTTCCATGGATTTCGGATCGGCTTTCACGTCGATTTGACCGCTTACCGATTGCAGGGATAGCTCGCCGCGAAGATCCGTCACTTCAATGTCGGCGCTGACCGTGGAGACCACCAGCTGCGCACCGCGTGGCATGGTGATTTCCAAATGGCTGCCCTTAATGTTGCGCGCTTTTCGGGGAAGGACCACCTCGACCTTAAGACGTTTGGAATTTCCATCCACATCCAAACGTTCGGTTCCCCTACCCAAGGTGCCAGTGATGCGGACTTCGTTCCTGTCCCAGCCACTTACGATCACCGAGCCACTGAGGTTGTCCACGCTGAGCCGCCCATCGGCCTTCAGCTCGCGCGTGACATTGATCTCTTCCTGCCCCGTTGCGGGCAGGGCGAAGGCCGTGGCGAGGATCGTCGTCAGGATCACCAGGGTCGCGTATCTGAAGTTATTCCTAGTCATGATCAAGCTCCTTTAGCGCCCATGGCGCCGGTCAGCCTCAGGTCCTTTCGGCGATCTGTCCAATCTTCTCCTGAAGCGCCATCTTGGCCTGGTAGGCCGAGATTAGCATCCTTGCGAGATGCGAATTTTCGGGATTGGCCTTCCAGGCGCGCCTGGCCTCGTCGATGGCCTTGTTGACTATCTGCAGATTTTCCAGCAAGGGGGTGGTCTCTTCGCTGTCTTTGTTGGCATCGCTGCTCAGCAAGGCCTTCACGCCGGGATCGGCCGCGGCAGTTTCGGCTTCAAGAGCGTCCACGGTGCCCGAGGCCAGCAGATCCAGTGCGCTGGCCGGCGCGCCGCCGAAGCTCAGCCCAGAAATTCCTTCCGAATTGCCAAGCATTCGATTCGTAGCCAAGACGGCTAAAACCAAAGCTGCCGCCAAGGCAAGCATAGCCATGGGACGATTCCCAATAGGCCGCCGGTCGGTGGTCGCTTCGGCGGGTTGATCTTCGTCACCGCTTGCCATTCGTTTCTCGATGCCTTCCCAAAGGTCTCGAGACGGATCGATTTCCAGGGGCATCATGTGCGCGCTTTGGACGAGTCCTTCCAGGCCTTCGTAGTCCGAAGCACAGGATTCGCATTCGTCCAGGTGCAGGCGCAATGCCTTGGATTCCTTGGCGGAGAGATCTCCATCCAGATAGTTCTGCAGAATGTTTTTCGCTTTATCGTGTTCCATTGTCTCTCCTCCCTTCTTGATCGCTCAGGCGATCCATGAGGAGTTTGCGGGCCCGATGCAACTGGGCCTTGATAGTCCCGACGGCAAGTCCCGTCATCTCGGCAATTTCCTTGTGGCGGAAACCTTCCACATCGTGAAGTACGAAAGCCGTGCGCGCACCCTCGGGGAGGGAGGCCACGGCACGTTCCAGATCGATGCGATCCTCGGCGCTGCCGCAGTTCATGGCTTCCTGTTCGTAGGTCTCGTCTTCACTTGATGAGTTTCGAAAGCGTTTCTGCTGCCGACTCTCGCGTCGAGTGAAGTCCAGGACCGTGTTCACTGCCACACGGCGAATCCAGCCGCCGAAAGGTCCATCGCCGCGATAGCTTTCGAGTTTCTGCCAGCTGCGCACGAAGGTGTCCTGGGTAAGGCTCTCGGCCTTGTCCGGGTCAGCGGTCATGCGAAGGCAGACAGCGAAAATGCGCCCCTGATGCAGGCGGAAAATCTTTTCGAAAGCTTCCGTGTCGCCCGCCCGGCAACGTTCCACGAGGCGAGGAACCTCGGGATCTATTTCCGCACTCTCGAAAGGCAGTGCGTTTTGAAGGGCGGCCGATGACATGGGTCTCTCCGGTACTTGTCGGGTCGATAAATTGACGATCCCAAGTCGCTAAAGGTTTGAATGAAACGGAGCTAGAAAATGCTATAATCGTGATTCCTGACCCATCCACTACGCGGGGGAGTTTGCAATGATTCGCCATGCTTTCCAGTTATTTTTGGTTCTCGCGCTGACGGCCGCATCGGCCTTTGCAGTCGTAACTCTGGAAACCACACCCTATTACCAGTCTACGCCATTGAATCATGTGGCCACCGGCGGAGCCTGGGCCGACACCGAAGGCGACGGGTGGTTGGACATGGTGGTTGCCAACGGCAATGACATCTACCGGCAGCACTTGGTGGTTTATCGCAATGATGGCACGGGCAATTTCCCCAGCACGCCCAGTTGGTCTTCCGATGACATCGACTATCACGGGCATCTGGATTTGGGCGATATCAATGGCGACGGATTTATCGATGCCGCCGTGGCCGTCTACATCGGTCCGGCGGGGTTCAGTCAGCCCGGCAAGGTGAAGGTGTATTACGGTGCGCCGGGCTCGGGATTTTTCTACAGCACACCCAGCTGGGAATCGGCCATCGATTTCTATTGCTTCTCCCTGGCCTTGGGCGATGCCGATGGTGACGGCGATCTGGATCTGGCCTGCGCAGCGGGCGAGTCTTACAACAGCATCAGCGATCGTCAGAAGATCTTCTTCAACGATGGCGGTACTCTAGAGACCGTGCCAAGTTGGGAAAGCGACGAGTGGGGTTACGCCCTCGACGTGGCCTGGGAGGATGTGGACCTGGACGGCGACCTCGACCTTGCCGTCTGCGGCATCGACTCACCCAATCGCATTTATCTGAATCGTCAAACCGAGGGTGGGGGCATTCCCACCATGGCCGACTGGACCAGCACCGATCCCCTCAACAACGGCAACACCGCCGCCTTCGGCGATTGGAATGACGACGGCTACTTGGAATTCGCCGTGGCCGACAACAATCAGCTAGGTGGCTACGGCAAGTTCAAGGTCTACGAGAACGACATGGGTGTCCTGGGCACCACGCCCGAGTGGACATCCAATAGCTCGGGTTATGGTTCCCACGTGTCCTGGGTGGACATCGACCTCGACTTCGATCCCGACCTGGCAGCAGGCCGTTGGTGGGGCGCGGTGAGACTCTATGAAAACATGGACGGCAATCTCACGGGATCGCCGGTTTGGACCAGCAACACCAACAGCGTGATCGAAAACTGCTTCTGGGGCGACGTGGACAACGACGCTCTCGTCAGCGGCGGCACGACCATAGCCACGGGCGATGGCGCACGCACTTTCGTGAAGTTGGCGCGCAATCCCGTGCGATCCATCGATGAGGTTCGCGTGGGTGGAGATCTGATGCTTCCCAACGGCTACTGCGTTCATCTTGAGAAGGGTTGGATTTCCTTCGCCACGCCGCCCTCGCCCGGCGAACTTATCGAAGTGCGTTTCACCTATTCCACGGATCTCGACCTGGGCGTGACCAACTGGGACGCCAGCATCGGCAATTACGTTTTCCGCAACACGGGATCGCCCACTTCAGCCGGAGATTTCGCGACAAGTTCGATTCTATTGGACGCTTCGCCCAACCCCTTTCGCGGCAACACGGTCTTCCGCTATCGCGGACCCGAAGGTAATGCGAGCTTGGAAATCTTCGACGTGCGTGGCCGCCGCGTGCGCGATCTGCACACCGGCTCGGTTAGCGGCCTTCAGAGTTGGGAATGGAATGGCCGCGACGACCGCGGGCAGGCTCTGGCGGGCGGTGTTTACCTGGTGAGATTTCGAAGTGGCGGCGATAGCAAGACTGCGAAAATCGTGAAGGTGAGGTGATCAAAAAGCTATCAAATGAGTCTATTCTGATTGGTCTGGCCACCCTTTCTCCCAACCTTCAAGGAAGATGGAATTCAAGTCTTCTTTTGAGATCTCATGCTCATCTAAGATTTCTGCTTCAAGCTCATTGGTTAGGCGGCTTTGAAGTTCGCTGTTTCTTTTTAGGCTTTCAGTGTCAATTATTGGGATCTTAGCATCTGCGCGTTTCATCACGTCTTCCTCAATGGCACTGAGTTTTAAATAAATTGCCTTGCGAGTTTCTGTTGTGAGACTGAAACGCGATTCCGACTCATTCCAAGCAACGGCGATTAGATCTTTATCCAATGTCAAATCTGCAGACTTGTCGGAACCATAGGCGCTGATTCTTCCCAGCATTCTAGATGGTGCTCCCTCAGCTGTTTCTAAGGAATGGTAGGCAGCGACCCAGACATGGGTTGGATGGGAATGATATTGGAATCCATCCATATCCCGCACGACATCGTATTGATTGCGCAGGAGTTTCTCAATTTCCTCGGAGCTGCATTTCTCCGAAATCACAATTTTGCGCTCAACTTGAGTTTTCAATGGAACATCATAAACTTCGTTTGAGACAACTGAAAAAGTTGGATGTGCCTGTGTTGGTTTTCTTGAAGAAGTACGAATCCCTTGTTCGGCTAAGATCGACTCATAGTGAGCAACCTTGTTTTTGTACCGCTCACTTGAGGGGACAAGTTGCAGAAGTTCCTGGTATGCATCCAAGTTTGCCTTTGCATTCGATGAAGGAATGGCACGAGCTTTCTTATCCAACTCCTCGATACTAGTATGCCTGTTCTCTGCACTGAATAAGGATGAATCAGTGTTATCCGAATTGACATTGCATAGGATTACAAAAACAGATAGCGCTAGTACACCAAATACAAAAAGACACCCTTTTCGAGTGGCGGATGTGTTTGCCTTTTTAATCTTCAGATCAGGCTCGTTCTGCAGGGCACAGGGTCTCCCACAATGTGGGCAAGTTTTAGCTGATGTGCTTAGCTTCCCGCCACAATCTGGACATGATCCCAAACCCATTATTCCCCCTAATAAAAAGTCGTTCTACGGTTGGACCTCGATTCACAAGCCGAAACCTGAACTTCAAATTCTAATTGCTTCTGCCTGCCAAAGGCAAGAGATCAGTATGATCATCTCCTACATCGCTGGCACTGTAGCCTAGGTCCGAATCGGGTGTCTCCCTAACGGCATCGATCCGTCTCGTTCATGCAGATGCCGATGGCAGCTTGAACATAGTGTAATCAAGTTCTCTTCGCGGTTGTCTCCTCCGCGGCTGCGTGGTTTGACATGATGCACTTCCAGGAAATGGGTGGATCGGCAGCCTTTGGTCTGGCATCGGTGCCCGTCTCTAATCAACACTACCCGCCTTCGAGACGGCGGGATGCTTGCTTTATTGCGCCTACCCGGCTCCAGAAAACTTGAATCACAATCGATCTGCGCGCTTTCCGCAGAGTTTAGCTGCAGCCGTTCGGGTCCCACGGTTATCGCCTCGCATTCCGGGCACTTCTGCACGACAACCTGATAGGGCGATCCACCTTTGTCCACCCGGGCGGACTCGGCGAGAAGCGACTCCAGCGCCATGAGCAGCACCTGTTCACGGTCGCAGTGGTGCTTCTTCATGAGCTTCTCAAGCATGGTTTCAAGATGCGCCTTGGCCAAGGGCGACAGGCGCAGTGTCAAAGACTGCGCCGTCGCCGCCGCAGGTACTTCGCGCTCGGGCTCAATCAGCTCGGTCTGGGAATTTTGCCTGTCAGCATCTCGCCCCGTCCGGCTCTTCACCACTTCCTTTTCCAACTCCCGCCGGCTCTTGTTCTCGGCCAGGGTGAGCCACTCCTTCTCCGTCTCGGGT
>JACKQG010005165.1_pt2 | contig 13199 bp, 15 predicted proteins | sample 8237621 | NCBI WGS metagenome assembly JACKQG01 (sample SAMN15677084, study PRJNA649215) | marine metagenome | biome: marine; feature: Black Sea; material: saline water; isolation source: suspended particulate matter (SPM) from the Black Sea western gyre | collected 2013-06-09/2013-06-10 | depth...
ATGAATTGCTTGGGATCGCGGACGCAGTAGAACAAGTGTCGCGAGCAGCGATTGAAATTGCGTGAGCAGTTGACGCCGAAGGACTCGAACCATTTGATCCACGAGCGGATGGTCAGTCCAAGACGTTTCAGGAGCACGGCGTACTCGGCAGCATACTCGTCTCCGATGAGCACCCATAGCGAACCGTCGGGTGTGAGTTGATCTCGACAGGCGACCAGCCATTGCTCCACCCACGCCATGTAATGTTCGTCCGAGAGTTTGTCGGCCGCTTGCCCCTCGCCGTAGTCGATGCCGATGTTGTACGGCGGATCGGCGAAGATGAGTCTCGCCGGCCTGGTGAGCGTGAGGATGATGTCAATACAATCGCCGTGGCGGACTTCCCAGGAAGGAACAGTCGTGGTCGTTTCTTTGGCTTTCTCCGCCTTGGCCTTGAGTTCCGCACGCTTCTGTTCGCGGCGGAGTTCCTGTTTCGCCTGCGGAAGAGTCCGCTCTCCGCGTACCACTTGATCGAGTAACTGTGGTGCTGCATCTCTGATCGCTTTGGCATCCTGGATGTAGCGTGGACTGGTGCCGAACTCCGTTGCCACCTCGTCTCTCGCCTGGAGATGTCGTGAACGCTGAGGCACGATTTCCTCAACCTTCGGCCGATCTCGTCGAGCGGCACCCGAAGCTCTTCCCGCCGTTACCGCTCCCCTCCGCTGCCGGACTCGCGCATTTCGCTCGGCTTCATACATCGCGGTCGCTTGGACTGCGACGGCCGCCCGTTGGCTGGCCGTCAAATGGCGGCGATGCAGATTCTGCGAGATGACGAACGTCACGGCGGAACCTCTCGCGTCCCAAGGCTCCGTTCTTGGCTCCAGTCCCAACTCCACACAGACCCGGTACCGATGACGTCCGTCCAGGATTCTGCCTTCGTGGACCACCAGTGGCATTCGTTGGCCGTGCTTGGCGATGTCCGCTTTCAGCGACTGGTATTCGTCGTCTGACATCGTGGGAATGAGCTCTGCCACTTCGTGTGGAAGCAGTTCATCAGGCATGTTCATTCTCCAATTGCGCATTGCGACACGGCACATCGATCATCTGTGGCTTCAATTCCTCGAAATGACACACGCCCAGGATGTTCCAGGCTGCATGGGCAAGGTGATCCTCCTGGTTGTCTCCCTCGAGCCACAGGTAGATGTGCCGAATGGCATGGTTCAGCATCTGGCTGGCGGGAATGCCTCGCTGCCAATTGAAGTCACCATATTTGTGGGCACCCTCCGCACAGGTTTCGGCAAGGCGCCGAAGCCCCACCGGTGTAATCAGGTCGTAGCGGACATCGTCCGCATCCGCACTTCGCACTGCGCCGGTATGGAATTTCGTTATGGTGTCAGGCATCATGTTTTCTCCTTCTGCGGCGATTCGTACGGCGACGGTGGTTTCCGGCTTCCCAATGGCGTGATCATTCGACAGCTCCTCATGCTTCGGATGCATGAAGCGCCGCATGTTCTGCTCGTGTAAGAAGGACGAGATTCTCTGGACGGTTGTCTGTCTTGAGGCGATTGATGTGATGGACGACTTCGTTGGGCCTCAGCGGCCTCCCGATCATCTCCGCCATTACAATTCGGTGTTCCGCCCGGTATCGTTTTTCGCACGATCCGTCAGTCTGGAGAACGTGCTTGTATCCGTGGGAACTGATCGTGTATCCGCGACGCCAGTTGGGATGCTTCTTCCCCCGGAGTCTGTTCAGACACCCACATGACTTCACCGCGCCGCTCTTCAGGTTGCCCGCACGGACCTCAGTGATATTTCCACAATCGCATTGGCAGCGCCAGAGACGATGTCCATTGATAGATCCGATGCAGTTCAGTGCGGTCAGGCGTCCAAAACGTCGCCCTGATAACTGCGCTCGATTCGGAGCAGGCATCCCCTGAATCGCAATGGCTCTGCATTTTCGAGAGCAATACCGAACGCCCTGTTTGAGACGGTACGGCCAGACAAGGAATGTGCGTCCGCAGGTTTCACACCCGATCGAGACTTTTGGCATCTTGTTCCACCATTTCTTGGATCCTCACAATTACTTTTCCGCCAGCCGTGTGTTCCAATTTCCTCGCGCGAAGGTCCACGATTTGACTGTCGTCGCAAAACGCACCTCCATGCTCGAGGGCATCCAGCAGAGGCTTGAGGATGTTGTCCAGGTCGCGGCGGCGTCGGTCAGGTGGGAAGGCGTCAATGCGTACAACCAATGGACCGAAGAATGGTTTCACACCCGCAGACCGCAGGATTCTCCTGACCATCTGCCGAAAGACTCGAACGTCTTTGGAGAGAACAGGCCTACCCCGAATGACGCTGAAATAATGATTGACCGACGGCGGCCACGGCAACTCAAGTCTGTTCATCACATCCATGTCCTTGAGAGGAAAAGAGCCGGAGCGGGCACGGGGAGTCTGGCCTGAGGAGCGAAGTACGGACCCGGCGAAAGCCACACTTCGTGATCCAACAGGCACGCCATCCCGCTCCGGCCGCACCCGTCGTCATCCGGGGTGCGATCCATCGAGGGTCTAAAATGGAATTTCGTCGGCCGGCGGTCGCGCAACGGCGCCGTCGGTAGCGATGCTGATGCGTTTGTTGAAGTACACGTTCGAATACTCGCCGCGTGTCCGCTTGGTGACTTCGAGCGTCATGTCCAACAGGTCGCCCAGCCGCTCGTTCAGTTCGCTGAAGCGGGCCAGATCCAGTCCGAGCGTCTTCAGGTCCCCTTTGACGAACGGCAGAGCCGCCGGCGTGATCACCGAGTTCTTGAAGATGTGGCGGCCCGACTGCGAACCGGCGATCACGATCAAATCCCACTTGATCATCGGGTCGCCCTTCTGGCTGTGGTCCAACCGCACGCCATCGATCCGCACCTGATACTTGCCGTCGGGCACTTCGTCGGCGCTGGGCGCTTCGGCGGATTCGAAGTCATCATCGAACCCGCTGAGATCCACATTGGTGTCTTGAGAAAGGCCGTTGCTCATCATTTACCCTTTCCAGTCTGGGTGCTTCCCGGCTTGTTACGTTCGGACGCCGCTCCGGTGCCGGGAGAATTGCCGGGGGCAGCAGCCGTAAATGCTTTGACGAAGGCGTCGTAATCGAGGGGCAGAAGCTCCGGCAGACGGCCCGTGCGGTCGCCGGCTTCGTAGGTTGGATGCGGCTTGGTGCGCATGACGCGATCGATGATCGTGTTGCCGTTGGCGTCTTTTCGTGGCACCGCATCGCAGTACAAAATCATGTCGACCAGACCGAGAACAACATGTCGGGCACGATCCGGCAGGCTCGGCTGCGTCTTGGTGTATTCGCCGGTCCGTGTCTCGATGGTCTTGTCTTGAGCGTGCGAGATGAGAACCAGACCGTACGGCAAGCTGGCCAACCGCGTGAGCACCCGATGCCATTCGTTCTTCACCAGAGCCCAGCCCTTGCCGTGACCCATGTCGCCTTCGTACTCGATGTTGTGTTTGCCGCAGACATGTTCACTGCAGAACTTGAAGGCATTGTCCGCGGTATCGATCACGATGGTCTTGAACGGATGGTTGCCCTGGGCCACGAGCTTGCACGCCGCCAGGAAATCGTCCCAGTTGTAGGTGGGCACTTTGAACACCTCCAAGTGGCTGAGGCCCGGCTCGCATTCAAAGAAGATGGCTTCCGGAAAACGACTCGCAAATGTCGAGTTGTGGACAATAAAGTCATTGGCCACAAAGTTATGATTGTCGGGAACCGTTAGGTCATAGACCGGAGCAATGCCGATCGGCTCGATGCTCCGAATGCGATCGAATAGGATATTTCCATGCCGGTCGAGTTGGGTCCCGCTACAGCGAATGGAATACAGAGCATCTCGCAAGTGCTCGGCTGCGACTTGCTTCTCTCCGAAAACACCAATGTCATCGAGGAATCGTAGAACATCGTCTTTGCCGGCGATGTAAAGTTCGGCGCCATATAGTTCGCCGTCGATGAACTTGTCTCGAATGACGCTTACGATTCCAAACCGCAGGAGGAGGTGTTGCACTTGCCGAACCAGACGGATCGACTTTGAACTGTATGAGACCTTTTTCTTCTCAATCGAGCCGTCGCAGCTGAACAGGCGATTGAGAAAGAGGGCTAGTCGCTCCTTCTTCAAACCATAAACGAAGTCCGGAATGAATTTGTCAGCGGACCGAAGTCCATCAAGACCGTGCTCGCGGAGAAAACGCAGGACATTATTGCGCCCGACGCTCTTTCCCTTGACTCTTACTTGCTGGATGCCATTGTCGCTATCATATTCCAGGAATCCATCGCCGACTGATTCAACCGCCTGCTTGAAGTCCTCGCGAACTTCATCGTCCAGTTTGGTAAAGATGGGACTGGTATTGCCAAGCGAGCCATCGGTCATCAAGTATGCGAGGATTTTGATGAAATCATGTTCGGTGGAGACTCCGCCGAAGAGCGACGAATATTCCGCGACAACTGCAACGCGATCGTTTTCGGCCAGCATATTGAGCGGCACCCAACCGGTCCGCGTAAGAAATGGATGTTCTGCGGTGGCTTCGATGACACGTCCTGTCTGCGTCGTGACTCGATAGAGTTCGTCCTCGGGATTCGTGATGTACTTCGAGGGAGTTGCGGGTGCTATGACACCGGCCATGCCCATCGACAAAACATCTCCCTGTTCTTCCACGACGAAGCGCGATAGCGACGTGGGTTGGCCAGACCTTGGATCGTAGAGAGTGGTGTTTCCAGCGAGGCATTTACCCAACTTGGGTGCCGAGTAAAGCAAGATCGTTTGCTTATCGAGATCGGTGACCGGTTTAGTGCGCTGCGTGGGCAACGTCAAAGACATGGGGGTGCTCCTTAGAAAACGGGTGCGTCAGAATCTGCGTTGGTCAGTTCCTCATGCGGCAGTGTGATGTCGTACAGGTTTTCGGCCACGTTCGGATTGAAACCCGATTGGCAGTACGGCAGGAATTCACACGGGCGTTGGTACGAGAAGCAGTTCGATGTGTTGAGCAGCCACTTGCCGCGGCGGCGGGCATCGAGGTACTGCTGCGTGATCTCCCAGACCTCGTCCTGGAGCATGGCCAGGCGATCTTCGGAGAGATAAATGTGTTCGCGATGAAATGCTTCCGGACGGGAATACCATTCGTCCAGCCGAGCCTGAAAGTCTTCATCGCTTTCAGGCAGTTGCCGCTTGGCGGTCGAGCGACCGCTCTTGTTCTTCGCGGCCAGTTCCTTGCGTCGCGATTCAAACTCGACTTCCGACTCGCCCGCCTTCTGTTTCAGGCGGGACTTAAGCAGCACGTTGTAGATGACACCGACAATGGGGTAACCAAGTTGTCGCAGCTGAAATGAATAGAGGGCGATCTGTGTGTCGGTCCACAGCTTGTCCAGATAGCTCGCATCGATCGACGACGCGGTTTTGTGTTCGAGGAGGTACATGCCGTCGGGTCGACGGACGATCCCATCTACTTTGCCAGCCATCACAAACGTCTGACTCGGCCGGCCCGTTTCGGGATTGCGGATCTCGCCGGTGAACAGCTTCTCGACTTCGACGATCTCAAAGTCTTCGGTCGGATAGCAACTGGCATATCCCGTAAACATCGCGCGAGCCAGGTGCCACATTGCTTTTTGAGCATCGTCCCCGGCTCGCAGCGGAAACTGTTGGTCGATGAAATCCAGCACGATCGACAACCGATTGCCGTTTGCGATAGAGCGGTACCAGAGTTCGATCGCACTATGAATCACGCTGCCAAACGATAGGGCGTCGGCCCTCTCTCGTGGCCGCAGATTATCGAGGTAGCGATGTTTGTACTTCCGCGGGCAATTGCGAAACGTGTTTAGCGCAGAATACGTCAGCACGCTTTTGTCAGTCGGAGCTTGTTCTACTGATGTCATGTTCGTTGATCCGGTGGTGCTCAAAGCGATCATTCATTCACACAAGGTTCGATCAGATATCCGTTGTGCCGCTTGGCGCCACGTTGTTTCTGCATTTCCGCCTCGGTGATAGGCAAACGGTCGTTGATCTGCCGGCAGGGGCGGCAAATGCGGTTGCCTGGACCCGCCGAATCAAACAGCCGATTGCACTTCAGGCATTTACGTTTCTTCATTTCCATGTCAGGTTTGCTCCTGTCGTCCGTTAGGCGGCTTCCTGAGGAACGCGTTCGATGGTGAATGCATCCATGCCGATCTCGCGGCTGATGAAGCCGACGAACAACCTATTGAGATCGCGGCCGACCGGCGTGCGAGCATCGACGACGCACGCGAGCGTCGCCGGATCGAAGTAATGGGCCGCGTCGAGGCGAGTCTGGGTCTCGCCGTGTAATGCCTCGCAGCCCCAAACCGCGAGGAGCAATGCAGACTCAACGTCCTCCGTCGAAACCGTCTCGTCGAATTGGTAGCGATAGAGGTCTACAGTCATGTCTTGCTCCTCGTTGGTTCGGTAAGCCGCTAATGGGTTAAGAACCCGGTCGGTCAGCGAACTGACGAAGGAGCCTGCAAATAGTCTTTGAGACCTTGCTCCTCGAATCGGTGCATCAGCTTGTGGAGCCACGCGTTCAGCGTGGTGCGCGGAATGTCCATGTCGCGGGAGACTTGTGAGATCGAGTCGTGCTTCAGCCGTTCGCAGAGCTCTTGATGCCTGTCGTCACCCACACCAGCGATGCAAGCTGCCATGTCCATCGCCAACTCTGACAATTCCTGTTGACTACGAGGTGAACACCCGCGGTGCGATTTGCTTTCCTGTTCGCCAATCGTGTCAGCGATTTCGATCGGACCATCGTCGTCCTCGCCAATCACAACATGGATCGAACAGACGCGGCGGTGGTCGCGTTTCTCCGCTTCGTTGTCGCGAATCATGCTGGCGATGCAGTGACTGACCGTCATCGCCACAAACGCCTTCCATTTGGGATCGTCCGGGTCGGCGGTGTGCAGCCGTTTGGCGAGCTTTAGGTACAGCCGCTGCTCGATCTCATCGCGGTCGTTCCACCTGAATCCATACTTCCCGGCAAGTTCGCGCGCCCTCTTCCGCACGTAACCTTTCGTGAAGCTGTCGATGAAATCGGAAGCGACCTCGTGCCGATTGGTATCCTTCGCCATAACTACCTCCATGACCGGAGGCAGCTGGCCGACGTTTACAGACAACGATGTGTCGCGGCACGCTACCGCGAAATGCACGATCGCTGTTTCAGAGTCGCCGGTTGTAACCTCACGGTCTCAACCGGCCCCTGCGGTGTCGCGGTTGTCGCGGTCACCTCACGCGACGCGGCCACGCAAAAAATGGCGTAAGTTATTTGTCCTGCTTGTCTTCTGGCCTCCGTTGGATTTTTTTTGTTCTGTCGCGGCGTTGCGACGCGACAGTGCGAACGATCGAATCACTGTCCTCGCCGCGTGCCAATGCCGTTGTCCCGCCCGAACGTTGCACGGCGCGATGGACCTTGTCCTTGGTGATTTCCTGACCTGTTTCCCGTGACAGAAACTCGGCTGCCTTGCGGAACGAGCCTTCCTGGATGTACGCCCGCACGAGAATCTCGTCCGTCAGCTCATGCGTCTGGATCGACTTAACTTCGCGCGAGATGATCAGTTTGAGGTCCTGCATGTTCAGTCGACTCTCGCTCGCTACTCGAGCGATTGCGTCCGCTTCGGCGATCATCGGAAGCATGATCGAATGGTCAAATTCGATGCCATCTGCTCGGAGAGTCGCGACTTCGGGCAGCGAGACGACAGTCGGAACATGGTGTTCCCATTTCACGCGAGACGTTTCGGCATGGGGGAGCAGAACGATCGCGTTCGGATATCGCGAGAGATCCGGTGGGGATGAAATCGCACAGCGCGCATCGAACCCCCGCGTGAACAGCACGTCACGTAGTCCCCCTTGCCAATTGATCTTGCCAAGTCGCCATAAGCGCCAGGGCTCGATTTGAACAGCCTCCCCCGCGATACCAAGTCCTGCCGCTAACAAGTAAACCAAGCGATCGAACGATACGCTCCATTGCCGCAGTTGCTCCGGGCTCAATATCACCCGACCATGCTCGTGACAGGGAATTGCAAGCCGCTGAATTCCAGCAGGCGTTTCCCAGGCGATGATCTCCTCAAGATACGTGTCTTCACAGTACGGGCAAGCGAAGTAATCCGTCGCTTCCGCTTGCTCAAGAACGCCAGATCGGCGCAATTTCTCAAACGCATCGTCGTTCCAGCTTCGAACGAGCGATTCTTCAAAGATTGGGTCGCAGTATTCGATATGTGGCCAGATATAGTCAAGTGAGTCATGCATTCATCATCTCCCATCGCTTGAGACATCGTTCGCCAACTTCGCGAACGCCATCGGGTTTATCTTTGAGATCACACGTATTCGGTAGCGAAACCGTGAACGTCACAGTTCTCGCCCCTCCCAGAGCACCGTTGACAAACGCCAGTTGAAACGACGCTCGTTTCACCAACACCTCGGCGGCTTGCATGCCGTGACCGTCGAGTTGGCATTGGATGGCCTGAAGCCATTGAGAACGATAGATCCATGGCGAGAATGTCAGTTCGTGGAAGAGCACATCACTCGACTTGGAGACTGGTGCGAGTTGAATTCGCGCCAACCGGACTTGGGCCACAAAGTCCTCCGGTTCTGTCGGATATCGAAATTCCGGATCGAGAACCCGCTGTAGTTGATATTCGGTCCGCTTTGGGTCAGCCGGTTCGACATCGATTTCAAGCACGGCCTTGCAAAACGCCTTCTGAAGTGGGTACTGCACGGCCTTTCCGCCTTTGGCGACTAGGTCCAGGGAGCCATCCTGTGGACAAAACACGAACAGAACGGAGAATGCGTAGCGCTCGCACTTGGACTCCAAATCTCCGTTGTCCTCGAACACCAGTCGTGAGTCCGGCCAATCGTCGAGATAGGCGAAGAAGTACTCGTTTCCACCCGTCCGTGTGTAATGGGATACGTGGCAGTGTCGGCCTCGCATTTCGTTCGGCCAGTAGTATGCGTGGAGAGCACATTCCAAGGCCTGAGTCATCTCGGGGGTGACGTCGAGCTGAAGTTTCGGTAGGTTGCTTCGCCGGATGGAATAGCGACCGGAAGATAAGGCGTCGGCCCGTGTAAACAACGCTGCTTTGTCAAAAACATCCGGCAGGTTGAGATAGAACCAGAGCGCCTTGTTCACACCGTTCCCGCAAGCGATAAGTTCCCATTTCCGTTCAGGACAGTTGGCTTGCACTTCCTCGGCGAAAACCTTCATACCACGATGGTCAGACAGTTCGGCGAGGTCTTGCAGTGCCGTTTGCACCTGCCGGCGGCGAGCGTCCGGCAAACTCTGCCATGCATCACAGATGGGCTCGACTTGTCGCTTCGCTTTCAGCTCGTCCCAGGGCAGGTCCAGCAACACGCCTTGCCGCTGAAAGAACTGGTGTAACAACGGAACAGAAACCTTCTTCAACAGGGTTCTCGGATCAAGATGCTTAGCCATAGGTGACTCTCCCTGAACACGTCAATGTGTGGACTCATGGACATTCCTTTCGTGACAGCGCAATCCATTTACGACGGCTCGCGGTTGCTACCGAGCCGGATGATCGGCAATACAGATGGATAGTCAGTGCCGCAGCGGCGCGCGCAGCGCCGTACGGGGCACGATCTATCGAGTAGTGCTCAGAGGGCGAGCGGAGGAGGTGTATGTAGTGTGACCAGCGGGCACCAGAAGCCCGTCTGACCTGCGAAATGTCTGCGACCGCGTGGCATGTTGGTACTCGGAGGAATAGTATCCAAATGTTCAGTTATGTCGATTAGGCAGATGATAGCACCGCCACACGGCTTTGCAATCCCAAAGACATTTCTTTTTTTGAATTGTCGCAACCGCCTACTCGGAAACACGTTGCGAGGGGAATTTCGTTTGGCCTTTCGTCAGTTTTAACGCGGACCGGGTTGTTAACGGGTATTGAGACTCACCGCACCTCTTGTCCCACAAAGACCCGGCCGACCGCACCTCGCTGTTGTTGCGAGCGCCCATGAGAAAAACCATGCGTTCCTTCGACGATCCTTCCCAACTAACCCCCGATCAACAGTTCCGTGAGCTCGCCAGCATTCTCGCCGCTGGCGTGCTTCGCCTCCGGAAGCAGCAACTTCTCGCCGGACGATCTGCCGAACCTACGCCGGAAACTCTTGAAGAAATCCCACGCCGATAGCCTTGATGTTTCTCCCGACACCGTGCTCAGTGTCACGAACGGTTAACGGTTTCGAGACTCTAACAAACAGGGAGAAACAGATGGCATCAAGCATTGAACGAGCGGTCGCCGCGATGGAACGGCTGACAGTTGGCGAACTGCGAACAAAGTATGCCGAAGTATTCGGCGAACAACCACGATCACGGCACAGAACACATCTTATCAATCGCATTGCCTGGCGGATGCAGGCCAACGCCGAGGGCGATCTGTCAGAACGCGCACGGGAACGAGCATTCGAGTTGGCCAACGATGCCGACATACGATTGACGGCGCCGCGGCCCGCCAGCTCGCGCGATGATCGACTGCAGATGGCGGAGTCGGAGATCACTCGCGAATACAAAGGTCGCAAGATCGTGGTCAAAGTTTTGGAAACGGGCTTCGAGTACGAGGGCGAAGTCTACGCGTCGCTGACCGCCGTGGCCAAAGCGGTCACGGGGAGCCACTGGAGTGGCAACCGTTTCTTCGGATTGCATCCGACGGGAGGTGCCCAATGATACGCGCCGCCATCTACACGCGCTCGGCGATAGCAACAGACCACGACCAACGAGAACGGGCTGAAGACTACATCGCCAAGATGGGTTGGCACTGCATACTCAATCGCTACGACGACAACGGCTATAGCGGCATCAAGTACGATCGACCCGCGTTGCAGCGCCTGCTGCATGATGTCGAGAACGGCAGAATCGACTACGTCGTCGTCCACGACATCGCACGCCTCAGCCGGTCGTCGTCAGACTTGCAGAGAATTCTGGACACTTTTGATAGGAACGGCGTGTCCGTCCGGAGGACGGAGCAATGAGCCAACAACCGAAATCCGTCCGCTGTGCAATCTACACCCGCAAGTCGACCGAGGAGGGCTTGGAGCAGGAATTCAACTCGCTCGACGCCCAGCGAGAGTCGGGCGAGGCGTACATCAAGAGCCAGCAACACGAAGGTTGGGAATGCCTGCCGGAGTTATATGACGATGGCGGCTTTACGGGCGGAAACATCGAACGCCCCGCGCTGCGCCGTCTGTTGAAAGATATCGAAGATGGCAAAGTCGACTGCGTCGTCGTATACAAGGTCGATCGCTTAAGTCGTTCGCTGTTGGACTTTTCCAAGATTATGGGAGTGTTTGAGGCGCACCGTGTTTCGTTTGTTTCTGTGACACAAGCCTTTAATACGGCCAATTCAATGGGACGATTGATGCTGAACGTGCTTCTTTCGTTCGCACAATTCGAACGTGAATTAATCTCCGAACGCACTCGCGACAAGATAACGGCCGCTCGTCGTCGTGGCAAATGGTGCGGCCGCTCGCCGATTCTTGGCTACGATGTCGTCGACAAGAAGTTGCTGGTGAACGAAGCCGAAGCAAAGCGTGTTCGCCAGATCTTCAAGATGTATCTCAAACACGAGTCGCTGCTCGCAGTCGTTCAGGAACTCAATCGTCGCGGTTGGACCACCAAGCACCGGACGACGCGGAAAGGCACGACGATCGGCGGCGTCCCGTTCACCAAAACGAATTTGAACCACTTACTAAAAAGCGTCACGTACATCGGCAAGATTCGACACAAGACCGAGGTGTACAAGGGCGAGCACGACGCGATCATATCGCGGGAAACGTTTCAGGAGGTTCAAACGCTGTTGACACGCAATGGCCGCCAAGGTGGTCGCGAGGTTCGGAATCGATACGGAGCATTGCTTCGTGGTCTGCTGCGATGCACAGCTTGTGACTGCGCGATGATCCATTCGTACACCACCAAGGGTAACCGCAGATATCGATACTATGTCTGCAGCAACGCTCAGAAACGCGGATGGGACACGTGCCCGGCGCCGTCTGTCCCCGCCGGCGAGATCGAACGATTTGTGGTCGATCAAATCAAGACCATCGGCGGCGATCAGGACTTGGTGCGAGCCACGGTGTCCGAGATGCACCAGCAGGTCGCCACCGGCAAAAAGACTCTGGCACAGGAGCAGACTCGCCTGGGGCGTCAATTACAAAGCGACGAGGCAGAACTCGGCAAACTCACATCGCGAGGCAAGCTGAACGAAGATGCCACCTGTCGTTTGGCCGATCTCGAGGATCGTGTACGAACAACGAAGCTGCGACTGGGTGAAATTGCGGTCGAGATGGCCGCTTTGGAAGACAGTGTGATGCCAGCGGACGAGGTTGCCAACTCGCTGGCTGCCTTCGACCCGCTGTGGGAATCGCTATCGCCGCGAGAACGGACGCGGGCAATACAGCTATTCGTGGAGCGGGTCGACTTCGATGGTGACGGCGGGAGCGTTTCCGTCACGTTCCATCCGACGAACATCCGGGCACTGGAAAACTTGGCGGAGGTGACAGCATGAGTGTAACCTTGAAACGAGACTTCCACGTTTTCCGGCACGAAAAGGGTCGCAAGCGGATGGAACCTGGCGAGTTGCCAACCGTGGGCCACGGTGTACCACGTGTGGCGAAGTTATTGGCGCTGGCAATTCGTTTCGACCAGTTGGTTTCCGACGGCGTCGTGGCCAACTACGCGGAACTGGCGCGACTTGGGTACGTATCGCGGGCCAGGCTGACCCAGATCATGAACCTGTTGCACCTCGCGCCGGATATCCAGGAGGAAATCCTCTTTTTGCCGCCAGGCCATGCGGGCCTGAGGGAGAAACAGGTTCGCCGGGTCGCCGCGGAGACCAACTGGCGGAAGCAGCGGCGGATGTGGCGGGATCAGTCAAAACTCCAGCAGTGTGGTCGGCAGCCGTGAATCGTTTGCGCGCTCATGAGTTGTTGTCCTGTGCCGGTAAACGTTCGTTTGTTGCAGGTATTTCGGAAACGACGAGTTTCCGGCACGCATTCTCGATGGCTTCCGTGTCACGCGCGTTCGCGAGCGAACAAGACGCTCGCCTCTGAGCATGTCGCAAACGAGCGTCATCTGTCCCGAAAAACGGATGGTTTTTAGAGTGTGCGAAGAGCCGCCGGTCTGCTAGACGAATGGCACTTAGTAATCGTTAAGTCCTTGGAGTATTGCGAGTTTTGCTTCATG
>JACKQG010005939.1_pt1 | contig 13198 bp, 12 predicted proteins | sample 8237621 | NCBI WGS metagenome assembly JACKQG01 (sample SAMN15677084, study PRJNA649215) | marine metagenome | biome: marine; feature: Black Sea; material: saline water; isolation source: suspended particulate matter (SPM) from the Black Sea western gyre | collected 2013-06-09/2013-06-10 | depth...
GGTTCATTATCGTTGATTTACCAACATTTGTATAACCAACCAAAGCACCTTTTACTAATGAACCTCTGTTCCCTCTTTGAACTCTCATTTGTTTGTCAATAACTGATAACTTTTTTTTCAATAAAGAGATTTTGTCTCTAACTATTCTTCTATCCGTTTCAATCTCAGTTTCACCTGGACCTCGCATACCAATTCCTCCTTTTTGCCTTTCAAGGTGAGTCCATAAACCTTTTAACCTAGGTAAAAGATATTCATATTGAGCTAGCTCAACTTGAGTTTTTGCATAACTTGTTTTTGCTCTTTGTGCAAAAATATCAAGAATTAATGCTGTTCTATCAAGGATTTTACATTTTAAAAATCTTTCAATATTTGCTTGCTGAGTTGGTGAAAGTTCATCATCAAAAACAACCATTGAAACTTCATTGTTTTTACTAAACTTTTTAATCTCTTCTATTTTTCCCTTTCCAATAAAAAATTTTGAATTTGGATTTACAATCTTCTGCTTAAATTTTTTAATAACTTTTCCTCCAGCTGTTTTAGTTAAGAAATCTAATTCTTCTAGGTATTCATTTAATTTAAATTCATCTTGGTTAGCATTGATAACTCCAACTAATACGGTATTTTCAAAATTAGATTTCTTTAACTCAAGCATTTTCTCGATTAAAAGATCTTAAATTAAAATTTTTTCCATCAAATACTCCGAAAGTATAATGAGATATCCAGTCTCCTAAATTTATGTATTTTGATTTGTTTTTTAAAGCATGAGTAATTGGAAGATGCCTATGGCCAAAAATAAAATAATCAATATGGTCCTCATCTAATTTCTTTTTACAATATCTGATTAGCCATTCACTATCTTCGCCTTTAAAACTGATATCTTTTTCTCCAGAAATTAGCTTGTTTTTTTGAGAAAAATATTTTCCAATAGAAATTCCAATATCTGGATGTATAAGTTTGAACAGCCATATAAAAAAAGGGTTTGATAATATGAATTTCATTCTCTTATATCCTTTATCACCAGGACCTAATCCATCACCATGTCCAATAAAAAAGGATTTAGAATTAAACACAAAAACTTCAGGTTTTTTAAAAACTTTAATCCCTAATTCTTTCTCAAAATAATCATTCATCCAATAGTCATGATTTCCAACAAAAAAATAAATTTTTATTCCCTTATCTGATAATTCAGCTAGCTTACCAAGTGTTCTAGTAAAACCTTTAGGAATAGAATGTTTATACTCAAACCAGAAATCAAATAAATCTCCTAGTAAAAAAATTATTTCAGCATCTTCTTTTATAGTGTCCAGCCACATAATAAATTTTCTTTCTCTAATACGACTTTCTTGATCTGAAGGAGCTCCAAGGTGGTTGTCTGAAGCAAAATAAATTTTTTTATCTTTTGAAATATCCATTATCCTATTGCTTGCTTTAAATCCTCAATTAAATCATCTGCATCTTCAATTCCAACACTTAATCTCAAAAGAGAATCTACAAGTCCTGATTTTTTTCTGTCCTCTGGTGTTATTGAAGCATGAGTCATACTAGCAGGATGGCAACACAAACTCTCTACTCCTCCTAAAGACTCAGCTAAAGTGAATAGCTTTAAATTCTCTGCAATCTTTTTTGCGGTTTTAAAATTTGATTTTTTTGGAATAAATGAAACGATACCTCCAAAATCTTTCATTTGTTTTTTAGCAATCTTGTGATTGGTATGATCTGAAAATCCAGGCCAGTATACTTTACCTATTTTAGGATTTCGTTTTAAAAAATTAGCAATCTTTCTTGCATTTTCACAATGTCTTTGCATTCTAAGGTGAAGAGTTTTAATCCCTCTTAAGGTCAAAAAAGAATCCATAGGACCAGGAGTAGCACCAGATGCATTTTGGATAAATGACAATCTATCATACAAACTTTTATTATTAATTACAATAGCACCAATTATTACATCACTATGTCCTGCAATATATTTTGTTGCAGAATGAATTATTATATCAGCACCAAGTTCCAAAGGTCTTTGAAGATAAGGAGATGCAAATGTATTATCAACACATAAAAGTATTTTATTGTTTTTTTTGAGTTTTGTAAGAGACTTTATGTCAATTATATTCATCATTGGATTTGTTGGTGTTTCAAGCCATATAAGTCTAGTTTTTTTTGTTATTTTATCTTCAATGTTTTTTATATACTCCATATTAACAAAATGAAATTTAATATCATACTTCTGAAATATTTTTTTAAATAGCCTGTAGCTCCCCCCATACAAATCATTTGTAGAAATTACTTCATCACCGGGATTTAATGTTTTCAAAAGAGCATCAATTGCTGCTAATCCTGATGAAAAAGCTAAACCATATTTTCCATTTTCTAAAGAAGCGATGGAGTTTTCAAGATTTGTTCTTGTTGGATTGTGAGTTCTACTGTATTCATATCCTTTGTGTTTTCCAGGTGATGATTGAGCATAAGTTGAAGTCTGATAAATAGGAGTCATCACAGAATTATATGCAGGATCGAGTATTTGTCCACCGTGGATTGCCTTAGTATTGAATTTCATTTTCTTCTTCATGTAAACAAAGATAAAGATATTGGAATTTATGTGTACGATTCTATTAAATTCATTTTCTTTGCTTGATGAAATTGGGTATGAAAAAAAGATATCTTGCATTAATAGCAGCATTTCTTGCAACAACTATATATGGAATAAACCATACCATTGCCAAAGAGGTCATGCCAATATATATTGGCTCATTTGGTTTTATTATGCTAAGGCTGCTTGGCGCAACTGCACTTTTTTGGATAATTAGTTTATTCACTCCAACGGAAAAGGTGGAAAGAAAAGATTTTATAATCATACTTTTTGCTGCTATTCTTGGTATGTGTATTAATATGTTATCTTTTTTTAGAGGACTTGAACTTTCAACTCCTATTAATAGTGGAGTTATAATAACACTATCTCCTGTTATAGTATTAATTCTATCATATTTTTTTCTAAAAGAGAGAATAACATTTATAAAGCTATCTGGAATATTAATTGGCTTTTCAGGTGCATTATTTTTAATATTTAATAGTGCTAAAACTGGAATAAATGCACCTAATATTCCAGTTGGAAACTCTCTTTTTCTTTTAAATGCTTCTGCATTTGCAGGATATTTAGTAATGATTAAACCATTGACAAAAAAATATAATGTTTTTACACTTATGAAATGGACATTTTTATTTGGATTAATTTTATCAACTCCTCTAACAATTAGTGAATTTAATTCTGTTGAGTGGAACTCTCTTCCATGGTTTGCAATTTGGAGAATGACCTTTGTAGTTGTTGGAACAACTTTTTTTACTTATTTATTTAATACATATGCTTTGAAAACCTTATCAGCAACAACCGTTGTATCTTTCATCTATTTACAACCCATAATTACAATAATTTTTGCTCTTGCAACTGGAAATGATTCATTAGATTTTACAAAAGTTTTTGCTTGTCTTTTAGTTTTTCTAGGAGTTTATATGGTATCTAAAAAGAACTAAACATCAACATTCCCATCATAGTATCCAGGGATTGGAACATATCCTAATTTATTTGTAAGGACATATTCTGTCAACTTATACGATCTAACAGCCATCTCTCTAAATAGGTCACACAGCTGAGAATAATTATTTCCATCTTTAGCTCTAATACTTCCCCAGCTTCCTCCGCTATCTATATGCAATGAAAAATGTTTTTCAATTATTTGGCTATCAACTTCAGATATTGAATTGATATTCTCTGATTCTAATATCATATTAATAAATTCATCCATCATAGATGACAAAAATTCTTTTTCTGATGTACGAATATTTTTATAAATATATCTATCAACAAATCTGACCAACTTTAAAGATTTTGCTCCAGGAGAATCAGTTTCAGGAATTATAATTTCAAGAACTTTCTCTAAAAATTGTAACTCAGATAAAGAGAAAAACTTTGGACTCCAATCACTTATGTTTGTTTGACAAGCTTGAATCATAGACATCGTTCCAGTTGAAAGGGTAATTGTTCCAAAAGAAAGTGTAATATTTTTTATTGCTGATCTTCTATCCATATTATATATTTTGTTTTTTTAATTCATCAACTGCGTGATTTGCAGCTCTTGCAGTCAGTGCCATGTAGGTAATAGATGGATTTTGACATCCAGATGATGTCATACAAGCACCGTCAGTAACATAAACATTTTTAACACTATGGACTTGATTAAACTTATTTAGAACTGAAGTTTTAGGATCATGTCCCATTCTTGCTGTTCCCATTTCATGAATTCCATTTCCAAACACATACTTATTCTCCCATGATGTAATATCTCTAAATCCAGATCTCTCTAGCATTTCTTCAGCTTGTTGTCTCATATCTTTTCGCATAGCACGTTCATTCTCTTTTATTGTTGCATTAAAAGTAACAGTTGGTAATCCCCACTTATCTTTCTTATCATAATCAAGCTCCATTTTATTATCATGATATGGCAAAATTTCTCCAAAAGCACCATGACCTGCCGTCCATTCATTTGGCTGAACAATAATGTCTTTTAATCTAGGACCATGAGAAACCATTTCTTCTTTGCTATTTGCAATACCCATAAATCCTCTACTTGCTGCTCCTTGATAACCATAACCTCTTATAAAATCTTTTTGATTAGTTGTTCCTCCTATATTCCTAAATCTTGGAATATAATATCCTGCAGGTCTTCTTCCATAAGTAGTTTTATTTTTAAACCCAGAAAATTTACCTCTAGCTCCAACTTGAAAGTGATGATCCATTAAGTTATGACCTAGCTCTCCTGAATCATTACCCAAACCATTTGGAAATCTATTTGACTTCGATTGCATTAAAATTGAAGCTGATGCTATCGCAGAAGAACAAAGAAAGATTACTTTAGCAAAGTATTCATAAGATTTATTGTTTTCACTATCAATTACCCTTACCCCTTTTGCCTTTTTTGTATCCTCATCATAAATTATTTCATGGACTATAGAATTTGGCATTAATGTCATATTTCCCGTAGCTTCAGCTACAGGAAGTGTTGATGAATTACTACTAAAATATGCTCCATACTGGCATCCCCTCATACATCTATTTCTAAGTTGACAAGATACTCTTCCAAGCCCAGGTTTGGTACCTTCAGTTACATGTGCAGTTCTTGCATTTGATAAAATTCTTCCATCAGAAAAGTTTCTAGAAAAACTGTCTCGCATGTGTTTCTCTAAAACATTTAAGCCAAATGGTTTAAGGAGAAATTTACGGTCAGGAAAATGAGACAATCCTTCATTTCTTCCTTGTACACCAATAAATTGATCAACATAATCATACCATGGTGATATATCTTTGTATCTAATTGGCCAATCTATCGCAATCCCATCTTTTAAATTTGCTTCAAAGTCTAGGTCGCTTAATCTATATGTGTGTCTTCCCCATGTAATAGACCTTCCCCCTACATGGTAACCTCTTATCCAATTAAATTTATTAGTATCATCATTATAGGGATGTTCTATGTCATCAACAAAGAAGTGTCTTGATGATGCTGAACTGACATAACCTGTTCTACTTTGTTTTGGTTGTCTTTTTAATGCATCTTGAGTTATAGTATCACCCGCCTCAAAATCCCAAGGGTCCATATTTGCAGTAGGGTAATCTTCAATATGTTTAACCATTCGGCCTCTCTCAAGAACTAAAGTCTTAAGGCCTTTCTCTGTAAGTTCTTTTGCAGCCCATCCACCACTTATACCTGTCCCAACTACAATTGCATCAAAGTTATTAGTCATTTCGTAAATTAGTTACAATTAAATATAAGATTAATGATTTATTTATCACATTTATTTAATTAAATTTATAAAATTGAAAAAAACCCGAGAAAATATGAAAAGAAAAGAATTTATAAAATTAGCAGCAAGTGGAGCAGTAGGCCTACCATCAGTTGGCTATATAGCATGTGAGAAAGAAAAAGAATTATTTTTTAAACTGTCACTAGCCCAATGGTCATTCCATAGAGCTATTCAAAATGGTATTATGTCTCCTTATACCTTCGCCCAAAATGCAAAAAGCCTAGGATTTGATGGTATAGAATATGTTAACGCCCTTTATGATGATGTTATGAAAGTTGAAAATAAGAGTGATGCTCTTAAAAACTTTATCAAAAAAAATAATGAATTAGCAATGGATAATAATATTGAAAATGTTTTAATAATGATAGATTCAGAAGGAGATTTAGCAAATGAAGATAATAACGAAAGGCTTGCATCCATTGACAATCACAAGAGATGGATAGAAACAGCTGCAGAGATGAATTGTAGTGCAATAAGGTTAAATCTTTATGGATCAAAAGATGTTAATACATGGACAGAACTTTCAATAGATAGTTTAAGTACATTATCAGAATTTGCAAGTGGCCATAATATCAATGTTACTGTAGAAAATCATGGAAGGATAACTTCAAATATTCCTGCACTTATGAATGTTATAAATAGTGTAAATATGGATAACTGTGGGACACTCCCAGACTTTGGAAATTTCTGTATGGCAGATGAAGGTTACGGATCTATTTTTGATGGAACATGTCAAGAAGCTTATGATTTCTATAAAGGTGTTGAAGAAATGATGCCTAAAGCATTAGCTGTTAGTGCTAAATCAAATGATTTTGATGAAGAAGGTAACGAAACTACAATTGATTATAGAAAAATGTTAGAAATTGTAAAAAGTTTTGGATATAGTGGGTTTATCGGTGTTGAATATGAGGGAAATAGATTATCTGAAGTACAAGGTATTAAAGATACTAGAGACCTTTTAATTAAAATTGGTAAATCTATATAATTAAGAACAAAATGAATAGCTCTATAAAATCTAAGTTAAGCATAATGATGTTTCTAGAATTTTTCATCTGGGGATGTTGGTTTGTAACCATGGGTACATTTTTATCGCAAGCTTTCAGTGCTTCAGGGGGTGAAATTGCTTTAGCATATGAAACTCAATCATGGGGAGCTATAATTGCTCCTTTTATAATTGGATTAATAGCGGACAGATACTTCGATGCAGAAAAAATTCTTGCATTAATTCATGTAGTAGGTGGTGGACTTCTATTTATGTGTTCTATTGCACTTGGCTTTGATAAATTCTATCCATATATATTAATTTATATGATTCTTTATATGCCAACTTTAGCATTAGTTAATTCTATCGCATTTAGGCAGATGAAAGATCCTTCCAAAGAGTTTCCGAAAATTAGAGTTTGGGGAACTATAGGATGGATAGTTGCTGGACTAGTTATAAGTTATGGTGTTGGATGGGAATCAAGTCAAACATTAGAATATACATTTTACTTGGCTGCAATAGTTTCTGTTACTTTGGGCTTATTTAGTTTTACTTTACCTAAAACGCCACCAAAAGCAAAAAATGAAAGCCCAAGCATTCGTGAAATCCTTGGACTAGATGCTTTAAAACTTCTTAGGGATACCAGATATTTAGTATTCTTTCTTTCATCTATACTTATTTGTATTCCTCTTGCATTCTACTATCAAGATGCAAATCTTTTTTTGAATGAACTCGGTATGGAAAATGCAGCAGGGGTTATGACATTAGGTCAAATATCTGAAGCATTATTTATTCTTCTACTCCCAATGTTTTTAAGTAAATATGGTATAAAGAAAACCTTAATAGTAGGGATGTTAGCATGGAGTTTAAGATATGTATTATTTGCATTTGGAGATACTGGATCAAATATTTGGATGTTGATTTTTGGAATTGTACTTCATGGTATATGTTATGACTTCTTTTTTGTTTCTGGTCAAATATATACTGACTTCAAGGCAGGTGAAAAATATAAAAGTGCTGCTCAAGGATTAATTGCACTAGCCACCTATGGAATTGGAATGTTAATTGGATTTAGGCTTGCAGGTAAAATTACTGATCAGTTTGCAATTGATTCAGGTCATGATTGGACTCAAATTTGGACATATCCAGCAATTTTTGCAGCAGTTGTATTGGTAATTTTTATTCTTACTTTTAAAAACGAAAAAATAGAAATTGAAAAATAAAATCAGACTTGGTATTCTTGGTGGTGGTGGAGATTCTTTAGTTGGAATACTCCATAGAATTGCAACATCTATGCATAATAAATATGAGATTGTTGGGGGAGTATTTAATCCAAATTTTGATGAAAATTTAAAATTCGCTAAAGAGATTGGTTTAAATGAAAATAGAATTTATGAAGACTTTGAAAAAATGATTCAAGAAGAACTAAAATTAGACGCAGATAAAAGGATGCAAGTAGTATCAATTCTTACTCCAAATTTTCTTCACTTTCCAATGGCAAAAAAATTACTTGAGAATAATTTCAATGTGATTTGTGAAAAACCAATGACAACTTCATATGAAGAAGCAAAAGAGTTAGATAGGATTAATAAAGAGAAGAATCTGATTTTTGCTGTAACTTATACATATACCGGTTATCCAATGGTGAGGCAAATGAAAAGTATGATTGAATCAGGATTAATTGGCAATATTCAAAAAGTAGACTTGCAATATTATCAAGGGTGGATAAATCCTATTATACATGATCCTAAAAAAAGATCAGAAACTTGGAGACTTCAGCCAGAAAAATCAGGTATAAGTTGTTGTCTTGGAGATATTGGTACTCATGCATTTGATATGCTTGAATATGTCTCTGGCATGCAGGTAGATCAAATTCTTGCAGATTTAAATTATCTATATCCTGATAATAAAATGGATGTTGATGGTAACATATTAATTAAATTCTCTGATAATATAAAGGGAGTAATTAGGGCGAGTCAAATTGCTACAGGTGAAGAAAATAATTTTACTGTTGCAATATATGGGGAAAACGGATCCTTAAAATGGGAGCAAGAAAACCCAAATTACTTATATCATTTAAGTGAAGATTCTCCTTTAAAAGTATTAAAACCTGGACATGACTATAACTCAGATTTTGGATTAGCAGCATCAAAACTTCCTCCTGGTCATCCTGAGGGGATTTTTGATTCTATGGCTAATATTTATAATGGTGTTGCGAATAAAATAAATAACACGAATAATTTTAATGAAGAGTATCCTACACTTAATGATGGTCTTAGAGGTATGCTGTTTATTGAAAAAGCTGTAGAGTCTCATACTAAAGGTAATATTTGGGTTAATCTAAATTCTAATGAGCTATGAAAACAATTAAAGGACCTGCAATATTTTTAGCACAATTTGTTGATAAAAAAGCACCTTTTAACTCTCTTGAAGGAATGTGTAAATGGGCAGCTGATCTTGGTTATAAAGGAATTCAAATTCCTACTTGGGAATCCTTTTTAATTGATTTAGATAAAGCAGCTGAAAGTCAGGATTATTGTGATGAACTTCTTGGTACCGTTCAATCATTTGGTCTAGAAATTACTGAGCTTTCGACACATCTTCAAGGTCAACTTGTTGCTGTTCACCCTGCATATGATTTAATGTTTGATAATTTTGCTCCAGATAATGTAAAAAACAATCCAAAAGCTAGAACTGAATGGGCAGTTGAAACTGTTAAAAAAGCTGCTATTGCAAGTAAAAGACTTGGTTTAAAAACTCATGCTACTTTTTCAGGAGCACTTTTATGGCATACATGGCACCCTTGGCCTCAATCTCCAAAAGGATTAGTTGAACTAGGATTTAGTGAACTTGCAAAAAGATGGACTCCAATTTTAAATGTATTTGATGAAAATGGTGTAGATGTATGTTATGAAATTCACCCTGGAGAAGATTTACATGACGGGATTACCTTCGAGAGGTTTCTTAAGGCAACAAATAACCATAAACGAGTTAATATACTTTATGATCCTAGCCATTTTATATTGCAACAATTAGACTATATAGCCTACATTGACCACTATCATGAATTTATTAAGTCTTTTCATGTAAAAGATGCAGAGTTTAATCCCAATGGTAAAAAAGGAGTCTATGGAGGATACCTAGATTGGGCAGATAGAGCGGGAAGATATAGATCTCCTGGTGATGGACAAATTGATTTTAAAACAATTTTTTCAAAACTTACTCAATACGGTTGTGATTTATGGGCTGTTATGGAATGGGAATGTTGTATAAAAAGTCCAGAGCAAGGAGCCATTGAGGGTTCAAAATTTATTAAAGATTTAATTATATCTTGTACAGATAAAAAGTTTGATGATTTTGCTGGTGGAGATTTAAGTGAAGATGATTTAAAAAACATATTAAATATATAACTATGAGAATAAAACCTTTATTAATTACAATAATATTTATTGTTGGGTGTAATAGTCAAAATAATCAATGGATTGATTTATTTGATGGCACTAGCATGAATGGTTGGCATGTTTATAATTCAGATAATACTGGAAAACAATGGTCAGCAAAAGATGGACAATTAGTTTTTAATAATAAACTTCTTGTCACAAATGAAGACCTGGTTACAGATAAAGAATATACAAATTTTGAACTTTCATTAGAATGGAATATTTCTAAAGGAGGAAATAGTGGAATATTTTTTGGTGTACAAGAAATTGATGAGTTTGATCAAGCATATAAAACTGGTCCTGAAATTCAAGTTTTGGATAATGATAACTATCCTGCTACAGAATATCATAAAGCTTCCGCATTGTATGACCTTATCTCTGTTAAAGGGGTTAAGCCTAAACCTCATGGAGAATGGAACCATGTTATAATTAAAATTGATCATAATAATAATATAGGTAATGTAACATTTAATGGAGAAAATCTATACTCCTTTCCTCTTTCTGGTCCTGAATGGGATAATCTAGTTAGCGGTTCAAAATTCAGCTCTGATGATTACTATTTAAAAACAAATCATCCAGATACAGTTTATACTCCAATGTTTGGGAAATTTAAAACTGGTAAAATAGGATTACAAGATCATGGTCACGATGTAAAATTTAGAAATATAAAAATTCGTGAATTTTAATTAGTGTTACTTTCAGCCTCTACTTTGGATATGAAAGAAAAGAACAATGAATAAAGGAAAACTAATTGTATTCTCAGCTCCATCTGGAAGCGGTAAAACAACTCTTGTCCATTATTTATTAAAAGAAAGAACGGATCTTGCTTTTTCTGTTTCTGCCACATCAAGAAAACCAAGGGAAAATGAAATAGATGGTAAAGATTACTTTTTCCTTTCTAATGAAGATTTTGTTAGTAAAATCAATAGTGGGAAATTTCTTGAGTACGAGGAAGTATATAACGGTACATTTTATGGGACTCTTTTTAGTGAAGTCGAGAAAAATTCTGAAAAGGGAAAACATGTAATTTTTGATATTGATGTAATAGGAGGTATTAATATAAAAAAACTATTTCCTGAAAGAACTCTTGCCATTTTCGTTCAACCCCCTAGTATAAAAGCTTTAGAAGAAAGACTGAATAATAGAGGTGATGATTCCCCTGAAGAAATCAATAAAAGAGTTCAAAAAGCAATCAAAGAGATGGAATACTCTTCTCAGTTTGATCAAGTAATATTAAATGATAGACTGGAAGAATCAAAAAAAATTGCTTTTGAATATGTAGATAAATTTTTGAATGATTAAATGAAAAAAATTGGTTTATATCTAGGAACTTTTAATCCTATCCATAATGGTCATATCTCTCTTGTCAACTATTTTATAAATAATACAGAATTGGATGAGGTATGGGTAGTATTGACTCCTCAAAATCCTTTTAAACAAAATAATAGTTTAATTGAAGATGATTATAGACTTGAAATGGCAAATAAAACTTTTAATCATTTAAAAGATATTAAAGTTTCTGATATTGAATTTCAACTTGATAAACCTAATTATACAATTGATACCATTAATAGATTATCAGAGGATTATCCTAACAATAAATTCACATTACTGATAGGGGAAGATAACCTTGCTAATTTTCATCGATGGAAAGATTATGCTAAAATTATTGATCTTGTAGATGTTTTTGTTTATCCAAGAAATACAATGATTAAAATAGATCAAGAATTAATTAATAATACTAAAATTCATATCCTTGATGCACCTAAAATTGAAGTATCAAGTGATGAAATAAGAAGAAAAATGAAGGATGGAGATAATATTCAAAGTTACCTGCCTAAAGAAGTATATCAATATATAATTGAAAAGAAATTGTATAAATAATACTAAATTTTCTTAAGAATATTTGCCAAATTCCTAGTGAGGTTTGACCTTGAAAACTCACCTATATTGTTTGGAATTTTTTCTTTAAACTCACCCTTAAGCCAAGTAGCATAACTTTTAGATATATAATTCCTTATTTTATTTAGATCATTTTCTGAGAAAGTAACTGAGTCTTCTGATAATGATATAAGAGACTCTGATTCTGAATTAAGATGTGATATATTAAGAATAGGAGATCCACTAGCAAGATACTCTATAATCTTGCCTGAAATCATATCTGGCTTATCAGTTCCCTGGTAATTAAAATTAACTAATAAATGAGAAGATTTCATTAATGAAATAGCTTGATGATGAGATAAGTATCCTGCTGATTTTGTATTAACAAATTTTGAAAATAAATCAATAATACGATTGTCAATATTTCCTGCTAGATTAAATTTAATTTTTAAATGATTCTTAATTGGATCTAATGCTTTAATTGCTTTTAAAAATGCATTATAATTATTGTTTTCTGAAAGAACGCCTGTAAAAACTATATTAAAATAGTTCGGTCTAATTGATTCAAGTTTATCAAATTCTTTTTTATCATACCCATTATAAATTGAAAAGAATTTTTGATTTACAAGAATTTTATTCTTAAGAATAGTATGATATTGATCCCCAACTGTTGTTATTATTCCATTAGCAGAACTAAGAACTTTCGTTTCATACTTTAAATCAAGCTTTTTAATATAATTAAATCTAAAATAGTCTTTTAAGTAAAATATCTCTTGCCAAGGGTCACGAAAATCAGCTAACCATTTAACCCCTGTTATTTTTTTAATTTTAAGTCCAATTAAGTGAGTTGAATGAGGAGGACCAGTAGTGATTACATATTTTATATTCTGATCTCTTATAATTTTTAATGCTTTTTTTATAGCAAAAGGATTCCATCCAATTCTTGCATCAGGGATAAATAAATTTAATCTTATGAATGCTAAAATTTTATCAAAAAATGTCTTTTTAGGAATTACAGATTGTGGAATTCGTCTATCAGAATAAAAAT
>JACKQG010005940.1_pt1 | contig 13198 bp, 9 predicted proteins | sample 8237621 | NCBI WGS metagenome assembly JACKQG01 (sample SAMN15677084, study PRJNA649215) | marine metagenome | biome: marine; feature: Black Sea; material: saline water; isolation source: suspended particulate matter (SPM) from the Black Sea western gyre | collected 2013-06-09/2013-06-10 | depth...
TTACCTTTGTCGGCAGATAGATGGCAACTCGATTAACGATGAGATCTGGGAGCTGTATAGAGAGTTGGTGCCAGAGAGAATTTATGTGCGTTACAGCACAGCACTCAACCGACTGAGAGCATCATGAGAGCCCAGGAAAAAGAGAAGGATCTTACCCAGATCAGTGAAGAGACATTCCATAAGCTTGTAATACTCAAGACCCTGGAAAACGAGCGCAAGGAGGCTACCAGAGATGGGGATATGTGCAAACTGCTGGTGGTCAATGGGGCAGAGAAGAGCCTGAAGATGCAGATCAATGGACTGCTCAAGAATGAGTTGTGGATGATGAGGGCCTCACTCTATTCGCTACGAAGAGTCTCACGCATCCACAAGTTGATGGGGAATGAGGAGAAGTACAGCAAGTGCATCAATGTCGGACTGGACTACCAGAATATGATCAACTCCATGGAGGATGAGGTGGATGCATTTGGGTATGAGAGGAGCGGTGAGTTGGTTTGAGTCGGCGCGGCGTGCCGTTACATTACGTAACACAGAGCGATGGGTCGACAATATATACTCCCATAAAAGCATCTCTTTTTCAGGTTGCATGTTATGTCACATATGTTATGTTACATAAACGACATATCTAAAAAAGAGGCTAATGAAAATGGCAATTGGTGAAAGTGGAAGGGTAGTGATAGAGCTAGATCCGGCACTCAAAAGAGAGCTGCACTCAGCTCTGAGGGAGGATGGCAGGAATCTCAAGGATTGGATGATTGAGAATGCAAATCTCTACCTAGAGACACGACGACAGTCATCATTGCCACTGTTTAACAGTAGCCAGAAAGAGGAGGCTGCCTAATGAAATTTAACTCCAAGACAGTAGCCTTCGGTAGGCATGAGACATTTGCGCTGCGTTATGGATGGTTAACAAAGGGGTTTGACGCAGTTTCTGAAGATCCAAAAGTCTTTACCAGTGATGATGCAACAGTAACCCTCGGTGTTGGCAAGAATATGGTTTCCTCAATCAGGTACTGGTGCCAGGCTGTGGGAATTATTCAATCTGATGGCGACAGAGGGTTTGAGGCAACAGAGTTGGGAGAGGCGATTTTTGGGGAAGAGGAGGGATATGATCCATATCTTGAGGACGAGGGGACTATCTGGTTGGTTCACTGGTTGTTAGTTTCTAATCCAGAACTTGCCACAAGCTGGTATTGGTTTTTTAACCACTTTCATAAACGAGAGTTCACCAGTGATGAGTGCTCAACAGCTCTGAAGGATTTTGTAAAGAAGCATATTTACTCAAAGGTCGCTGTAGGCACATTACAGCAAGATGCAAAACTGATTATGCGCATGTATGCAAAGTCTAAGGGTAATGGTCGTACACCATTAGAGGAGGCACTGGACTCTCCGCTCTCTATATTAGGGCTGATTTCACAAAGTCCAGGTGGACGTTCTTATCGCTCCTACCCCGACGAGAGGAAAAATCTTCCTCTAGGAATATTCGGTTATGCAGTAGTTGAATGCATGAAGGGGTTGGATGTTGAACAGATGCCTGTTGAGGATCTTATGTACTTAAAGAGCGGGGCGGCTGTTCCTGGTGCTGCATTCAGGATGACAGAGAATGCTTTAATCTTTAGGTTAGAACGGTTAGCCCAAGAGCTGCCAGAGCTATTTGAACTGCGTGAAACAGCAGGCATTCATCAGTTTTACATCATTGGTGATGTAGAGGCGATAGATCTTCTGGAGTTCCACTATGCACCTCACGCTGAGGGGAGGATGGCGGCATGAGCATTGAGAATAAGATTGGAATCAACTCACATTACACTCGCTCTGTTAATCTTAATCGTGATGTAGACTCTGATGCTGTTACAAAGTCATACATACCTACATCCAGAGCGCTAAAGACCCTGGATCATATTGCTGAATCACTTAATCAGGATGAGGCGCCACGAGCATGGTCACTGGTAGGACCGTATGGTTCTGGGAAATCTACATTTGCTGTTTTTGTGGCAAATTTATTAGGTGATCCTGAAAGCACATCAACCAAGGTTGCTGCTACTGTTATAAATAAAGCTGCGCCTGCTGCAGCAACACACTACGAACAACTGACAAAAGATAACTCTGGTTATTGCACCGTGCTGCTTACGGGGTCACCTGTTTCACTCATTAAGAGTCTGATGGTTGCTCTTAATGATAGTGTTCAGGAGGTATGGGCGGAGCGGGCTGGCAGAAACCCTGCAGTCATAAATAGGCTTAAAAAGGATGTGTCGGCAGAGGTTACATATACAATCCCTGAGCTTATAAAAACGATAAAAGAGGTGCAGGATGCATTGGCGAAGATTGAGTATGCCGGACTATTTATTGTTATCGATGAGTTGGGTAAGTTCCTTGAGTATGAGGCACGTCATTTTGGCGCCAATGAAATCTACCTACTGCAGGAGCTGGCAGAGCTAGCCTACACCAAGCATGATGCAAAGCTGGCAATGGCCGTTATGCTGCACCAATCTATCGATCAGTATGCTCGTGGTTTAGGGGAGAGTCTTAAGAATGAGTGGGCGAAAGTACAGGGGCGCTTTGAGAGTGTCCCTTTCCTGGAATCTACAGAGCAGGTCTTAAGAATTGTAGAGGCAGCCATTGAGCAGGACCTATCTGAGTCTGAGCAGAAGAAGGTGCACGCTTCTGCTCATAAGATTGCCAAACAGCTATCTAAGGAGAAAGCACTCTCTGGCAGTATGGACGTAACAACAGCCGGAGATCTATTCGCAAACTGTTATCCCCTGCATCCGATTAGCACGTTACTACTGCCCATCCTATGTCAGAAAGTGGCTCAGAATGAGAGAACCTTATTCAGTTATCTAGGAAGTAGAGAGTCACATGGTTTTCTGGATAGTCTTAAGGAGTGCTCTAAGGTCGGGGAGTGGATATACCCATGGGAGATCTATGAATATTTCATTAGAAATCAGCCGGCATCAATAAGTGACCACTACACACATCGCCGTTGGGCTGAGGTTGTTACAGCACTAGAGCGTCTCGGCGATTCTGAGGGTGAGGTTGAGAAGCTTCTTAAGACGGTAGGATTATTAAATATCGTAGGTAGCCAGGGTGGTTTGAAGGCCTCAACCTCAGTACTTAAGCAGTGTATTGCCAATAAGAAGGTGTTTGAGCCAGCTCTTAAGGAGCTTACTGTACGTTCTATTGTTCAGTACCGGAAGTTCAATTCTGAGTACAGGGTATGGCAAGGAAGTGACTTTGACCTAGAGGGGCGTGTAGATGAGGAGCGCAGTAAGATCGGATACTTCTCTCTAGCTGAGAAGATCAACTCTCGTCATAACACTCTGCCTATGGTGGCCAGAAAATACACCATAGACAATGGTGCGCTTAGATATTTTGTACCAATCTTCGCAGATCGTGATGAGTATAAAAAGATTGATATTGATGCTCGTCATCCAAGGGTGATCTTTTTCCTCTCTGAGTCTAAAGAGGATGAGCGCCTTTTTGCAGAAGAGGTGATGCTCCGTTTTTCTGGTCATGATCTGTTGGTTCTCTGTCCAAATGGCGAGCAGATAAGAGAGGCTGTGGGCGAGGTTTTGGCATTAGATCAGGTGGGACATACGTCTCCAGAACTAACGTCCGACCCTGTTGCACAGAGAGAGTACAACGATAGCTATGCTGATGCATCGACACAGGAGGAGTTATTGATTAACTCAGTAGTGGAGGCGCCACAGTTAAGTCAGTGGTACTGGAGATCACAATTGCTAAGTGCCTCAACGAAGAGATCTCTGCAAGAGATCCTCTCAATGGTGCTTAGAGATACCTATCGTGATGCTCCTCTTATCAAGAACGAATTGATCAACAGAGACAAAACATCATCCACTGCAAATGCAGCTAGAAACAGACTTATTAAAGCGTTGCTTAATAATCGCGACAAAGCAGATCTCGGGATTGATAAATTCCCTGCAGAGAAATCAGTTTACCGTGCCTTTCTCAGGGCAACGGGACTACACTTTGAGCGATCTAAAGGTAAGTGGGCTCTTGCTAGGCTTGAAGATCTAGATGTGAATAATGACCCATACAATATGGTTCCAGTATGGTCGCGACTTGATCAATTCCTTAGTAGTACCGAACAGGAGCCAAAGTCTCTTATTGAACTGAACAAGGAGTTCTTTGCGCCACCTTACGGTGTTAAAGAGGGTGTTTTACCGCTTCTATATGTTGTGCTAATTCTCGCCTATCAAGAGGAGCTGGCAATCACAGAGGATAATGTATACGTACCATACATCACCTCGGATCATCTTGATCGATTCCTTAAGAGGCCAGATAAGTTCAAGCTGCAGAGAGTACAGCTTGATGGGGTGAATCGTGAAATTATTGATGAGTACTCAAAGGCGCTATTTGCTGATGGTGCTCAGAGATCCATGCTTGATATTGCAAAACCTATTGCTCAATTTATTGATGGGTTGCCACAGTACACCAAACAGACCTCAGGTGCGCTATCAGCGCCTGCCAAGGCTGTCCGTGACTCATTTAAGCTCTCCAAATCACCAATAAAACTTCTACTAGAAGAGTTGCCTAAAGCATTAGGTGTTGAGCTAGAAAATGTCTCAGAGCTTTCAAACCTGCTAACTGATGCTCTCAGAGAGCTGAAGTATGCCTATGCAAAAATGACCGATGAGATGGTGGCATTGATAGCGCAGAGTCTGGATATAGATAGATCATCATCACTGCAGGATGTCAGAAAGGCACTTGTATCTAGATCCTATGGGCTTGAAAACTACACTGTTGATGAGCAGGGTTTGCGTGGCTTTATTGTGAGGGCGCATAGAGATCAACTAGATGATGATGTATGGCTTGATAATCTCCTGATGTTCCTTGGGGGCAGGCCGCCAGCTAAGTGGAAGGATGAGAACAGGGTTGCAGCGGAGTATAAACTGGGAACACTTGTGCAGAAGATGCGAGACCTTGTGAAGCTAAGAATGAGCTATGAGGATAACAAGCAGGAAGGTGGTGATGGTACAGATGTGTATCTTCTAAAGAGCATCAAGTCTGGTGGATTAGATCAAGATGCTGTCGTGGTAGTAGATGCCCATCTCAAGAAAGCAGCTCAAGCTACCAAGAAGCAGGTGATGGACATTTTAAATAGTGACGGGGTTGATGGTAAGATCGGAATGGCAGTGCTTGCAGAGATTGTAGATGAGTTCTTAAGAGAGGATGGTTCTCAGGAGTTATCTGAAGTGGGGGAGAGTAATTCACTAACGGCTATAGGGGGTAATTCAAGTGAAGTGGCATGAAATAGCGAGATCTGCTAATGAAGGGACGAGGCATGTACTTGGGATTTCAGGCGGAAAAGATAGCGCTGCACTAGCAATCCACCTAAAGCAACACTATCCCGATCTGCATGAGAAAGTTGAGTATTTCTTCACCGATACCGGTGCGGAACTAGATGAGGTATATGACTTCCTGGATAAACTCGAAGTGGTTCTTGGAAAAGAGGTAAAGAGGATCAATAGCGGCAAGGACTTTAGCCATTGGCTGAAGATGCACAACAACATGCTCCCATCGCCACAACAGAGGTGGTGTACACGAACGATGAAGATTAAGCCGTTCGAGGAGTTTGTGGGGGATGATTCTGTTATAAGTTATGTAGGTATACGAGCGGATGAAAACCGTGAGGGATATATCAGCAGAAAGGATACCATTCGTGCACTGTTCCCATTCATGGGCGATGGAATAGTAAGGGAAGATGTGTTCAGGATCTTAGATGAGACAGTTGGTATCCCTGAGTACTACAGGTGGAGGTCAAGATCTGGATGTTATTTCTGTTTCTTCCAGCGTCAAGATGAGTGGCTTGGACTAAAAAGAGAGCATCCAAAGCTATTCGAGAAGGCGAAGGCTATGGAGGAGAGTGTTCATGAGAAGGGTTTTGATTGGTCTAATGTGGAACGCATACAATGCGGGCATGGTTACACTTGGTCATCTAGCGGCAAACTTGAAGACATTGTAAAGAAGGCGGAGGAGAATGAGGCTAAGGGTAAGAGGTATGCGCCAAAACAAACAACAAGATGGCAGGATGTGTTTAAGGAGCAGGATGATGATGATCCTGAGGATCAGGCTTGTTTGATATGTTCGTTGTGAATTATCTGTAAAGAGACAGTTTATTATGATTGATGAGACAGATATAGATAAGAACGTAACAAGATTATTGGCTCGTCTTGGTGTTGCTTCTCTCTCTACTTACATAAGTGAAGAAAGATTATCTAGGCTTGCGGGAACACATACCTCAATAGATACTGAAATAATATCTGATATTATATATCTAGAACAAGGATTGAATGTTTTTTCGAATGAAAATCTTAGGCTAGAATTATTAGCAAGCTTTGGGGTGAAAAAGCTTCAAGCTGAACTGGGGCTTGAATATCCTATAGACGAGTCGTTATTTAAATATAATAATTTTAAATGGGGTAAAAATAATAAATCAAGAGACTTTTTGAGGTTAATAGGTGTTGATGCTAATGTTCTTGATGAAAGTAAGGAAAAAATCACCCCTGTTGAGCTAGTTCCAGTTAGTTATTCATTGCACTTGTATCAAAACTGGGTGAGAAAATCGATCAACGAATTTTTAATAAATGATCATCGGTCAAGAGTTATAGTTCATATGCCAACTGGTGCAGGAAAAACAAGAACTATGCTTGAATCAGTTTGTGATTATTATCGTCAGTTAATGGATTCTAAAAAAACAGTTGTTTGGCTTGCTCATAGTGAGGAGCTTTGCGATCAAGCAGTTTCATCATTTAGTCAGCTGTGGAGTAAGCTAGGTTCTGAAGAGGCTAATGTGGTTCGACTGTGGGGAGGGAGTAAGCCAGTTGGAGTTGTTGTTGATAAGCCTACGTTTGTAGTGGCTGGTTTTAAAACAGCTACAAATTTAACAAAAACAAATGATAGTGATCGGTATGAGCTGTTTTCTGATATTAGGAGATCATGCGCGCTCTTAATAGTTGATGAAGCTCATCAGTCTGTTGCGCCTACATATAAGGATGCTATTGAGCTTTTTACGAATAGGTCTACAAAAATTATCGGGTTGACAGCAACACCTGGCCGACATCATGTAGGCCAGGATGAGCACGAAACAATGAAATTAGCGAGGTTCTATGATAATAATAAAATCAATATTCTTGATGATGGAGGGGGCGAGTTAGAAGATCCAATATCTTTTTTAACAGATAAGGGGGTGTTGTCAACTGTTGAATACTTTCAAGTGGATTCTGGTATAGATATAGAGCTAACTAATAGTGAAGTTAAACAAATGGAAAGGTATTTAGATATACCTTCATCAGTGTTAAAAAAGTTAGGTTCAGATGTGAACAGGACGAACCTTATTGTAACCCAAGCAATGAAGCTGGCTGTGGAAAAGAATTTTTCCACTATTGTATTCGCACCTAGTAAAGACAGCGCAATTGATATTTCTACAATAATAACAATGAAGGGAGTGGAAGCGCGAGTGATCACTTCTGATACTCCGAAGTTTCAAAGAAAAAATGATATTACAAGATTCAAAAATGGGAAAATACCAATTTTGGTTAATTTTGGTGTGCTTACTACAGGTTTTGATGCGCCTAATATAAAAGCAGTGATTATTGCTAGACCAACAACTTCAGTTGTTCTTTATTCTCAGATGATTGGACGTGGTTTACGGGGTCCATTAATGGGTGGTGAGAGTGAGTGTTATTTGATCGATGTTAAAGATAATCTGGCTAATATGCCTAAATCAAATGATGCATTTGTCTATTTTAATAAGTTTTATGAATATTGATGAGGGGTTGTTATGACGCAAATTATTGATGCATATTTAGGGCTTACTGCGCTACGGCAGGCAGGTTATCGTTCTACCGCAACTGCTGTGGCAGAGCTTGTAGATAATTCAATTGAAGCTAATGCTGTTGATATAGAAATTATAGCCTTATCTAAAGAGATTTTAATATCTAAGAGGAAATCTAATCAAGTGCAACAAGTTGCAGTATTAGATAATGGCGCGGGAATGGTTCCTGAAGTTTTGCAAAACTGCTTAAGTCTTGGCTGGGGGACAAGGCTGGAAACGCGAGATGGATTAGGTCGATTTGGTTTTGGTTTAAAAGGAGCGTCAATTTCACAGGCGCGACGTGTAGAGGTATATAGTTGGGTAGATTCTGGGGCAGTTTATAGAGCTTATATGGATCTTGATGAAATTAAAGATAATAATTCTCAAGCTTTAAATTCAATTGAAGAAAAAAATATTCCTTCCAATATCTTGAGATGTTTCGGATCTAAATTAGGAAAGTCTGGCACATTGGTTTTATGGGATGATCTTGATCAGATGGATTTAAAGTATGCGAACACACTATTAAAAAGAATAAATAAAGAGCTTTGTAGAATTTATCGGCACTTTTTAGATGACTGTGACCACTACGGTAAAAAAAGAAATATCAATTTGCATAAGCTTCAAATTGAAACTGGTGCAGTAGAATCGATTAGCTTGAAGGCTAATGATCCTCTATATTTATTGGTTCCAAATAATCTAGAGGGATTCAGTGATGAAGCTACTAATGTTCTTACTGAAGAGCCATTTTCTATTGATGTTAAATATAAAGATGGATTTCATGAGTCAATATCAAAAGTTTGGTTCAGGTTTACTATAGCTAAACCAAATATTCAAAATTTAGGAGGTAATTCTGTTGTTGGTAAACATTATGCAGATAACACAGGGATATCCGTTGTTAGGGCCGGTAGAGAAATTGATTTTGGGTCATTCGGATTTTTAGATGCAAGTGAACCTAGGCATAGATGGTGGGGCGCTGAAATTCGTTTTGACCCTGTTCTAGATGAATATTTCGGGGTAACAAATAATAAGCAAGAGGTTCGGTCTATAAGAAAACTTGATATTGAAATGATTGATCACCTAACGGAATCAGCTGAATATGGCGATGACAAATCATGGCTTTTAGTTGAAATAAATAAAATCCTATCTGGCCACATAAAAAAGATAATGAAGGAGGTTACGGGTCGTCGCTCAAAAGGAGGTAAGAAGAAGCCTTCTATTGGTTCGTTAGTTGGTAAGGTTAACGAGGACATATCTACTGATAATACGCCGACTCAATCAGAACAGCACAGCAAATCGTTAACAGAGGATGAAAAAGTTAAGCAAAGAGTTTCGCTGCTGTTAGCAGATGACTTAACTCTGTCAGAAGAAGAGGCAGCACAAGAGGCCGTTGATACGATAGATTATCGTGTGGATATAACAACAGATGATTGGCCGGGAGATTTATTTTTAGATAGAAAGCCAGTTGCAAATGCCTCTGTTGGAATAATTAACCGAAGCTCATTATTCTATGAAAAGTTCTGGCGCTACTTAGAAGAGCATGATGATAAAAAAGGGCATGAAGCATTAGAAATCATGATGATATCTCTTATTCGTGCTGAAGATGAACTTGCAACGCAAGTTGACCCTAAGTTGTTTGAGCGTTTTCGACAAAAATGGGGTACATGGCTGGAGCATCTATTAGAGCACGCTGGTTCATAATCATTGTCTTATAGTAGAATGTTATTTTTTGTTTGGTTGATAGGGGCCTGCTTTTTCTGTTTTTCAGGAAAGCTGAATATTAAGCTAGTAGATTTCATCTATGCTTCTTGATTCTTCTCAGGTTAAGGATAAAATTGAGTTCTATTCTAAGCATGATACTCGTGCTTGGTTCTATAGTGCGTTTGCAACTAGGCCAGCATTGGAATGGATTGAAAGACTACGTAGTAATAAAGCTAGGTTATTAATTAGGGGTAGAGTTGATGATTTTTTATCAGGTGCTTCTGATATAGGAGCGGTTAAATATGCATTAGAGTTAGGGTGGGAAGTTAGGTTCTCATCAGTTATCCATTTCAAGGTTTATTTCTTTGACAAGATTCTCATTGTTGGAAGTAGTAACTTTACGGCAAAAGGACTTGCGTTAGTGCCTAATCACAATCTTGAATTTAATGCTGAGGAACCTATAACACCTGATTCTATTGTCCTTGCTGAAAAGCTTTGGGGCCAAGGGCAGGAGATCAATATAGAGACTATTGGCCGCATGTATGATTATCTATCGATGCTCGATACTAATGATGGTCATTCAATTCCTAATGATTGGCCAGAAGAAGTCTTACCGGTGGTGGAGAGAGATATGTATTGTTCTGATTTTCCCCAGTCTATATATGGGGAAGGAAATTGTCCTTTGAACATAAAGTCATTCGAAGATTTGAACGCATCAATCGCTTATCAGTGGATCATTCAAGTAGTTAAAGAAAATAAGGGAAGCGCTTCTTTCGGACTACTTTCATCGATGCTTCATAATGATGTTGCTGATGATCCTACACCGTATCGTATAAATATAAAAACGTTGATTGCAAATTTGCTTTCATATATTGAGGCGTTAGATAGTGAAAATTTACAGGTAACAAAACCGCGACATTCTCAAGTAGTTAGCCTACGTAATACTTAGAGATTGTGACTGATATACCGTGTAAAATTGTTGGTGCTGATAAGTATATCCATTTGTCATCACTTAAGAAGTTAACTGATGATGAGCTAAGTTTAATAGAAGAGGCATTAATTCGGATCAGTCAAGATAAACCACCTGGGTTTAATATTGTTCGTATCCACAAAAGCCTTGAGCATATTTCTCTTCTTAACTATCCACTGTTTGATGAGCCCTTCCCAGTTCTTAAAGAGTCATGGAGGGTTGATCTGGAGACTGGTGAGATAGGTTATAGAACCTATGAGCATTCACTGAACCCTCCAATCCTGCACCGTAAGGAGCTCCTGCTTCCTGAAGACCATCCTAGATATCAAGAGTATAAAACTCTCACAGAAACAGCAGAGTCCATAGGCCTCTTCGATGAGCCAACCAAGATCGGCTATCAACGTCAGTGGTTTCAGCTAATCAATGACAAGGGATATCACCTTGATGGCCATCAACTTCTTCCTTTAGGCAACGACGAGTCTGAATTAGAAGAAATATCAACCGGTCTACACGATGGATGGGAGGCCTCTCGTCATCTAACAGCTATGGTTCGTTATGGGTTCTCCGCACCAATCCAGGCCCTTGCTCGCTCTGGATATCTAGACGGTTCTTACAATTTCTTTGACTATGGTTGTGGCAGGGGTAGTGATGTAAAAGGGCTGGAAGAGAACGGGCTTAAAGCCTCCGGATGGGACCCTTACTATGCATCGGAAAACGATAAAAGAAGTGCTGACATCGTAAATCTTGGTTTTGTCATCAATGTAATTGAAAGCATGGATGAGAGGATTGATGCACTGTTAGGTGCCTACTCATTGGCTGATCAGTTGCTTGTTGTTTCTGTGATGTTGGAAAACTCTAGCAGAGCTGATGGAAAACAGTTTCGTGATGGGGTAATGACTCAAAGAGGCACATTCCAGAAGTACTATACACAAGGCGAGATAAGGCAGTTTATAGAGGATGTGCTAGATGAGGAGGCCATTGCTGTTGCACCTGGCATCCACTATATCTTCAAGGACAAGGATGCAGAGCAGCGTTTTCTATCTAACCGCTTCCGCAGTAGAAAGAATCAACTACGCAGGCCCTCAAGTGCTACACCAGAGCAGATAGAGGAGTGGAAGCGCAAAAGAGCGGATAAGAAGTATGAGGAGTATAGAGAACCTCTAGAGCGCCTCTGGATGCAGTGGATAACACTAGGACGTAAACCAGATAAGAGTGAGTGTGATGATCTGGCGGTGCTTACCGAAGGGTTCACAACATTCAACAAGGCACTGAGGTTTATTGAGGATCGCAAAGATCCAGAGCTACTTGAGCGTGCTGCACAGTCTCGTATTGAGGACCTTGAGGTCTATTTTGCTCTGAATCTTTTCGAGAGCAGAAAACCATACAAGCATATGGAGAGAGGGCTGCAGCTCGATATCAAAACATTCTTTGGTAACTACACAATGGCACAGGTTGTGGCTAAGGATCTTATGTTCAAGATAGCCGATACTGAATTGATCCGAAAATCCTGTGAGTATGCAGCCACTCATGGGTATGGATATCTAGAAGAGGGCGAATCCTTGCAGCTTCATACCAGTATGGTGGAAGAGTTGCCAGCAGTGCTGCGTGTCTACATAGGGTGTGCCAGTGTGCTGTATGGTGATTACAGAAACTCAGATCTGGTAAAAGTGCACATCAATTCCGGGAAGGTCACACTCATGCTGTTCGATGACTTTGAGGGGAAACCGCTGCCTAAGATGGTGGAGAGGGTAAAGATCAAGCTACGTGAGCAGGACCTGGATTATTTTGAGTATGGTGATGAGTATCAATCTCCATATCTGTATCACAAGTCAAGGTACATCAATGAGGAGTTTGACCACTACCCAGAGCAGGTCAGTTTTGAGGAGTCTCTGTCGGATATAGGTGATCTGGATCTTTCAGGATTTGGCCCATCGGTAGATGAGCTAGATGCTGTCCTAAAGAAGCACAGACGAGAGATAGATGGATTTACTCTATCTCAAAGTAGTGTCATCCCGCAGCTAGACGATCACTGCGGCAATTATTTTCTATTCAGAGACTTTATTGAGTGTGGCGAGACCCAGGCTGAAACCGGTATTGCAAATCTTCCAAAGCAGTTGGAATCATATAATGCGCTGTATGACTTAGCTGTGCATCTGATAGATCCCGTGATGGATTACTTTGGAATGGTGAAACTCACCTATGGATTTTGTTCGCCAGAACTTGTCAGAAAGATACCTGGTCGTATAGATCCTAAACGCGACCAGCATGCTGCCCATGAGGTTAATCTACTGGGCAACCTTGTTTGTGAACGACTCGGTGCTGCATGTGACTTGATTGTGGAGGATGAGTCAATGCTGGAGGTGGCGCAGTGGATTGTTGATAACACTGAGTTCGACCGGCTCTACTATTACGGAGATGCTCTTCCAATCCATGTCAGCTATGGCCCAGAGCGTAATCGTCAGATCGTTATGATGACTCCATCTAAAGCTGGAAGACTGGTGCCAAGGGTTATCAAGGGAGAGAAGTTTTTGGGTATGTAACTGTTATGGTTCTGAACTGTATAAGAGCTATGAGCATCAATATCTTGATATCATGGGTATGAACTTTTTCAACAGGGTGGTTTACGGCTGTGTTTGTTGTCACAGCAGCCAGAAGAAAGTCATTCCGCCATCAATAGCAAAAGAGATCAGCAGCAG
>JACKQG010005941.1_pt1 | contig 13196 bp, 6 predicted proteins | sample 8237621 | NCBI WGS metagenome assembly JACKQG01 (sample SAMN15677084, study PRJNA649215) | marine metagenome | biome: marine; feature: Black Sea; material: saline water; isolation source: suspended particulate matter (SPM) from the Black Sea western gyre | collected 2013-06-09/2013-06-10 | depth...
CTCTAACCCAAACGGGTGGTGGGGCGCCATTTGGACCGAATGAACCTCCTATTAGTGTCATGAATACTTTCCATCGGCGTCCATAGGGGGCTAACGATTTCCAACCCCGCACACCGCAATCCCTCAAAAGACAGGCGGCACGGGTCAGAGCCCGAAGTGTGGTATTCAAGGCGTTTATCCTTGGATCTTTATCGGTGTCCCTGAAATGGTCGGTTCAACGAATCGAAAACTTATGCCCTTAACTTGGACTTGTTTCGTTTGTAGAATGGACGAAACGGAGGTTTTATCAATCATGACAGATCCTTGGAACGAATCAGATGGTCCAAAAGAAGTAGAGAGTACAAAAGCAGGAGGCATGGACCCCAAAACGTGGGTGTGGGTGATTCTCTTGGTGGGCGCCCTTTGGTTGACTCAAGGAGGTGGTGGTGGAGAGAAGACAACCGCCACACCAGGTGGTGTCTCGGTTGCCGGTCAGGCTGATGGTCCCCTAGCCGAGGGTCTCCTTATGCGGGTGGCGATTCCTGAAGAGGGTCGTTCTTTGGTGGAGGAAGTTAGTTTAGAGATAGGACCGTTGTCGTTTAGAGAGGGTTTGACGGCACGGATTGAACTGCGGAAGGGTGCCACCCTGTACCCAGGTCCTGCGGATGAAGGTGAAGTCGGTGTTTTGGCCTCGATAGATGACTTTGATATAAAGGTCTTGTGGTGGGATGATTTGGCGCCCGAACCTGCCGACTTATTAGGCATGGTGCGGATGATGGGCTTTGACTTGCAACCGATCTTAGATGCGTTGATTGGATCTGAGTTTGGGTATACCCTTACATCCCGAGGTGCTTTCTTGGGTATGGATCCTGAAAAAGCCGCTGCTGTAGCGCAGCGTGTAAGTGCCGCTGCTGGCTACCCGTTGCCTGAAGAGGAGTTGAGCAAAATGGTGGAGACCCTCGAAGAGAGCAAGTGGGAACTTCGAGAGAACCGAGAAGAGATGCTCGCGTTCTTGGACGAGGCTGGTGCAACGGGCGCATTCCCATTCCTTGAAGGGTTTTTTCCTGAAGACGTTGTCACAGGAGAGAGCCGATGGGGTTGGGAGCTATCAGACCTAATGGAAGTCGTGGAGGGTCTTGGAAAGATGGGGCAGGAAGGTGTTGAAGCTGAATTGGAAGCGTCATGGGGCGAATTTGCAGTTCTTGCATCACTCTTGCCCGACTTTGGGTGGAGCCTTGTACCCGTGCGGGTAGAGGGTGCTTTCCTCGTTTTGGCGTTTGAGGCTCATGGCGAGTGGGACTTTGAAGAAATGATAGCCGAAGCCGAGCGTTTGGCAGAAGAAATCAAAGATTTACCATCTCCTGGTACAGATGAGGTTTTCCCCCTCCATCTAGCCTTAAAGGGGAATGGCGAAGTGATGATTGAGATCGCTACCGGAATCCCTCACGCTATGGAAATAGATCTCGTCCTTCAGATTGATGGTGTCAGTCCAGCAGGTCTTGAAGGGCTGATTGAAGAAGGTACAGAAGTCTCGTTCCCGGTTCATCTCCACAGCAAGTTGAGCCCCGCAGCCTAGTTGACTTCTCCGTTTGTTTCTAAGGGTGCTAAGCGCCACTTTGGAAAAATCCGTGCCTTGGATGGGATGGATTTCCATGTGGAAACGGGTGAGTTTGTAGGGTTGATTGGACCCAATGGTGCTGGCAAAAGCACCCTGATTGGTGCTTCTTTGGGATTGGTCCGTTTGCAAGAAGGAGAGATTTACCTGTTTGGTGACGCTCCTGGATTGCCTTTGGGGAAGAGTCGAACAGGGTATTTGCCCGAGTTTTTCTTTTCGCCGGACCACCTTACCCCCAAAGCGTATTTAGAGGAAATCGGTACTTTGTATGGGATGAGTCGCAGAGAAGTCGCAGTGGCAGCCAAACCCCTCTTGGAGCGGATGGGCTTGGCAGCCCATTGGGACCGTCCCTCGGGGAAACTCTCCAAGGGCTTATTGAGACGTTTAGGGATCGTCCGCAGTCTCTTTCACGACCCCGAACTCCTTATCTTTGACGAGCCCGCTTGGGGTTTGGACCCTATGGGTAGAAAAGCGCTTTCAGAGATCTTGGATGAGGCAAAGTGCGCGGGCAAATCTCTTGTCCTCTCTAGCCACAACATGGAGATGGTAGAAGGGGTTTGCGACCGGTATGTCTTTGTGGATGAAGGAAAGGTCCAGTGGGAAGCAACACCAGAGGACTTGAGGGTAGAGAGCTCCGCAACGATTATCTATCGGTCTTTGGGTCCAATCAAGGGTGTTGATGGTACTTCTACTGGGGATGGTCGGATGAAGGTCGTTGTCGCTCCGGAACAGAAGAGCAGCGTTCTGCGTGCACTTTTGGGTGCAGATGCTGAGGTGTTAGAAGTCAATGAATCCCGCACAGAGTTGATTGATTGGGTGGTGGAACGCCTAAAGGATGCGAAAGCGACTCCATCGCCCGCCAAGGAGGAAAGAGAGGATGCGTAGTCTTGCTCCCTCTTTGCATCGGGTCGTAGCCATTGCCCGCATAACGCTACAAGGTGTCGTTGGTAACCGGCGTAGTATGCTCCTTGTATTCTTGGGGGCACTCGTCTTTGGGTTGTCCACTTGGGCCATTGGGCAAAACGCGGACGCAAGTGTCGTTATCTTTACGTGGAGTGGCATCGGTTTCCTCTTTCTTGTCATCTGTTATCAGTCTGCTGATGGATTAAGGGAACAGTTACGACAGAAGACATTAGGACCCATTATTACCGGTCCGCTCACTCGGACTGAATATACATGGGGTCGGTTCTTAGGTATTTGGTTACCAGGGTGGCTTACGTTGTCTGCACTCTTTTGGCTTCTCTTTGAATATGGCGTCGTGCGAACCAAGGGATACGAGCTGATTCGAGAAATAGAGATGTTTACTCGTCAAATGGGCGAGGGTTTACCAGAGGAGTTTGGGTTACCGGAAGCAGCCAAGATGGCGTTCCTGCTGTGGGTTCTTCTTTCCACCTTCCTTTTCTGTGTTTCAGGGGCATTGTTCGCCCTTTCGGGAATCATGAAACAGAAGTTGTCTATCGTTACGACGTTCGTTGTTTGGCCGTTGGTCTCTCATTGGTGGCGGTGGAATCTGCCAGGATGGGAACTATGGCCTCAAGAAGCTGTAAGCGCTGCAGAATCCGCCCAAATGGCCCAACTAACGGGGTGGCCTAGTCTGCCCAATGTGTGGATGATTCCCGTGATCCTCTTCCGGGGGGCAGGTGCCGACCAGCTTACGCTTTACTTTAGTATTCAGTCTGTCGCTTGGGGGTCTCTCTTCCTATGGCTATCGCTATTGGCGTTTCGTCGGCTCGACCTCTCTCGTCCCCAATAGGGGTGAACACCCCCCATTCCATCCCCTCCTAGTCTTTATCTAGTGGAGGTCGCGCAGGAGCACTTTGATGGCGCGTTCAAGTTGAGGGTCTTTCCCAGCGGCTTCATCTTCAGGGTGGAGGAGGACAAGGATGTCAGGGATTGCCGCACCGTTCTCTAGATTCGCACCTAGTTTATCGCCATCAGCCACATACCAGCCCCTAAACGGGAACCGCATACTGGAGCCATCAATAAGGCGTCGGCTACCGGTACTAATCACAGCACCATGGGTGGGAACACCCACCACCTTTCCTCGCTCCAATGTCTGGACAGCATGGCTAAAGATCTCGGCGTTGCTATACGAGTTCTCGTTCGCCAAAACGATGATGGGGTGGGGCCAAGCATACATCGGTAATCGGCTTTGTGGATAACCGAAACTGCCTTCTGGTGCACCACGTGGAATGGTATAGGCGTGGCGCTGCACCATCAGCATAGCGAGAAGGTAGTCGGTCGTCCACCCTCCTCCATTGTCACGCACATCAATGACCAATCCTTCCTTGCCGTGTCCAATCAAGTAAAGCTCTGCTTCGAACCGATCTAAACTACTTTGGTTCATGCCACGAATGTGGACATAGCCAAGTCGTCCTTCAGAAAGTACATCTACCTGCTCTCTATTCCCTTCAACCCAAGCCTCGTACCGCAATCCCGTTATCGTTCCGGAGGACGAAGGGCGAACAATGAGTTCTCGTTCGTCTTCTAAGGGCAAAACCTCAAGCGTAACTGTTGTGCTCCACGCTTCCCCATAGGAGATATGCGTACTGTCGGCAAACTGCAGCGTCAGGGTATGTTCGCCAGGTTCCAATTCAAGGGTTGTATCGGAAGAGCCATCCCCAAAGTGAATATGTGAATCGTCAGAAAGTACAGTCTCTCCTTCGGGAACGAAAGCTCCATCAATAATCAGGTGGTGGTGCCCCGTGCCCTCTTCGCCCTCGCCAGCGGGCATCACCTCTTTGCCAACGACGCCCATCTCCACCGAAATAGGGGAATGGAATGCACCGCCCTCCAAGTCGTTTAGGAAGATAACCCCCTCTTCGGGAATCTCTTGCACCTCTCCATCCACCTCGGTTGTAGGCCCCCAAAGTTGAAGGCGCACAGGATCCCCTGAGAGGTTGGTCAATAGACGGTGGAGATTGTTCCCAAGTACGGGGGACCCATTGATAGAGAGTACCGTTTCGCCAAGTTGAGGACCATCCTCAAAGTCGCTAGGACCCTCCATCACAACACCCGTAATATCAAGTCCTTCTTCACCCAAAGTCCAGTCCAGCCCCAACATTCCTGTGGATTCACGGCTTTCATCCACGGCCGGCACCCGACCGTAATACCCCAAGTGGCTTCCGTTGAGTTCGCCCAACATGATGTCAATCACCGCATCAAAGTCGCGGGCGTGTGCTGCCGAAATAGCCCAAGGGAGGTAACGATCGCGTATTGCATCCCAATCGGCACCGTGGTGGTTTTCGTCATAAAACCCCCGATCCATCGTCCTCCATGCTTCAAGGAATACCTCTGTCCTCCGTGCAACTCGATTCAATAAGTATTGGATAGAAAAGGGGTGGGTTTGTTCATTCTTTGACGTCGTTTTCGTGCTTCCCACTTGTCCCTGTAATGTCAGGTATTCCACACGGTCTCCTTTTTCGTTGAGGCGGAGCGACCTGGGGTTCTTACCACTCGTGATCTTCAAGGGAGACCCACCTGAAAGAGAGATGGAGTAAAGGTCACTTCCATCGTGCGAACCCCTAAACACCACCCGGCTACCATCATGCGTCATGACCATTTCGGTTTCGTTCCCATCCAGCCGCGTCAACGAGCGGATGCGTAGGGGGAGACGATCGGTATCAATCTGAACCCAAGTCTCGGGTTTCTCTTTCTTTTGAGCCTCGGCTTCTTCTTTCCAGAGGTCGTCTCTTTCCCGTTTCGTCAGGTCTTCGTCGCTCTCTCTAAGGAATAGATACCAAATATCGGCACTATCCCCATATCGACGGGTAGAAAAGGCTAAGACACGCCCGTTTTCACTCCAAGCAGGGTAAGTGTCGTAGTCGGGATGGGCAGAGAGATTCAAGGGAGATTCCGAGCCATCGGCGGGGGCAATCCAAACATCGCTGTTGTGCTCTATATCTTCTACATGCCAAGCCAACCACGAGCTATCGGGGCTCCAAGAAACCCAAGGCCAATCCCATCCCGTACGAATCGTCGTGGGTTCGCCTAGAGAAGGAGCGTCCCAACCAGCGCTTTCCTCATCTTCTTTACCCGTGGGGATGGATCCTTCACCCCCCTCTTCTTCATCTTCTTCACCAGCCCGGATGGATCCCTCACCCTCCACTTCCTCGTCCTCATCATCCTCAAGATTGACGCCCTCTTCATCTCCTTGAGGCTGGTCAGAAGATGGAGATTTCTCTTTTTGGGGCGAGGGTAGGGTTAGGGGTGCTATCAACAGCGTCCCATAATCCTCCACATAAGACAAGGATTCGCCGTTGGGGGAAAGGACAGGATGGTGGTGGGGCATGGGTCCGTTCGTCAAGGGGTACGCTTCCCAACTGAGTACATGGCGTGGGTCCGTCTCCGAATCGGAGGGGCGTGCTGCCCAAATCTGCTCGGTGCCCGTCCTATCAGAAACAAAAAGGAGTGTGCGACCATCGCCAGCCCAAGATACAGAAGACTCCATCTCTCTGGTCGTCGTGACACGATGGCTCTCTTTCAAGTCCAAGTCCACCACCCAAATCTCCCCATCCACAGCGACTGCCATCGTCTTCTTGTCTAGGATATCAAAAGATTGAGCGCTGTCTCCAAACGAGACCCACTCGGCATCGTTCTGGAGTGAATCTCCCAACGCTTCTAATGGTAGGGTGCTAAGCTCTTCGGTTTGGGTATCAAAGAGGGTAATGCCGCCTCCTACTTCCATCGCAATCAACGAGCCATCCCACGAGATATTGGCATCTCGGATGCTCAAATCTGTAAAGCTCGTCTTTTTCCGAGCACGGTTTCCTTCGGGCGTTGATGACCAAAGATTATGGGAATCTCCACCACGCTCACTGACAAACCATACCCTCTCTCCATCTGGTTCCCACATAGGGAGATGGTCGTTCCCCTCAAAGTGGGTTAGTGGAGTGGCATCTCCTGAAGCAAGATCAGTACTCCAGATTTCCCTATTGGCGCTCCCTAAGTAACCGCGTCGGTATCGGCTGTTCGTTCCTCGAACAAAGAGGAGGGTGTTCCCATCAGGGGAAAGCGTAGGTTGGTAACCGAGGAGGGGGGACAAGGGTTCGGGCGTAGTGGGGCTCTCAACAGAAACGGAGTAGATTTCAGACATCCTGAACACAGTTCGGCTCCGTCTTGAAGAAAACAGAATGGACTTTCCGTCAGGAGAGAACCCCGAAAGCGAATCTGTTCCCGAAAAGAAGGTCAATCTTGTGGGGGCTCCTCCCTCGCTATCCATGATAAAGATGTCATCATTCCCCCAGCGATCACTCGCAAAAGCCAAGAGCGAACCATCGGGGGACCATGCGGGGCTGTGGTCGTAAGCTGGGTGAATCGTGAGCCGTGTCGCTCGACCTCCATCAGATGAAACGGTCCAAATATCACCTTGCCAAGCGAAGGCAACAAGAGAGCCATCAGGAGAAGGTGAGGGGTCTCTAGGAAAGACCATTTCTGCCCCACCAAGTTGGGCGGTCCAAAACAGGAGAATAGGGATCAGAATTCGATTTTTCATAACCTGAATCATAGTCTAAAAAACTTTAGGATTCACCTATGCGCATAAACAGGTTTTTAGCCCTTTGTGGTATGGGTTCGCGCCGCGAAGTTGAAAGTCTCGTGCTTGAGGGGCGGGTTACATTGCGAGGGCTAGGAGGGATTTCGCCTATTTCGTCTCTTTCCACTCAAGTAGATGCCGAATGGGCAGAGGTCTTTGTGGATGGCGAGCGCGTCCGTCCTCGAAAGAAGCGTTTTATTCTCTTGTACAAGCCTGTGGGGGTCGTCACCACCAAGAAAGATCCATTGCGACGACCGATTGTGATGGACTTGCTCCGAAAGACAGACCGAGACCTCTTTCCCGTGGGACGGCTGGACATCGATAGTGAAGGGTTGCTCTTGTTTACGAATGATGGTGAGTTGGCTCAGCGGATTGCACACCCCAAACATGGTCTTACAAAGAGGTACGAGGTGGAGGTGATTGGCTCTGTCCACAAGGAAATCTTGGACAGAATGAAGGCAGGCATACGAGACGAAGGTGAGATGTTGAAAGTTCGAGAAGCTCGACAAGTTAGAAAGCACGGCAAGAAGACGACGATCTCTTTGGTCTTAGGAAGAGGTAAAAAGAGAGAGATTCGCCGCCTGTGTAAGAGGCTGGGGCTGAAAGTCCTGCGGCTAAAACGGGTGGCGATTGGACCCCTAGAAGACCCTTGGCTGGAAAGAGGAAGGTGTAGACCATTGAAAGATGCCGAAATAGAGGCACTTCGTCTGTCCTTGAACCCCAAACAACGGTAAACTGTTTTATATGCCTGAACCCCTTCACATAGGCTCTCCCGAAAAAGTCTTCGGTAAACTCTGCGACCATTTGGTCAAGGAGCGAAAGAAGGACCCAATGCGCCCCCTATTTGTCTTATTGCCATCCAATAACGAGTCAGCTGTCTTGAGTCGATGGGCCCTTAAGGCCAAGCTGGGTGGCGTGATTCCCCTTACGCCTATTGATTATGCCTCCCGCTCTTTCTTAGCGAATGGGATGATACTTTCTAAGCCATCTCCTGCAGAGGAACGAAAGGCGTTACGACAAGCTTTGCGAAAGATTCAACCCCTCCATCCTGAACTTTCTCGCTGTGCAGAATCAGGAAAGACCGGTGCCTTAGCAATACTCCACAACGCTGTGTCCCGATTGGTTGAATGGTTGCCCATCGTTGATCCAGGGCACCCGATTGAGGAAAGTCCCATCCTTGCCCTTACATTGGCATGGGAAGAAGTCTGGAGAAAAGAGACGACATATATTCCCCAGTCCTTATGGATGGGGAGGGCAAGGCTTTTGCCTCGTCAAGCACCTGCTCCAGATGCCGTTTGGGGGCTCGCTGACTTAAATCGAACTGAAGAGGACTTATTCAGCCCGTGGCGAAATGAAACGCCGTGGTTTGTACCTTCTCCTGCCCACGATGAAATAGGGGCGCGCCATTTGGACAGGCTCGTTTCATTCCTCCAATGTGAAATCGTTGATGAAGGAGCCGAAACAGCCCCTGCAAATTGGCATATTTTCGGGCATATCTCCGAGTCTGTTTCCGTTGCTTATCGGGAGTGTGATGAAGGGGGCGGCGTATTGGCTACACCACCAAGCCTGATCGAACCGGTTGGATTGTTGTCAACGATGCTCCTTCGTGGGCAGGCTCCACCTTTGGTTCGCCCATTGGGTTCGACGCCTGCTGGTTTGTGGGCACGGCTTTTGAGTGGAGGGGAAGGCATGGGGGATATTGATCGAAGGGAAGTGATGGAAGCGATGAAAGCTAGAGGGTGGGGTGGCGAAGATTGGGAGAAAGCGACACGTCGTTTAGGGATTCAAAGGTGGGGAGAAGATCTCAACAGGCTAAGCCAAGCACTCGGTGGCGAAATCCCTCCTCCCAGAGGGTTGGGTGACAGCAAGAAGTGGGTAAAGAAGTTAAAAGAAGTCACTGAAAAAGTACGATGGGGGGATATTGATCGCACTCTGTTGACAGGACCAGATCCAAGGGGCCGAGAAGCGATTCGTGTTGCTTGGGGCGATGAAGGTAGTAAGTCCTCTTTGACAGAGTGCTTGATTCTAGAAAAGGCACCTAAAGAAGAGGGAAAGGGAGGTCGTCTGCCTCTTCCCTTGCGTGCGGCAGCGCTTAATCCTCATGGTCCCCTGCACCTGATTGGGATGACTGCCGATCGGTTTCCGGGGTCTCTAGATGCACAGATGCTCCAAGATCATGCCCTTGAAACCCATTTGGAATTACCCGATGAAAGAGATCGCTTGCACGAACTCTCTTGGCAAGCTTGGTGCTTATCAACGACCCGGAACGGGAAACCCACAGAGGTCTATACCGACAGTTTGGACGACCGGGGCGAAGCTCGATTTGCTACGCCCTTACTAGAACTTTCGGAGGGAAAGGAGGGCCACGGACACACACTCTTGCCTGTGGGACCAAGGTATAAGGCTCAAATCGCCTTATCTAAATGGGAAGGGAGCGGCGTAAAGGACGATAGATTCAAAGTGGAGCCATCCAATGAAGGGATAGGGCTTCGGGTGACTTCCATTAGAGAAGGGGCTCCCCCCTGTCCTTTTGCCCATTGGGCATCTTTGGGTGGTGGCCCTGTTGAAGATCCATCGGGAAGGCTTGAACCCACCAGTCGAGAATTGGGATCCGTATTCCATTTAGCTCTTGAAGAAGGTTGGCGGCTCCATGCGATGGGCGTTTCACTGACAGAGTCGGACTTCTCCGCGTTGATCCAGGGTGCCGTTCAATGGTTTCCTATGGGGTTGCAGGAGGCTGGACGATCAGCAACGGATCGGCTTGTTGTTGGTGCACTTAAGGTCTTTCATGCTTGGACAGAGGGCCCCTTGTCTGAATTTGAAGAGGGAGAAGCCGAGTGGTCCCCCACAAAGGAAGGCCTGCCCAAGGGTTCATTCAAATTGCCAGGATTAGAGAGCGTTTGGCTGAGGGGAAAGATCGACTGGGTAGGAAAAGGACCGACATCGTGGTTGATGGTAGACTACAAAACGGGGACGGGACCTAGAGAGACCGGAAAACCGTCCGATTTGACCCAAGCCGCTCTGTACCCCTTTGCGGGTTCACCAACCTCCCACCAGATTCGTTTTGCCTATTTCTACCCTCTAGAAACGAGGGAAGATCATCGCAAATTTGTCCTAGCAAACCCCAACCCCTTGGCAGGTCAGGGGTGGGAGACCTTGCGTGACAAGTTGAATCTGTGGAAAGGCGATTGGGACGGGGGTTCAAGAGCACCAAAGCCCAGTGATAAGGGGTGCAAGTGGTGCGATTGGGCAGAGGCATGCCGCAAGGAAAACTGGGAATTGTGGACCCAATGAAACTCCCGCGATTCATTGATGCCTCTGCAGGAACGGGCAAGACCCACCGTCTCACATGGTGCGCCTTATCAGCACTAGAACAATCAGAGGATGTGAGAGCTATTGTCTTATGTACATTCACGGTTGCAGCAACGAATGAACTAAGAGAGAGAATCCGAAGAACCCTTCTTATGAAAGATGAAGAGTTCTTCAAGTACGCCAAGGGAATGGACTTTTCACTCGAGGGGCTGGATCGCCAGGCATTGGTAAAACAGGTGCCCGCATTAGAGATTCGCACGCTAGATAGTTACTTCCATAGGTTGTTGAATAAGTTGAGCCCGGGGCAACTCTCTCGCATCCCAACGACACGAGAAGTCGAAGCTGTTCTTAGAGATAGTTATACGACGTGGATGACCGAGGATCCTCAACGGATGGTGAGGTTTGGCAAAGCACAAGATGGAACAGTAGCAAAAGCGCTTCGACAATTGGCAGAGGGTGCTGATGGATATAGCGAAGAAGATCTGGTCGTTGCACTCCATACGCACGATTTGGGGCCCTTAACCCAAGCGGTCATTACCCAAGTGAAAGAATTGGTGGAAGAAGCTTTGGTCCCGCTAGGTTCGTCGTGGGCACCGACAGCCAGAAGTGGTGATCGAGTAAGACCTGTTAGAGAAGCACTCTCAGCTTGGTGTGAACGAAGTGGTGATGAAGCTGTAAGACTGGGCAAGGCACTAAAGAAGCTTATAGATTCGCTAATTGAGGTAGAAGGAGCACCCTTGGGACCCGTTTCTCTGCTTAAGGAAGCGAGAGAAGGGGTGCTAGGCTTGAATGACTTAAGAGATCCCAACGACCCCTCTAGATTGTCTTCGGATATCCTTCGATATATTCAGGTTTATCGAGAGGAGATGGAAGGGAGAGGGTTGATGGGTAATGGGCAGATCGCCGTGAAGCTCTTGGAAGCGTTAGAGAGTGCCCAAGACCTAGGCACGCCCCAACCCAAGTGGATTCTCGTAGATGAGTTTCAAGATACTTCCCCCTTGCAAGGGCGTGTGTTGGGTCGTATCCTTGAAATCATGGAGGGTTGGGGTGGGGGTAGTACTGTGGTGGGAGATGAGAAACAAGCGATTTATCAGTTTAGGGGTGCCAGTACCCAGCCCTTCATCAATTATAGAGAATCGGTTCCCTTGGGCAGAAGAGAATCACTAGAAACATCTTGGAGGGCATCTCCTGCGACCTTAGCTGTTGTGGACTCGTTGATAGCACCTTTCCTTGGTAAAGAGGTCGTTGCGTTGGTGTCCGATTCACAGGCAAGTCACCATGGGATTCGGCCTGAAGTCCCTCTCTCCATTTGGGCTTGTGCGCAACCCGAACTGTCAAAAAAAGGTAATTGGATCAAGAAGGGTCAAAGCGAGGGACAAAAGTCGTTGATTGATAGGGCGGAAGATAGTGTCGTCTTTCTTTCAGAATCTGAACCCGAAGATGAAATCCTCGTTCTAGGAAGGAAATGGCAAGATCTCTTGTCTTTGTCTAAGCGTCTTTCACGCAGAGGACTGCCCGTTCGCGTGGCAGGTGATCCCAACCTCTTTTCAGATCCTGATGTCCGTTCACTTGTCAGCACGCTGCGTGCTTTGGCTTGGCCCCAAGACAAGGTCCATAGGTTGGCTTGGTTGTTGGGACCAGCTTGGGCATTTACGGTAGAAGAAGTGGAGAAAGGAGAGGCTGAGGTTCAAAATGCGCTTGAGGCATTGGAGGGTTGGGCTGATGACTTGATCCAAGGGAGAAGCGCCGTGGAGGTGCTCTCTGAAATCATCTACGCCACAGGGTGGTTATATGGTTTGGGTGGCGATGAGCGTGCCCATGAACGACGGTTGCGTCTTTTGGCAGCGATGGAGTGGTTGAGGCTATCTCAGGAAGAAGGGAGTGGATTGACTGCGGGTGACTTGGCAGACCTCATGGAGAAGGGGAGAGAGATGGGCGATCGCGTGCATGCCCCGACGATTATTGGAAAGGGCATAACCTTAAGAACACTCCATGGCGCCAAGGGGCTTGAAGCAGACCATGTGGTGTTGATTGATCCCGAGAGGAATGAACCCTTAGGCAAGGGGGGCTTGATTCTGCCACTGCGGAGCTTTGCCATGGGGAAACCAGCCAAGGGGAGGTATGAACCCCTTCCAGATGGGCAGTTAGGGGGGCTTTGGTTGCCCTTGCCTCATCCGGGAAACCCCGTTTGGATTAGCCAAGGCTTTATGGAAGCCTGGCGCCATGGGAGACTTGAAGAGGCGAAAGAGAGGATAAATCTGGTCTATGTGGGGCTTACTCGTGCAAAGAAGACGATTCATCTGGTGGTGAAGGGATTGCGTTCCCGTCAAGACCTCTTGTCCGAGAATCTCCTAGGTTCTGTCTATGCTAATCTGGGTGGGGACGCCGCATTGAATAGGATCATGGCTGAACCAGATCAAGAGAAGAGAATTGATTTATCGCTTGAAGTTCTAGAGAAGCAAGGTCTTGGGGTTGACGAGGCACATATCGTTTATCTCCCCCCAGCTGTCCGTTCAGCACCCGTCTATCAGTCAAAGCCTTCAGTAAGGGAAGAGATAGGGTGCGCGGTTCGTTCCATTGAAGAAGACGATCTGCCAGACGAGCAGGGGTGGGATGCATTGAGATGGGGGGATCAAGTGCATCGTGCGATGGAGATCTTGGGTCCCCCTGGTGGGGGAGGGAGGGAAGAGGGGTGTCACGTGGCACTAGAAGCGTCCGCAAAGATCGTGGGTGAAGGGGATCGCATCCCAGCGACGG
>JACKQG010005943.1_pt1 | contig 13188 bp, 15 predicted proteins | sample 8237621 | NCBI WGS metagenome assembly JACKQG01 (sample SAMN15677084, study PRJNA649215) | marine metagenome | biome: marine; feature: Black Sea; material: saline water; isolation source: suspended particulate matter (SPM) from the Black Sea western gyre | collected 2013-06-09/2013-06-10 | depth...
TTATGTGCTAGATAGAAATAATAAAGACATAGATAGGGAATTATTTCACAAGGCCGTGTCAAAAAAATTGTCCCATGACCTTTGTAATGAAAAAGGTATGCTTCATAACCTTAAAAAAGGTGCAACTTACGCCTATTACTATAAGGACAAAAAAGGTTCTTTAATTGACACATTGGAGTTCAATATTAATGCTTGCAACACAAATAAAATCTCATAAATATCTGATCGGAAGATCAAACCGCTACCAGCATCAACGGCATAACCTTCAAGCTGACTGAAACGAAGCCGGGAGAATATGAGGGCGTGTGCATGAATCCCAAGGATATACCACCCGATGATTTGGATGATGTGATACTGGGAAAGATGATTAGGGAGGCGGGGATGTTTCAGTGTTTCTTCTGTCGTTCATAATTTTTCTAAGAGCTTTCACTCCGGGGTTGGAGTCCGAAAGATCTTTAAAGCTCTCATAAGTTAAAACTCTGGCTTCGCAGTCATCCAAAGCTGTAATGGTGGCGCAACGGGTTCCTCCGTTTAGGAGGGTCATTTCACCGACAACTTCATTTTTCCCACATATTGCAACGACCTTTTTGTTTCCTTTTTCATCTTGCTTGGAAACTTCCACTTGTCCTTTGTCTATGATGTAGGCGTCCCTTTGATAGGAACCTTCACGAATTAATAGCGTGCCTTTGCTAAAAGTGTGTGTCTTGGTCATAATTCCTCGTAGCGTTGCAGATTGCTCTAAATAAATATATGTGAATAGCTTTATTATACCAATAACCCCAATAAAATCAATTAGATATTTAAAGCTGGGGTTTTGGTCGAGAGAGGAGAGGGCGTCAGTAGTCTGATGATGCAAGGGGAAACAGGATACATCTGGTAGGTAGCTGTCCAGCTAGTTTGCCAACCCTAGATTAACTAAAGAAACGAGGGCCAAAAATAGGCCACTTGCCAGCAAATAATGGCAGTTCAAGGCGGAATCCTCTATCAAAATGCTACCCATAACGCTACCCACAAACAACAAGAGGCTAACCCTTTCAGGCTAACCCCTTGTGTTATATGGTCGGGATGAGAGGATTCGAACCTCCGACCACTCGACCCCCAGCCGAGTGCGCTACCAGACTGCGCTACATCCCGAATTTAATATTTGGAGTGTGCGGTGGAATGCACCGCTTGCTATTAGAAAACACCACCAGATGTCCCCCAAATTAGTTGATTCGAAAGGGGATGTCAATAAAATTGCCTTCCAATGACTCCGCAGAATTCATTTTCTTTGGTTTCGATTGCTTCCCTATGGTATTATCTCTAACTCTATGAATTTTTGGATGTTTTTGTTTGAATTGAAAAGCGATGTGGGGCGGTTTTTTTATTTTAACCATCACTGAACCTGCCTTAAATTACTCTGAGTATATCAATTTGTTGAATCTAACAAGGTGGTAAGGAAATGAAAGTTGTAAATGTTTTGGAGGCGATGGAATTCAGCTCCGAAAAAATGAAAAAAGTAAGCTTGTTCGATACGGATAATTTCTTTTGTGATATATACTGCTTGGAACCTGGGCAGTTTCAAAAAGTCCATTCCCATGAGGGATCGGACAAAGTTTATTTGGTTCTGCAGGGTAAAGGCAAAGTAACGGTTGGCTCCGAGGAAAAAGAGCTTTCTGAAAATGATATTACCTTGGCCCCCTCTGGTGAGGATCATGGGGTGATGAATGATTCAGATGGCAAACTGGTGCTACTGGTTTTTATGGCACCCAAACCCCACTAGGCGTGGGGCTAGTGAGCAAAACGCTTTAATGGACGATAGTCACTATCGATTAGGGCAATTTAGTTTTTATACAAATCATAATTTAAATTATTAAATGATCTATTTAGTTTTTCCTACATCCTGGCATCCTTCACAGCCCTATCTCAGTCTGCCGAGTTTGAAGGCGTTCTTGAACCAGAACGGTGTGCACGATGTGGTTCAAAGAGATTTGGCGATCGAATTACTCAACGATCTTTGTACTTGGGAAAAGACCAAGCCGCTTTACGAAAGAATCATTCGCGAATTGAACGAACTGAGTTCGCGTCCTCGGTTGACGCAAGTGGAAGCCGAGAAATTCGCCAAGCTGCGAGAAGCGGAAGAAATTGTCATGGCGTTGAAGGATCAGATTGATGCTGCTGTTGATTCGCAACGCAGTGAGGAGTTTTATGAAATAGATCAGTATATGGAAAACCTGAAAATAATGGATGTGTGGCTCGATAACATCCTGGCTCCGTATTATCCGTCGCAATTGACGGTCATTGGCAGCCAAATGCGGTTTTCTCCATACTCTTCCAAGGAAGTGATCGATTCTTTTAATCATCCGGAAGAAAACTTTTTCTACGATCTATATGAGCAATGGTACCTCGACGATATCTTGAAACAAGATATCGATATTCTTGGCATTTCAATTACCTCGGTGGAGCAGATCATATCTGGCTTGACTCTGGCCTATCTGGTTAAGAAGAACCGACCCGAAATTCATATTACCATCGGTGGCAGTGTATTTACGAAGCTCGTTGACCGACTGGAAAAAGACGCGTCTCCCTTATTTGACTTTGTCGATAGCTTCATTGTGCATGAGGGTGAAACCCCATTGCTTCGCCTGGTCGAACATTTGAGGGGAGATGGAGACTTGAGCAAAGTTCCGAACCTGATTTATCGGGAAGAGGGTATGGTCAAGGTGAACCGTCCCTTTGCAAAAGAGGAGCTCAATGCGCTTCCGACCCCAGATTTTGATGGATTGCCCTTGGACTTATACCTATCGCCAACGCGTGTGTTACCTGTTATGGGATCACGAGGTTGCTACTGGGAGAAATGTGCTTTCTGTTCCATTCCATTCGACCATATGAATTTTCATGTGCGGTACGCAGAAAACGTGGTCAATGATTTTAAAGTGCTTCAGGAAAAATATAACTGCAATCATTTCTTTTTTACCGATGAGGCATTGCCTATCAATTTCCTAAGAACCTTTGCCGCAAAAATCATTGAGCAAAAGGTCGATGTGCAATGGACGGGTGAATTGAAATTTGAAAAGAGCCTGTTGAAAGATGACCGCATCGAATTGCTTTACAAATCCGGTTGTAGAAAATTAATTTTTGGACTCGAGTCTTATAATCAGCGGGTTCTCGATGCCATGAAAAAAGGTGTGGAACTCAGTTGGGTCGATGATACCTCTGAGGCGTGCATGAAGTTGGGCATCGCCATGCATTTCTATCTGATATGTGGATTTCCAACAGAAACAGAAGCTGAAGTTATGGACTCGATCAATTTCGTACTGAACAACCAGCGGCTGCTCGATTCCCCGGGATTTTCTGCCATCTTGTCGCAGTTTGATTTGGAGCGCGGTGCTCCCATTGAAAAAAATCCGGCAGAGTGGGGCATCACGAAACTGTATACTCCTCCAGAGCATGATTTGAGTTTGGGCTACACGTACGAGACAACTATAGGAATGTCTTCGGATGAAGCCAATGTTTTGTATCAGCAATTGATCGAAAAATTGGGCCGAGAAGTAATGACCTTCCCGCATAACTATTCGTTATCGGATGGATTGCTATATCTTTCTCATCACCAGAAACATTCCCTGACAGAGCGATTAGGTGCAACAGTTTAACTTCTCTTGATTTCTATTCCCTGAAAAATTATGAAATTTGTAAAAGTAATGAAGGAAGAGGAACTGCCTATTGGCAAGTCTGCAATTATCGCGGCTGGAGATAAGCAAATTGCCTTGTTTAACTACAAGGGAAAGTATTACGCGATTACCAATACCTGTCCCCATCGCGGATCACCCTTGGGTGAGGGCAGGATAGAAGAGGGTATTGTTATTTGTCCCAACCATGAATGGCGATTCAGGTTAAAGGATGGTGCTAATATGCAGAATCCTGAATTATTCATTCCCACCTATCCCGTTAAAACCAAAAACGAGAATATTTATATTGGTCTGGAACCCGAAGAAGGAAATATTGCTTACGGGAAAAAAGCGTCCAACCTGCCATCGAGTTTAAAATTCAGTATACCCACCATTCAAAAACCACGTAATCCAGACGAAGAACTGGATTAAGGTTTTCTGTAGGAATTAAAAAAGATTTGAAAGGGGTGCGTTTGGCGTAATCTAGATTTATCCCGTAGGATTGTCGTCTTCGATCTCTACCCACTTTGGGTCTCCGTGAGCCTTGTAGTTTTCTGTTCCACTGAAAGTCCCTTCGTGATAAATATTTACCTTGAATTTCCCGCCGCCATATTTATCGGTAATATAAGGAACCGGGTCTTCAATCTCAATGAGTTCGGGTGTCTGGTACTTTCCAATCAACTTGAATTCCATCCCCATTCCAGAGGGAAGTAAGACATAAAACTTTAAATTGGTTGTGGCGAGAATTTTTTTAAAATCCTCTTCGCAATCATCCCTGGTGTAATTCGGGCCAGCGTTTTGGCGGGCTCTTCTTTTAAGATAGTCTTCCATCAGATTGTAGAGCCACCAGTTTTTTTGTTTCCGATCATCATGCAGAAAAGGGTACTCTACGAATCCATGCTTGTTGATAAATGGTTTTTTGGCCATCTATTGACTCCTAGGTTTTTCTGAAAGGTAAGGGAGATTATATTCATTTGTAAGCTTATAGACAAGCGGTAGTAATTTAATAGGAAGAAAATGCTCGGTTGGTATGAAAAAAATTATTGGCGGACTGGATTTAAATCCCGTTTATACGATTGGTTGACGCCGGAATCCTATTTTGAATCCATGCGTCAGACGGTAGCATTATTGCCCGATAAAGTGGGCCTGAAAATCTGGGATGCAGGATGCGGTTCAGGGATGTTATTGGAATTCCTGAAAGATAATTTTAACCACGGAATGATTTATTACGGCTCAGACCTTCTATCTGCGGGTCTCAAACAAGTAAGACTACGGGTGCGAGAATTCTGTTTTTCTGAACGGATTTTCTGTTTTCAAAATGACATGACCGAAGCTTCGCCTTTTAAAGAAAACTCTTTGGATGTTGTGATTGCACATTTTTCAATTTATACCATTCCCGATGCAGAGAAGAGACATCAGGCTATAAAAAATATGTATTTTGCTTTAAAACCCGAGGGTTTGTTGGTGGCAATTTGTCCCTCGAAGAAATATGATGCCGGAGAAATAATAAAGGAAAGTTGCAAACTGATTCGACTTAAAAGAGGATTTTTTGCTTCTATGATCAAGAGGATATTTTTTTATCCACTCACTAAAATGTTGGGTTTAAACTTTATTCAGAAACAATTGCAATCCGATAAATGGATGGCGTACTCGATGGAAGAATTATCGGATGAATTAGATCTGGCAGGATTTAAGAGGGGCCCTGTAAAAACGGTGTATGCAGGGGGTGCTTATTTAATGTGTGGTTTTAAAAATTATTGATTATTCAAGTTAGGGGATTAGGCACTTGCTGTCACCTCAATTATTGGAGGGGGGATATCAGCAGAAACTCTTGATATTTAAAGTGTTTGCCTAAAACAGGGGTTTATGATAACGTTTTTATTGTAAATAGCTATTCAAACAGAAAAAAGTAAATTTAAAACTGATGGATTTTGAGATCAACATTCTAATTGTTGAAGATCTTTTGACGACCCGCTTGTTTTTGCGAAGAACCTTGAAGAAACTGGGGTACTTCAATGTGGTTTTGGCGGAGGATGGTCAAGCGGCTCTCGATGAGCTAAAAAAGAAATCTTTTGATCTTATAATTTCAGATTGGCATATGCCCAATATGGATGGTCTAGATTTATTTAAAGAATTAAATAAAGATAGAAAGCTCAGGGACATCCCATTCTTGCTGATTACTGCTGAAAAAGAACGGGATAAAGTAGTAGAGGCTGTTAAGGCAGGTATTAAGGAATATATTGTAAAGCCTGTTAAACCTGAGTCTTTAGGAAACAAAATAAAAGCAGTGGTCTTCGGCGAAGCTTAAAAGCTCCGCTAAAGACCGATCTTATTCTTCCGCGTTTAAAATCCCTAGTTATAGCCCCGCGTCTTTTTTAATAGCTTTCGCTTTGTCTGTTTTTTCCCAAGTAAAAGAAGGTTCTTTTCTGCCAAAGTGTCCATAGGCAGCAGAAGGCAAGTAGCGTGGTTTTAGCAAATCCAGGGTTTTAACAATTCCTGCAGGTTTTAAATCGAAATGCGAGCGTACTAGGTTCTCCAAGATTCCAGGGTCAACGTTATGAGTGCCAAATGTTTCGATACAGACGGAAACGGGATCAGCAACACCAATCGCATAAGCTAATTGAACTTCACAACGTCCGGCTACATTTGCAGCGACCAAATTTTTTGCTATATAGCGCGCCATATAGGCTGCAGAGCGATCTACCTTGGAAGGATCTTTCCCAGAAAAGGCTCCTCCTCCGTGACGAGAAAAACCGCCATACGTATCAACAATAATCTTTCTGCCGGTTAATCCGCAGTCCCCATGAGGTCCGCCTACGACAAAACGTCCGGTAGGGTTGATATGAACTTTCATTTTTTTATGCTGTAATTTTTTTGGAATCACCTTATTGATAACCAATTCGGTGACATCAGATTTTATTTGTTTGGTGGTAACATTGGGATCATGTTGGGTAGAAATAACGACCGTTTCGATACATACAGGTTTATTATTCTCATATCTTACGGATACTTGCGATTTACTGTCAGGGCGTAGATAGGGAAGGGTGCCTTTTTTTCTTACATCAGCAAGTTTTTTAACCAGTTTATGAGAATACATAATGGGCATTGGCATAAGCTCGGGGGTTTCGTTGCTTGCATAGCCAAACATCATTCCCTGGTCTCCGGCTCCTTGTTCATGTTTGTCGTCATTAACTCCCCTTGCAATATCTTTTGATTGCTCATCAAGAGCAACTTGAATGCCGCATGTTTCGTAGTCAAATCCCATGTCTGATTGGGTGTAACCAATATTTTTAATCGTATTGCGAATAATTTTGGGCATTTCTACATAGCAATTGGTAGAAATTTCCCCGGCGATAATCACAAATCCAGTTGTGATCATGGTTTCGCAAGCTACACGAGCTGTTCGATCTTGCGCTAAAATAGCATCCAGAATAGAATCTGAAATCTGATCTGCCATTTTATCGGGATGACCCTCGGATACAGACTCTGAAGTAAACAAAAAATTTCCTGGGTTCATAAAAGCTTTCCTTCTTTTAAATATTAGTTATTTAGACCAGATTTATTTTCGAAATCGGGGGAATTAAATCAGGCAGGTTTTAATTTTTCTTGAAAACTTAAATCCCGATCAAAATCATCAGGAAATCTTGATCGCATTTCGTTTGCAATAAATTGCGATATTTCTTCTACTGATTTTAAATTTAACACATGATCCGCCATTTGGCGAGCCTCTTCCAATCGAATTAAGCGAATTATTTTTTTAACTTTAGGGATAGAATGAGGTTCCATACTGAGGTCATCTATCTTGCCCAGCCCCATTAATAGCATGGTTGCCATGGGATCTCCGCCAAGTTCCCCACAAATTGAAACCTTTTTTTCAACTTTATTTGCGGCAACAATTACTTGTCTCAGGGATTTTATCACCGAGGGATGAAAAGGTTGGTAGAGGTGAGCAACATTTTCGTTCACTCGGTCAATGGCCAGAAGATACTGGATTAGATCATTGGATCCTATGCTGACAAAGTCTACATGATCCAGGATATGGTCAATGCATATGGCAGCGGCAGGGGTCTCGATCATGGCTCCAATTTTTATGTTTTCGTCAAAGGGGATTTGGTCCTCTTTCAGTTGGTCTTTAGCCTTTTGTAATAATTCATTTGCTTGAGTTATTTCTGTTACGGAAGATATCATAGGATAAAGAACTTTTATATTTCCATAAAAGCTTGCCCTTAGAATTCCTTTAAGCTGAATTAAAAATAAATCTGGTTTGGCCAGAGACAGTCGGATGCCTCTTAATCCCAGGGCAGGGTTATCCTCATCATTGGTCTGGATACCCGCCAGCTGCTTGTCCATTCCTATATCCAAGGTACGAATAACGACTGGCTTGTCACTCATTTCTTGAGCCACGCCCTTGTAGTTTTCATACAGTTCTTTTTCATTTGGTAGATTGCTTGCTGACATATAAAGGAATTCTGTTCTATAGAGACCGACCCCCTCGGCACCAAACTTGTGGAGAGTCCTTACTTCCTGATTGGATTCGATATTTGCTAACAGCCGAATATGGTGTCCATCCAATGTTTCTGCAGGTTGATGGATGTTAACCAGAAGCCGCTCTTCATACCTTCGATAGTTTTCTTGTTTCGCAAGAAAATAGTCTGTGTTCTCATCGGTTGGATGAACGATTACTTCACCTTCAATTCCATCTACAACAATGTCATCACCGGAGTTTATTTGTGAAGTTAGTTCTTTAATACCTGTGACTGCAGGGATTCCTAAAGCTGCCGCAAATATTCCCACATGCGATGTCTTTCCGCCCGTTTCGGTGGCCAATCCTTTTATGAAGTTTCTCGGCATACTCAGAGTATCCGAAGGACTGAGGGAGTGCGTGACTATGATTACAGGTTCTTGGATATCGGACAATGTCTCCTGAGAATGACCGATTAAATTTCTGATAATTGCCTGGACGAGCAAGTCGAGATCATCCTTTTTCCCCTTTAAATAATCATCGTTTATATTATCGAACAGGTTTAGGAAGGTTTGCAGGGTTTGATTTAAGGTCCATTCGGCATTGGTGCGCTGGGATCTTATATTCTCAATGGTATCATTTACCAGGATATCGTCATCTAGAAGAAGAGTATAGGTGTCAAGTATAACCGCATATTTGTCAGCAATTTTTTCTGCCCGTTTTTTAATATCGGACATTTGTAATTTGGTTTTTTCAATGGCATTACGAAATCTTTCGATTTCCTTCTCTACTTCGTGCTCTTCAAGCGTTTGTTTTAGGATGCAGAGTTTGGAACGGTCGAGCAAATATGCTTTTCCGATAGCTATCCCTTTGGATACGGCAATGCCTTTCATATGCTTTTTGTCAAATGAATTTAGAGTCTTCATCCAATAAGAGAGAATAGATGGCGTCAGAATCTTCCGCTTTGAGAATTCCTTCGCGCAATCCTTGGTTTTTAAATAGTCGAGAAATTCGTGCAAGTGCCTTCAAGTGCTGTCCAGTAGAGTGTGCTGGGGCAATGACCATGCAAACAAAGTGGACCGGTTTTTGGTCAAGAGACTCAAAGTCAACACCATTTATTGATCTTGCGAAAACAGTAATGATTTGGGTTAGCTCATCCGATTTGCCGTGCGGAATGGCAACGTTTTCACCAATCCCGGTGCTTCCCAGCTTCTCTCGTTCCATAAGAGTATCGAGCAGGTCTTGATCATTTTTGATAAAATTATTTTGTTTCAGGCAATCGGTCATTTCCTTAATGACCTCTACTTTGTTTTTTCCCAGTAAATCTGCGATCACAGATTCTTTTTTAAGTATTTCATCAATTTTCATTTTATTTGTTCTATTTTCCCCGTGCGCGGATTAATCCAGGTTCTGATCTTTAGATTGAGACCCTTGTTTGATTCGTAATGCTTTCGCTTTTTCTCGATGCTTTCGAATTTGTTTTTCCATTTTTTCCAAGGCCTTATCCATAGAGGTATAGAGATCGTTGGTTTCTTCTTGGCTATGAAGCGTAAAGCCTTTTGTTTTAACTGTGACTTCAGCAAAATGGCGGTGTTTTTCTACAGAAAGAGCCACGTGAACATCTGCGGCTTCGTCCAGGCCAGAAATGGTTTTATCCATTTTATTGTTTAAGTGGTCTCGGATTCCGTCGGTAATCTCAATCTTTCTTCCTGCAACAGTGAATTTCATGTGCTTCTCCTAAAGGTACTTACAGTATTAAGGCTATTTTAAGCTTGAAAAAAATCTGAGTAAATCAAAAGCAGACTAATTTAATTAAAAAAACTTTTTCCTCTTACTTGCAGGAGGGATATTTAGCTCTTTTCTATATTTTGTAATGGTCCGTCTTGCAATCTTAGCATTTTTCCTCATTAGTACCTGAACCATTTGATCATCGGTATAAGGGCTATTGCCATCCTCTTCCGCTACTACCTCTTTAATCATGTTTTTCACTCTTATAGAAGATAGGCTGTTGCCCATATAGGATTTGATACCACTATGAAAAAAGAATTTTAATTCATAAATTCCCTGCGGAGTGTCTATGTACTTATTAGTGGTAATTCGACTTACTGTGGATTCGTGCATTTCTATATCTTTTGCAACATCCTTCAAGACCATGGGTTGTAAATAAGATAGCCCATGGTCCAGAAAACTTTTCTGTAGTTTAATGATGCTTTTTCCCACTTTGTAAATGGTTTGTCTACGTTGGTCAATACTTTTAATCAGCCATAATGCGGCACGATATTTCTCATCCAAATATTCTTTGGTTTGGCCTTCTTTAGTAGTATTTAACAAGTTTTGATAGAAAGCATTAATTTTAATGTTGGGAACTCCCTCGTCGTTCAATGAAACATCATAACCCTCATCGGTCTTTATCACGACAATATCAGGAGTAACATAATCAACAGCTTCTGAATTGAATGCTATACCGGGTTTGGGAGAAAATTCTCTGATAATTGCGAGTGCTTCAAGAACTTCATCGAGGTCTGTCTTTAATTCAGCGGCAACTTTGGGTAAATATCTATCTTCAAGGCGATCCAAATATTTTTCTATTAATTTATTTACCAAAGGATGCGGTTCTGGCAATTCCTCCGCCTGGATTTGCAGACATTCTTGAAGTGACCGAGCGGCCACTCCCAGAGGTTCAAACTTTTGAATTATCTTTAAAACCCGTTCAACACTGGTTTCATCGGTTTGGCATATTTCAGCTATTTCTGATAATTCAGCACCCAGGTAGCCGTCTTTTTGGATATTTCCAATGATACAGGAACCGATGAACTTGTCCGGATCAGAATCGACAGTGAGATTTAATTGCCAGAATAGATGGTCGGATAATGAAGTTTCCTTTCTATAGGTAGCTTCAATAGACGGTTTTTCTGTCAGGCTTTCTGCTGACATCCCTTGATCAATATTGTTTTGGAAATAGCTGTCCCAGTCAATTTCTTGTTCTTTAGAGTCCTGTGATGATTCGAAATCATATTCCTCATCGCTATCCTCTTTCTTTGTTTCGTCAAGTGAGTCGACATCATCGTCCAGTATTTCTTCGAGAACAGGATTGTCGATGATTTCCTGCCTTACCAGTTGTGCCAGTTCAAGCCTTGCGAGAGGTAAAAGTTTGATGGCCTGCTGGAGCATGGGAGTCATGACCAGCTTCTGGCTCAATTTCAGGTTCAAATTCATTTTCATTTCCATCGCCATAATTTCTTCTCCGGCTAAAATGAAAACTGGTCGCCCAGGTAAATTTGCTTTACCTTTTCGTCCTGGGCAACCTGATGAGGTGAACCTGAAGAAATAATTTCACCTGCGTTAATGATGTAGGCCCGATCTGTGATGCTTAAAGTTTCACGAACATTGTGATCGGTTATCAACACTCCAATACCTCTCTTTTTTAATTGAGAAATAATCGATTGAATATCTGCGACCGCAATAGGGTCAATTCCTGCAAAAGGTTCATCCAGCAAGACAAAAACGGGAGAGGTAGCCAGCGCACGACTGATTTCGACTCGTCTTCTTTCACCGCCAGAAAGGGCATAAGCCATAGAATCTTTAATGTGTAGAATATTCAACTCCCGAAGTAAAGACCGAGCCTTTTTTTTTCGATCAAAAGTAGACAGCTTTTGCGATTCCAACACAGCCAAAATATTTTGTTCAACAGTTAGTTTTCTGAAGACGGAGGGCTCTTGTGGCAAATAACTCACTCCCTTTTTAGCGCGCTTATGCATGGGAAAGTGGGTGATATCTTCATTGTTCAACAGCACTTGTCCGTCATCAGGGTGGGTCAGCCCGACTACCATATAAAAAGTGGTGGTTTTGCCAGCTCCGTTGGGCCCCAGTAAACCAACAATTTCCCCCTGCTTGATTTCCAGACTTACCCTGTTTACTACTTTTCGGGACCTGAATGATTTGACAAGGTTTTGGATTTTCAGTCCACCCACAGTAAATTTTTTTCCATAGAAGGTTTGATATTATTTTTCTTAGTTTGTAGGACTTTCTTTTTTGCCTTTTTCATCCTCATCCTTGGGGTAAATTTTCATGCGCACCCTGTCGTTGGCGACAAACCGATCCTTGTCCAAAAGGAAAATCATCTCGCGGCCTTCAATCATATTGGAATCTTCCCATGCGGTGGCTTTAGGGGTTCCGGTCAGGATGATTTTTTGCAGTTTATCAAGATAGATAGCTTTGTCTCCCTTTGCTCGTTTTAGCCCACGGGTTATGAACACATTACCAATCGCTACTATTTCTTCGGTTTCTTTTTTGTCTGGGGTGTTATAGACCTCAAGAATGTCAGAAGTGATTTTCAAATCTCCCCAATAACCCACCACATTTCCAGAAAAAATAATTTTTAAACCACCATCTTCAGAACGCATACGGTCCGATGTGATTTCAACGGGGTCTTTTTCTTTTTTGTCTTTAGCAAGTAAGAAAGAAGGGCTTACTAGAGAAAAAGAAAACGTAATGGCTATTATGAAAATCCATTTTGTGATTTTATTCATTGCTTTGTCGCTTTTTCAGTTTCGTCTTGTTTAGCTTTAAATCTGCCCGCCAGGGATTGAGAATCCCCCGTAAGTTTTACACGGCCGACCAGATCAATATCTTTTGAGGTGTTTTGATAGGTGCCGGATTCTGCAGTAATAATGTAAGGGTGGTTATTCTCCTTAGGGAGAATCATTCCAACGTCTTTTAAGCGGGTGACATCTTCCTGATTGTTTACCTGGGCCAGGCCTGCTTTTAAAATCCATTCTTTTTTGCCCTTTACCTCGTGAGTGACCTTGAAATTCTCGATTTCGACATCCACTCCCTTTTCCATTATTTTGACCTTTATATTACCCATTTCGACCTTATTATCCTGAACTTGATAAAAATAAAAACCGGCCAGGCTAATTACACCCAAAGCTATTATCAGTAAAATAACTCGAACAGCATTAATCATTTAACTAGTTAATTTTTAAAGAATTATACATGTATGCAAATGGCATACCATGGGGATGAATGCACAGTGGGCGAACCTTCAGGGCCTGGTCGACGGCCTGGACGACCTCGACC
>JACKQG010005944.1_pt1 | contig 13187 bp, 15 predicted proteins | sample 8237621 | NCBI WGS metagenome assembly JACKQG01 (sample SAMN15677084, study PRJNA649215) | marine metagenome | biome: marine; feature: Black Sea; material: saline water; isolation source: suspended particulate matter (SPM) from the Black Sea western gyre | collected 2013-06-09/2013-06-10 | depth...
ACGGCCAGGATGAATGGGTTTCATTGTCTTACCCCTTATGATAATCTGTGATCTCAACATGATTTGCGTTTCCGTTTTTGAAACTGAATTTTGACGCCTTACCCTGTTCATAAAAGCGGCGGGAGCGGCTATTGGCCCACGACTGAATCATTTATGATATATATTACGTCCCCTCTTTGTATTGCAAGCGGATAATCAGAAGTCGGTAGTCAGGAAGCACAATTTATTCGTCATTGGTTATCTGTTGGCGGTTGTTTTGACAAGATTTAAAACCGGTATTTGATTCTTTGGAAGAAAATAGGCGCAGAAAGAATGAAAAGAAATTTGGCTCTTGGCAGGACTTGCCGGATGGAGGTCGGATCTATTTTTATGAAGTACAAGGGCATCATGGCTGGACAGCAAGGTATCTAAAGGAAGTGGACGCATCTGAGCTTACGCTGCGTTTTTGGCAAGAGATTTATGACAATTTTGGCCATTTAGACGAGGTTCATGAGAAATATCCAGTTGATAGAGGGCATGAAAAAATTGAGGGAGGTGAGCCGAAATGAGGATTGCAAGCCAAGATGTTGTTTGTAAATTAAGAGATTATCTGACGCATCGTGTACCTCTCCCAGAGTTGGTCGATTGGGCTGAGCAAGCGATGATGGACGGAGATTTTGTAGGAAAGGACTGGGAAAAAGTCAGGGATATTGTGGCTCGCATAGGACTGGCTGACGTTCGTGCGTTTGGATTGACATGGGAAGATTGCGAGCAATCGTTGATGAAACTGGGGTATCGGACAGAAGTGCTGATTTCCCAATCTTCGGTGCGAAATTGAGGAGATGAGGTTTTGATCCCGTGGCCATTTCTGTGAGTTACTCTGGTTAAATAAGGGCAAAACCGGAGATTGATGATTGAAAAAGAACAAAATGTTGAACCGCTAAGACGCCAAGTGCGCGAAGATAAGAAACAGTCTCTCACAGAGCACACAGGGTACACAGAGAAGGGCGAAAAAGTCGAAGATTAATGATTCAAAAAGAACAAAGATTCTGAACCGCTAAGACGCCAAGTGCGCGAAGAAAAAAGACTTTTTGGTTTGCCGGGTAGACGGCAAATCAAAAGGACTTCATAGCGGCGGGGATGAGGACAGAGGACGGAAAAAGTCATGGAAAACGAAAAGGGTATTGATATCGAAAAATTGAAGGCCTTCTGGATCACGGAAGCTGAAGAGGCCCTGCGTGTTGCTAATCATCTGGTAGAAAAAGAAGATTTCTCTTATGCCTTGTTTTTTGGTCATTTGGCATTGGAAAAGGTGTTGCAAGGCATCTGTGTGAATAAGCTCAAGGACCATGCCCCGCTCATCCACAATCTTGTCAGACTTGCTGGAATTGCAGGGCTTAACGTCGATGAGGAAACGGAAAACGCGTTAATCATGATAGCTGGTTTCAACATTGAATCGCGCTATCCTGACTTCAAAAGGTCTTTTCGTAAAAAATGTACTCAAGCATTCACGATCGAACAGATGAATGAAATAAAAAGGATTTTCAAATGGCTTCAATCTCACCTGAAATAGAAGGGATTATCCATAGGTTCATTGCCCTGATTCAAAAGGAAAGGCTCATTTTGAGGGTTTTCCTTTACGGTTCCCACGCAAAAGGGATTGCGGGGGAATGGAGCGATATTGATCTTGCTGTTGTAAGCCCTGATTTTTCAGAAGACCTCTTCGAAGAGCGCATAAAATTGATGAAATTGGCCTTAGGCATTGATGATCGGATTGAACCGAACCCTTTCAGACCGGAAGACTTCAATCAAAACGACCCGCTGGTAAGCGAGATTAGTAAATCGGGGATTGAGATAGAAGCTCACAGGTCTCCCGCCCCAGTACGATCCTCCAGAGGCGGATAAATCCTCCGGAGCTACAAGGTAAACAAAGATCGTAAAGATAAAAATGGTCTCTCACAGAGCACACAGAGAAGGGTGACAGATCGAAAAATTTAGCAACGCTAGGATTCTTTGTGAGAAGGAGTTGTAACCGCCCGTGCTTGCATCCCGTTCCTTCGGGGCTTCGCTCAAGACGCAAAGGACGCGAAGATGGGAAATGAGACTGGAGACATTTTCCCTTGCCGTTACCCGGCAAAGGAAAAGCTGCTCTGGCCAAATCCGTTAGCCGGATTCGGTCAAAAACCTTGGCGTACTTTGCGCCCTTGCGGTTCAAATGAGTGTAGATGTGAGTAGTGAAAATCGACCATTATTAGTTCACATTGCGACGGTTCCTGAATTTTTCCATTCTTTTTTTCAGGGGCAGTTGGAGTTTATGGTGGATCAAGGGTTTGAGGTTGTGTTGATATGTTCGCCCGGGGAGACATCTCAAGGTTTTAAAGACTGGCCTGTGCGTTATTACCCTGTCTCAATCGAGCGCAGGATTTCACCTCTGGCTGACATTATCTCGATCTGGAGGATAGTCAGGGTCCTTAGATCGATACGTCCTGACATAGTGCATGTTCATACCAGCAAGGCGGGTCTTTTGGGGATGATTGCGGCCTGGATCACTGCGATCCCTGTAAAGATCTTTACGATTCATGGATTTCGCTGGGTGACAAAGGAAGGGATGAGCAGACGGCTAATAAAGTTTAGCAACAGACTAACGTCTTCATTAGCGGACCGGGTTTTTTGCGTCAGTAAGTCAAATCTGGACCTTGGCATTGGTAACAATATTTGCAGTATTGAGAAGGCGAAGGTTGTTTGTAAAGGGAGTATAAACGGGGTTGATGCTGTTGGCCGGTTCAACCCGGAGAAAGAAGCAAATCGTCTGGATATTCGAAAAGGGCTGGGCATCCCGGAAAACTCCTTTGTCTTCGGATTTGTCGGCCGCATTGTTCGTGATAAAGGTATTAAAGAATTAGCTGCTGCCTGGCGCTCGATAAGGAGGGATTTTTCAGATGTCCATTTGATGTTGGTGGGAAAAGCTGAGTCCGGAGATCCAGTATCAGATGAGACCCTGGAGTTTTTTGAAAAAGATGAACGTGTCCATTTCACCGGTTTTTGCCCAGATGTGGCTCCATATTATGGGGCAATGGATGCATTTGTGTTGCCGAGCTACAGGGAAGGCTTCCCCGTGACGCCGCTTGAGGCCTCGGCTATGGGGTTGCCTGTTATTGCCAGTAATATTCGGGGCTGCGCGGATGCTGTTGTTGACGGGCAGACAGGCATATTGGTGGCACCTGGTAGTTCAAGCGAGCTTGAGCACTCAATGCGAGCAATCTTGAATGACAGAGAAATGGCAGAAAGACTTGGGGGAAACGGGCGGAAATTTGTTCTGGAGAATTTCCAGCCTACGCCGATCTGGCAAGGATTGACTAAAGAATACAAGATGCTGTTAAAGTCACATCCGTCCAGGCAAACCGGTCTGCCTCTTTTTTTGAAACGTGTTATGGACTTTATTGTGATTATTCCGGCATTAATTCTCCTTTTCCCAGTAATGGCGGTGGTGGCGATTCTGGTATGGGCCAATTTAGGATTCCCTGTTATCTTCCGAGAAAAAAGGATAGGGGAAGCGGGGAAACCATTTTGGTTTCTAAAGTTCAGGACTATGACCAACGAGAAAGATTCTGAAGGAAATCTCTTTCCGGACGAAGAACGCCTCAGTTTGTTAGGGCGTTTTTTTCGTGCCACGAGTCTGGATGAATTGCCGCAATTGATAAATGTACTTAAAGGGGAAATGAGTCTCGTTGGTCCACGGCCGTTACCTATGAAGTATCTGGAGCGGTTTTCAAAGGAGCAGCGAATTCGTCATACTGTTTTGCCGGGGATTACGGGATTGACGGCAATCAGCTACCGGGGTGGTGATAGGAGCTGGGAGGAAAAATTTGAGTATGATGTACGGTATGTTCTGGATTGGACTCTCTGGCTGGATTGGAAAATTCTATTTAAGACATTTTGGATAACAGCAAAAAAGAGTTTTCTGAATAAAAGTGGAGAAACTACGTCCGAGGAATTCAGGCCGTGATAGGGGACGTCTCAGTGAAATTCGGTGCGGTCGTCACTGACGTGTGTTAGATAAACAGGAAAAAGAGCATGCCTATCCGGATACTGCACACACCTCTTTTTTGATTGCGTATGCGAAGCCCAGGGCAGAATGCATTAGGCGGGAAAACGATTGACTAACAAAAATAGTCAACTTAGGCCTACTGGGCGCTTGAAACACCGTGAGGATTTAGGTTTTTTGTTGAAGGATTTCTCGTCATCCAGCAAATGTTAGTGACCTCGGACCTGCGCTATGCGGATCTCGCCACAAATCGCTTCCCTCTTGAGCATTGTGCAACATCCGGATAGGCATGAAAAAGAGATTTAACGGGACAAAAAAAGTCGCGAGGTAAAGAGTGATTGGTGCAGTAAGCAGCACAAAGGGGGGAGGGTTTATATGCGTTCATATGTTAAACCTTTAATATGTTTCTTAATTGCAATATTGATGGGAACTCTTTTCTTGGTTTACATGACTCCCCCTGTTAGAAGGGATTCCTTGGAGTATCACAATGCGGGAGTAGAAGTTGCCAGGGGCGATATCGAGGTCTTGAAGGGGTTTACATATGGACCTACATACCCCGCTTTTCTGGGACTTTGCTTCAAGATATTTGGAGATAACGACGATGCAGTCCGTCTTGTTCAGGTTCTTTTGTCAGGGATTATGTCTTTGATGGTCTACATTTTCGCAAGTCGATACTATGGTAAAGATGTTGGGTTTATAGCTGGCCTACTTTACAGCTTTTGTCCTACGTTTGGCTATTACGCCATGTTTTTTTTGCGGGAAACCCTAATGGTTTTTCTCTTTTTCCTTAGCTACTTGTTGATCCTGAAAGCCTTTACCAGAAATAGCATAATTATCGCCTTTTGTGCAGCGTTTTCTCTTACATTAACTTTGTTGACCAAGCCTGTATTTTTGTTTTTCGGAGTGTTTGTTGTATTATTTATGGTTATCTTCCACAGAGAATATATCCGTTGGAATAAGCGATCAGCATGTGTTGCTACCGTGATTGTACTGTTGCCTATTATTTGTTTCTCAGGATTTAGTTCCCTGATTCATAATGATAACCAGGATGTTATGTCAGGGAGTGGTATGGGCATTACTCTCCTTTATAACGGATCCGAAATAGCACTAAACAACAAAGAAAGAACTGCGCGGGTTATAGGTCTGATTTCTCGCAACCTTTCTGAGAAGATTTTTCCTGAAATTAATTTCAGGAGCTTATGGCCTTACCCTGAAATTGCAAAGAAATTGTTTGAGATGGCTGACAGTAAGTATTCCCATCTACCAAACGCGGAGGACCGGTTTTTACAGGTGGCCTTTGATTTATACAGAGAGTACCCTTTTGGATATTTCATCAATAGAATTACCACGTTAATTCGTTTGAATGCATTCCTATATCCTTCCAGACTAAATGAAACAGATCGATGGAAGGACTTTTACAACCGAGGCGACAAAAAATCCTGGTTTTTTATTCTTTTTGATATCGTCCTAAAGTTGTTGACTAACCCATTTATCTGGTTCTTTGGTGGTTTATTTGCAATAAAAGGGATGAAACGTCCCGTTTTTCCGCTACTGTTGCCTGTTCTATATGTAAATATAGTCTATTGCTTTCTTGATGGGATACCAAGGTACGGTCTTCCTGTTTTACCCTTTTACCTGATTTCGGGAGCGGCGTTATTTTTAATGATCTTTAACAGAATACTTGAGCGATGGCCTTTTCTGACCAGAAAGTTTCTTACAAGATAGGCGATATGAATATTCTGACTATTGACGTCGAAGACTACTATAATGCATCATTAGGTACTTACGAAGGCGCTGGCCTGAGAATCACAGCTGAGGAAAGTGAGATAAATAGGTTGAGAAGACCACTGCGAATGGTTTTGAAGTTGTTAAAACGTTTTGATGTGAGGGCAACTTTTTTTGTGGTTGGCTATCTTGCGGAAAAATACCCAGATTTAATAGAAGAGATCCAAGCAGGCGGTCACCATATTGGTAATCATAGTTGTTGGCATAGATTAGTTAGCCGTCTATCAAAACGAGAGTTTAAACAGGACTTGGAGAGGTCCAATCGTGCACTGAAAAAGATAGTGAATAGAGATATTACCTCGTTTCGGGCTCCCGCCTGGTCATATGATTCTGTTCGTACCAAATGGTTCTGGGAGGTACTAAGTGATAATGGCATTGTATATGACTCAAGTGTTTTCCCTTTCAAAACTCCATTATATGGGGACAATAATGCTCCTCGATTTATCAATCGGAGGGAATTTGACATTACCGAAATTCCCCCCTCTACGATACGATTTTTTAAATGGAGTATACCATTCAGCGGAGGTTTCTATCTGAGGTTTTTTCCATATTGGTTTATCAAACGATCAATAAAATACTTAAATGCATTGGGGCATCCTTGTGTCGTTTATTTTCATCCATACGAGGTCGAAACAAGTCTGAAAAGGCTGCCTGGACAAACAATTGCAAATAATTTCATTAATCATTTTAATAGCTCTTCGACTATGGTTAAGCTTTTCAGGTTATTAGGTGATTTTGAGTTTTGTTCTATTGAGGACTATTTTAAAGTTGAGAAGGCATGAAGTGTGTCCAAAAAATACCTCTTATTTATATGTCTTGACAGGTTGATGCCATGTATTATTTCCATTCAGAAGTTTACAAGGAATCATATGGAATAGAACCCATCCCTATTATTACTGGCTTGCCCCCTCTGCTGAGATTCAAGTCCGCATTTAGAGGGTCAAAGTTAGCAACGTCCATATATTTTTGGGAAAATGGTAATTTTGAAACAAACCCACCATTGTTGAACAGATACATTGGTGTTTGCATATCAGTATGTAAAGATCTCAATGGAGATTATCTGTTGATCAAAACTGGTTCCAAAAAAATCGCGGATAAACTGAGCAATATATTCTCTATAGACCATAACTTTGTCATGAATGTTTTGCGAATCAGTGAAGATTCTGATTTTGTATTTCAAAAAGTTATTGGGGGAAAGAAACGAACTGAAATTAGAAAAGGATATAGGTTCAAGCCGACAATAAAACTTGGTCGTGAAGACCTAATAAATGATTTCTACGATGTTTTCGCAATTACACAAACAGAACTGGGAACCCCTGTACATTCAAAAAAGTATATTTTAAGTATCCTTCGATCAGATAGTACAGCAAAGATATTGGTTTTGTACCTTGACAAAAAACCTGTCTCAGGTGCGCTTACATTTATCTATGGAAAAGCATTGTTTCATCCTTTGGCTGGAACTATAAATCATTTCAAGAAAACTGGGATTAACAGCGTTTTGTACTGGGAGATGATAAAGTATGGAATCAAGATGAAATGCACTCATTTTAACATGGGTAGGAGTATTAAGGGTTCAGGCAATGCAGTGTTTAAAAGAAGGTGGGGCGGGGAAGAAAGACAGCTTTATTTTTGTTATTACTTACATAGGAAAAATCAAATACCAAGATACGGATCTGCGATAATGAAGAAATTGACAAGAATTTGGAGCTGTTTTCCGATAACTATTACCAAGAATTTTGGGCAATATTTTATCAAGAGAATTCCCTAAATGTGTCTATTTTTTTTCGTACTTTTTTTCTAACATATGCAAATCGCATAAAACAAATAAGATGGTGTAATATTTGAAAAATATTGTTCTTATCGTAGTCTGCTGTTTCTTGACGGTGTGTGGTCAGGTTTTCCTTAAATATGGTCTGTCAAAAAATGGTGGTTTTTGGCTTCCCCAACTCTCCTTTTTAGAAAATATGTGCCAATTGTTGTCCACGCCAACAATAATTATTGGCATTTTTCTTTATCTTGCTGTCACTCCAGCTTTCATGTACTTATTAGATCATTTTGAATTATCCTATTTTTATCCTTGGACAGCAATAATGTATGTGTTTGCATTTATTGCTGCAGTTGTAATATTTAAAGAAACTCTTAATCCTGCAAGGTTAGCTGGATCAATAATAATTGTGGTTGGCGTTATTGTGATTTCTAGGTCATGAGAGAAATAGCATGAGGTGGAAAAAGAGATATGATGGTTTAGCAGAGAAGTATGAAGGCTCAATAAAGGCAAACGACTATACCGACAAGACTAGCTGTCGTGCGATCTGTCAGCTTTTAGGAAGGATGCTGAGTAATTACAGAGGAAAAAGGATCTTTGATATTGGATGTGGTAACGGGCTTTTCTCCTCAAGTTTTGGGTATGAAGGTTTGGTCTATGGTATGGATATTTCGTACTATATGCTCATCTATGCTAAAGCCAAGGGACTTGAATGTTTACAGGGCAATGCATTGGAAATACCTATAAAGAAAAATGCCATAGATATAACAATCAGTTCAGGCATGGTCCAGTACTTGAGGCAAAAGGAGTTGTCTATATGCCTTAAGGAATTATGGAGGGTTACCATACGAGGCGGTCTGATAATTGTAATTACTCTTAATGGCGATTCCATTTTAAGGAAACTACTCTCGCTAGCGGGGAAATACGTAAAATTTAATTTTGAAACAGCTTTTTCAGTTGACGATGTTATCATGCAATGTGATGCATTAGATATAGAAGTCACTGAGGTCATATTTTTTTCTCCTTTGTGGATTTGGTCTAGAACCCGGAAGCTAAGAATGCTTGAAAAGCTTATGTGTTTGTCTTTTTGTGTTGTTGGTAGGAAGAACTAAGGTGAAAAAATTACATTTCTTGATTGATGTGAAGAAAAGTCGGATGAGTCATGAAAAATAGGGTCCAAAAAATCCAATTCATTAGCCCGCCCAAAGGACTTGAGGGGGGGCAGGTTAAGGCCCCATTTTACTCAAATCCACCTATGGCCTTTCTTTGGTTGGCAGGATATCTTGAATCTAAAGGAGTGGACTGCAATATCGTCGACGCCTATACCACCGTGCGGAATATCAGTGAGATACTTAATGAAATCGAGGAATACAGGCCGGATGTTATAGGGCTATCTGTATTTACTATTGCAGCTTATGATAATTTGTATTTGGCTGAAAAAATTAGGGAGAGATTCCCTGAAATCATAATAGTGTTTGGTGGCTATCATGTGAACCATTATTATGATGATATTCTCAAGAACGAGGCGGTTGATTTCTGTATTTTGGGAGAGGGGGAGGTAAGCCTTTGGGAGTTAGTTGAGTGTCTTAATCATGGCGGTGATCTTTCGAAAGTACAAGGGATTGTTTGGAAGGAAGATGGTCAGATAAAAGAAACGGTTGTTCGATCTTTTCGTCAGCGCCTCGATAATATGCCTGTATTACCTTATGAAAAAGTCATGATAAATAATTATAAACCATGGTGCTTTAAACGAAGGAAGAATAATGCTTTTATGACAGTGGTTACAAGCAAAGGATGCCCGATGCAGTGCATATTTTGTGATATAGGTAAAACAGAAGGGAAAAGATTCAGATGTATGTCTGCCTTGCGAGTTTTGGAGGAAATTGAACACTTATACTACAACTTGGGTATTAACCAAATTGAATTTTTGGATGCATTGTTCACCACAAAAAGCAATAGAATAAGAGAGATTTGTAGGATGATTATTGAAAGGAAAATAGATATCGAATGGGCTTGTTCTTCCTCAATATTGCACTCTAACGATATTGAGATGCTGGAACTTATGAAAATGAGTGGGTGTAAGGCGATTTTTTATGGAGTTGAGTCAGGAAATGCCCAAATGTTAAAGGAGATAAAAAAGGTCACTATTGATACTGTTAAGAGGGTTGTCAGTTTGACTAAAAGTGTGGGAATCCAAGCCCATACGTCATTCATTCTTGGTTTACCTGGTGAGACCAAAGATAGGATGCAGGAAACAGTTGAATTTGCAAAAGAACTAGCCCCTAGCAGTGTCAGTTTTTCGGTTGCCATTCCTTATAAGGGCACCAAGCTTTTTGAAATTTACAAAGAAAAAATCTTTGTGACTGATTACAGAAAGTTCGAAGGGAGTGCCGTTTTTAGAGTCCCCGAGTACACACCGCAATATTTGGAGTCAATGGTTGTTGAGGCCCATCGTGAATTCTATTTACGCCCCAGGTACATTTTATCAAGAATTCGGGATATTAGAGGGTGGAGGGATTTTTGGGCTCATATGGAAGTAGCAATTAATTTATTGAGGGGAAACCTCAGCTATAAAATTGATTAGGATAGAAAAGCTATGGTATTTTTCGCCATTATTTCTATTATGGTGCGTGCCTCTTCGGCAATTATAAAAAAGTGCCTTCCGATTTTGGCGTGGTCTTTTTCCGCACATATAAATCTATTCAATATGAACTGGGTATGAACTGGGCCTAAATAATTACAAACTAATTTTATAGCGAGAACTTAAACTTAAGCCACTATGAAGACCCTTATTGCAATTATTGCCTACAATGAAGAGTTAAACATTGCTGCAACGCTTAGCGACCTGCAGGAACACAACTTTGGGTTTGATGTGATTGTTATCGATGACGGCTCCACAGATGGGACTTTTGAAATATGTCAGGAAGCTGGCTTTCCTTTGTTGCGTCATTGTATGAATTCAGGCAGCTTTGGAGCCGTCAAAACCTATTTTCTGTATGCTTATATGCACGGGTACGATGTATTGTGCCAGTTTGATGGAGACGGGCAGCATTCTGCTTCAGAGCTTCCAAAAATCATATCGCCGATTCAGAAAAATGAAGCGGATTATGTTATTGGGTCACGCTTTATTGACAATCAAGGTTTTCAGTCCTCATCTCTCAGACGTTTTGGCATCCGATTGTTTTCTTCTCTGAATTCAAAGATTATCGGGCAGAGGATTACTGATTCAACATCGGGTTTTCGCGCGTATAACCGTAAGATGATAGAACTTTTCAGCAAGACCTACCGGCATGAGATTCATGATACGATTCAATTGTTGCTTTTGGCACACTATAATGGGGGGAGAATTGCTGAAGTTCCGGTGGCAATGCGACCACGCAAATATGGAACGTCCGAATACACTGCAATTCGTTCTGTAGGATTCTTGATAAAGGGGTTGGTAAATATTTTGAGCAGTGTTTTGCAAAGGAAACAATTTCATTAATTATCCCCGTAAACTTTCAGTTAAGCCGACGGTTCGAGTCCCGCTGGAGCGGGATTAGGCGGATGAGAGCGTGCATTTTTATGTCTCACACCCGCTTCGCTAGAGGCACAGAGATCACAAAGATAGAAGATTTCTTTGTGAAACACCAAGCTTCGATAGGACGGTCAAAAGTGGTAGCCGAGAGTTATTGGATGTATACGGCCGTAATACAACCTGTCCGAAGTTCACCAAGACGATTGACTTAAGGGTTTGAAAAAAGTGTCTAAAACTATGTGCCCCTATGATCTCTGCCTGTCGAAGATGCCGCCCCGCGGTGCCCCGTAGCTCAGGGAGATTTATCCGCCTCTGGAGGATGGTACTGGGGTGAGAGAAAAAGGCCCTTTAAAGGTCAATTTCAATCTATCCCTTTGAGGAGCCGTAGTTGACCTCCTTTTTCTGATCCGAGAAAATATTTATGGGATTTAAAATAAAGATTATCTCTTTTGCTATCGGCGTGATTTTTTTTCTTTTTATAGTTCTGGCGATCAAAAGAAATAATCTTCCCCCATTGTCTGCTTTTCTGTGGGTGGTTATCTCGCTTTTCCTTCTGTCAATTCCAGTGCTTGAACCATTTTATAAATGGATTGCTGTTAGTATTGTAGGTATTGATGATGCTCGGCATATTATCTATATCGGTGTGATCGGATTCTTGATGGTATGTGTTTTTGGACTTAGTCTGACCATCAGCAGACTTTCTGATAAGGTGCAAAACCTCATAAGTCTTACTGCAATTTTGGAGCACCAATTACGGAAGACGGAAGGCGGAGGACAGAGGACAGAAGGCAGGGATGTTGTGAACCGCCAAGGCGCTAAGGACGCGAAGTAAAGAAACTTTGTGGTTTGCCGGGTAGACGGCAAATCAAAAGGACTTCATCCAGGTAGATTAGAAATGGCTCGCAAAAAAATGAAACCCCACGAGGCGGTCGTAGAGCAAAATTCATCAGGAGAAGCTGATATCCCAGGTGAAGCCGAGCATTTTTGTTCCGGTTCAGGTCGCAGCGTAGGGCAGTAAAACTATCAGAAGGAACCTTGGCGTGCTTGGCGTCTTTACGGTGAAAAGGACGGAGGTCAGATGTCAGCGGCCTGTGCATGGTATTACATCATTTTTTTCTTTATCCATTTTTTGAAAAAGATGTCGTTAAACAGGATGCCTTTCCTGCTCATCGGCCCCCCTATTCAATTATACCAATAGGAATTATTCTGAAAGGCATAATGCCATAAAGAAGAGAGGTGTCAACATCAAAATTTTGCAAAATGTCCCAGTTCTACCCGGAAAGACGGAAGGTCAGGATGTTGTGAACCGCCAAGGCGCTAAGGACGCGAAGTAAAGAAACTTTTTGGTTTGCCGGGTAGACGGCAAATCAAAAGGACTTCATCCAGGTAGATTAGAAATGGATATTGAGGGGGACGGAGGACAGGGGACAAAAGGTCAGAATACTGAACCGCTAAGGTACGAAGAACGCGAAGAAAGGGTATTTTGTCGTCCGACGGGTAGAACGCCGGAGGAAAAGACTTTCGCCCTGTCCGATGACAGGCGGAGGACAGTATGGATATATGAGGTGTCGGCAAAGAGATAGGTCGCTATGCTGTAAAAATCCGTTCAGCATTTGGGTCTGGCTTTCTTCCTGAATGGCAATGTTTCGCTGATGAAGCAAAGCATAAAGAGAATGGTTAGCATTTAACATCATTCCGGCGGGGTTGATGCAAATTTTGTCAGAGCGGTTCACCCCGCTTTGATAAAGTTCTTTCTTAGTGCTCTTTGTGTCTTGAGCGACTGGAGGGAGCGGGCGGTTTAAATATTGGAGGACGGATGACGAAGGTCAGAGGGCAGAAGACAGGGATGTTGTGAACCGCAAAGGCGCCAAGGACGCAAAGTAAGAACTTTTTTATTTGCCGGGTAGACGGCAAATAAAAAGGACTTCGTTCAGAGGAAGGAGGATAAAAGGAAACAATATTTTTCCGAGATGATAAATGGGGCTCTTCTCCAAAAGAGTTGGGGTCATTTAAAATGAATAAGTAGTTGGTCCCTGATGGCTGCGATTGAAAATATATATTTTAGCCGCAGACACACACAGACATACGCAGACAAT
>JACKQG010005945.1_pt1 | contig 13185 bp, 12 predicted proteins | sample 8237621 | NCBI WGS metagenome assembly JACKQG01 (sample SAMN15677084, study PRJNA649215) | marine metagenome | biome: marine; feature: Black Sea; material: saline water; isolation source: suspended particulate matter (SPM) from the Black Sea western gyre | collected 2013-06-09/2013-06-10 | depth...
AATTTTATCGAGTACCGGCGAACCAAAATCAGCACTGACAAAGAAAATCTTCTGATCTTCTTCCATGGTTCGCCATATACGGTCAAGCAATACATCGCGCATGGCAAGAGGTTTGATGCTCATAAGCTTTGCTCCAGAAGACTGTCAATAAGTTCCGGCTTGGGGTTCATGATATGTGAAAGTGGAGCATTCTCCAGGCCGGGTACGCCGTGCCCTTTCAAGGTTCTGGCTATTAGTGCTTTAGGCTTTCCAGCGTTGCTTTGTTTCATCTTCAGCAAGGCTGCTTGTACGGCTTCAACATCATGCCCATCGACCTCCAGACAATCCCAGCCAAAGGCTGATAAGCGCGCTGAAAGTGAGCCATGGCTAACGATGTCATCAGTATAGCCGAGCATACTGATTCGATTGTCATCGACAATCAGATGAAGATTATCCAGTTTATGCTGCGAAGCAAACATGATCGCCTCCCAGTTCGCACCCTCATGTAACTCGCCATCACCGCATACGACAAAAACACTACGATCACTTTCTTTGCACTTTAACCCCAAGGCCATGCCCGTACCAACGCCCAGGCCGTGACCCAAGGAGCCGTTAACGGTTTCATAGCCGGGAATAACTGGGTCCGGTATCCCGCCCAAAAAACCGCCAGTTTTACAGACGCGCTTTAGCTCATCAAGTGAAAAATAGCCCAGATCAGCCAAAATGGGGTACATGCAGATAGAACCATGTCCCTTACTGATAACGCAACGATCCCGATGTTCAGCTAACGGCTGCGTAGGATCAAAGCGCAATACGCCTCCATAATAAAGTGCAACAAAAATTTCGATACAAGAGAGCGATGACGCTATGCGGGTTTCCGGAGCTCTGCGATGGATCGCCAGTGATTCTCTCCATACCCAATGCGCCTTATCGCGCAGATCAGTAGTACTAACTTTCATGAACAGGTTCCGTGTTTAATATATTGTCGAGATACCATTGGTAGGTATCTTTAAGACCTTCTTCAAAATCCACTGCTGGGTTCCACCCAAAAGCAAGAAGCCGACTGCTGTCGAGTAATTTTCTAGGAGCACCATCCGGCTTGTTGGTATCCCATTCTATGGCTCCAGTATAACCGATCACACGAGCAATGGATTCTGCCAACTCACGAATAGATACATCTTTGCCTGTTCCCAGGTTTAAGGGCAGCGTGAGTATACTTGTATTTCCGGAAAGCAGAGCAATACAAGCGTCGGCAATGTCATTGCTGTGTATAAACTCACGGCGCGGTGTTCCGCTTCCCCAAAGCGTCAAGCTCTCTGCTCCCGTTTGGTGTGCCTCATGGAATCGCCTAATTAGAGAGGAGAGGACGTGCCCTGATTTTGGATCAAAGTTATCGTTTGGGCCAAAAGCGCTATTAGGAATTACTGGAATAAAGCGTTGCTCGCCATATTGCTGGTTATAGGCAAGACACATTTGCATGCCGGCAAGTTTTGAAATCGCGTAAGCAAGGCTGGTTGGCTCGGGTTGATCTGATAGTAGTGCTGTTTCCGCCATAGGCTGCGGACATTCGCGCGGATACATGCAAGAGGAGGCAAACAAGATCAGTTTACGTACACCTGCGTGGTGAGCCGCCTTAAGTACATTTAATTGAATCGCCAAATTGGCGTTCATGAAATCCGCTGGGTAGGTCTGGTTTTCAATAATGCCACCAACTCTACCGGCAGCCAGAACCACATAGTCTGGTGAGTGCTCATCAAAAAAATGATCCACCGCTGCGGCATTCGTCAAATCCAGATCAGCATGGCTGATCATTAGTAAATTGGAAAACCCTTCGTTTTGCAAACGACGCACAACTGCCGAGCCAATTAAACCAGTATGCCCGGCTACAAAAATTTTATCTGTTTTATTCATTAATCAAAGGCCGTTAGGTTGATACAGCACAACACGGCTGCCGGAATCATCAAAATTAAAAGATACATGCACCAGTTTCTTAAGGCATTCTCTAATTGCCGCATGTTTTTCGGGTTTTGCAAACAGTAGCATGAATCCGCCGCCGCCAGCCCCAAGAATCTTGCCGCCGATTGCACCAGCACCCATAGCTGCATCATAAATCTGGTCGATTTCGGGGGTTGAAACCCGCTCAGAAAGGCTGCGCTTATACTTCCAGCTTAGATCGAGCAACCTTCCAAACTCGTCTATATTGACACGGCTATCCGAGAGAATAGTCGTAGCCTCACAAACCATTTCCCTCATAAGATTAAGCTCTTCTCGGCGATTTTTTATGTTATCGATTTTAGATTTTGCAATCTCGTCGGCGATTCGGGAAAATCCAGTAAAACAGAGCATAAGGTGGTCATGAAGCTCTTCACGCCTATGTCCTGGAAGAATGATCGGTGACACGTCAAAAGTATCGTCTCTATGAAAATCGATACGGTTAAAGCCACCGTAAGCCGCCGACACTTGATCTTGCGAGCCAACATTTTCACCGATGAGGTTTTGTTCGATGTGTATAGCATCTCTCGCCAGCGCATCCTGACTGACCATTTTTCCACGAATACCATATAGCGCATGCGCCAAACCAACAGTAAAGGCTGAACTGGATCCTAAGCCGGAACGTGCCGGTAAGTCGCCATCGTGGTGAATCTCCAATCCATCAACAACATTAGCCCAGTTAAACACTGCTCGGACTGCCGGGTGCTGGATTTCATCGTTATGGCACACATTTTCGATATGAGAGTAAACAATACGATGCTTGTGCTCAAAAAATGGCGGTAAACGACGGCAGGTAATGTAACAGTATTTATCGATAGTGGTAGCCAATACTGCGCCGCCATGCTCCCGATACCAGCCTGGATAGTCGGTGCCGCCACCAAAAAAAGAAATTCTGAACGGGGTTCGTGTGATAATCATCGTGTACTAATCACCCAGAATTTTGCGATTGAGGTGGATGCTGGACATATCTTCGATGTTCTTTCTTTCGATTGCTCCAAATTTTTGCTCAACAAGAGTTAGGTAAGCGGGATTGGTAAAGTATTTTTGCCATGCTTCGTCACGGAACTTCAATACATCGGCTGAACTTACGTATTTTGTTGGTAAAGGCTGACTTTCGTATGACAAGAATGCGTAACCTTCATAAGAATCTGGCAATGCCCACCCGTTTTTCTTTGCGGTGTGATACATCGGACTGCCTGGCAATGCCTGACACGGATACATATTTGCCATCTCTGTGTTAAGCTCCATCGCAAGATCTAATGTTTCTTGCATGGTTTCCATGGTGTCTTCGGGGAACCCAAAAATGTAATTGCTGATTATTTTAATATCCGAGTCATTAATCGTTTTGCAAACCTCACGAATGTTAACTTCCTGGAAAGAACCTTTTGACACTTCTTGACGAACCATTTGATTACCAGCCTCAACGCCAAGAGCGAGCCAGTTAACACCTGCACGCTTAAACAAGTCGAGCGCGTCTTTACGAACTGTATCGACCCGCGAGTAAGTCCACATGTTAAAACCAAAATCTTGATCTATAGCCTGTTGAAGTATTGGGGCGTAGTATTTTCGGTTTAAAAAGAACATCTCATCACTGATCCGTAAAGTACGTACGCCCATGTCGGCTAATTTTCGCATCTCACGACCTACCCACTCAGGACTCCAGAAACGCATCCCTCTCGAATCTGCGGCATTAACTTCATCACCGTTCTCTGAGCGATTTACGATATTGATCATGCAAAAACTACAGCCGAAATTACAGCCCAACGAGGTGTAAATAGCAGCAAAAGGCGTTCGTTTAGCATGATCAAATTCCGCATGCCAAAAATGTGCGCGATAAAGATCCAGTGGTTTTTCACGGTAAGGCAGGAGATCCCATGCATAGCCTGGTAAGTCATGATCCATGCGTTCCTGTGGCACTATTCCCTGCGGTGGGTTGAGTGTAGGAATTTTGAGGTTTGCTGGTCCACGCGCCTTGTAACCAATACCCTTGATGTGTTGCAGATCGTCAGCCAGATTGCTCTTTAGAAGATTATGCAGAGCATACACGCCTTCATTTAGCAGCACTATATCGACACAGTCGTAATCAAGCACTTCCATGGGTAGCGCACTAGTATGCGACCCAACAAAACAAATCGAAAGCTCAGGGCGGTGGTCTTTGAGCGCGCTCGCCATTGCCAAAGCACCAATCATGCTCGTGGTGCCAGAATTCGGATTTTGTCCGTACACCACTAAAACGACTAGTCGAGGCTCAGCGTCAGAAACCCTTGCAACAGACTGATCCAGCGTCAATCTTTCCGCATCGCAGTCCAGAATTCCAACTCCAAACCCTTTTGAGCGGCAAGATTCCGCTAACAGTAGTGACCATGTTGGCGGCTCTATAGCGGAATAAACCGCAGCAAGCCCTTGATATGCCTTGGCAGATGAATCGGGATTAATAAAAAGAACATCCAATTTTCTATTCAACTATACCACCTATAATAAAATTTTAACTGACTCATCATACAATACCGCATTCTCGCTATTAAATAAAATATTTGCCCCCGTATTATCAGACGCAATACTCGGTTAAACACCTACAAATCTGCTCCGACAATGTCTGAAACTAATCCTCAGTGTAGTTATCACGACCAAATCCATCCTGATTTAGTGGTTTTCCCTACGATCGCCAACGGCTGAGGAAAAAACAAGTCCATTAGCCTAGAACAGACGAGCGATACTGTTCCTGTTCGGTTCACTTACTATACCTTTTTCCGTGATCAGGGCAGTAACCAGCTCCGCTGGCGTTACGTCAAAAGCGGGATTGCGAACCATAACCCCCTTCGCCGCCCACTGGCATTCCCTAAACCCAGTCACTTCATCGGCAGGCCGTTCCTCGATAGGAATGGCGGCACCATCAGCGATAGACAAATCAATAGTAGACAACGGACAAGCCACATAAAATGGAATTCCATGACGCCGCGCCAACACGGCCACCATGTAGGTGCCAATCTTATTCGCCACATCTCCATTCGCCGCCACCCGATCAGTGCCAACTACCACAGCATCTACCTCACCCAAGTTCATTAAATGACCGGCCATATTGTCGGTGATCAACGTCACAGGAATATTCTCCTGCACCATCTCCCAAGCGGTAAGCCGCGCACCCTGAAGAAATGGTCGGGTCTCATCTGCGATAACTGAAATACGCTTGCCAGCTTCTACTGCGGAGCGAATAATTCCCAAAGCCGTCCCATGCCCAGCTGTTGCCAATGCGCCCGCGTTGCAATGTGTCAACACCCTTGCGCCGTCCGGCAGCAAGGCAGCGCCGTAAGCACCCATCGCCCGATTGATGCGAACATCCTCTGCGGATATTTCATGGGCTTCCGCGAGTAAGCGCTCAGCAATTTCATCTACTGCGCAGTGTTTGATGGATATCCACAGTTCACGCATTCGTTTCAGTGCCCAGAACAAATTCACTGCCGTAGGCCGACTTGCTGCCAGCACATCGAATCCAGCTTCCAACTTTGTAATGAATACTTCAGGGTTTGCATGCCGCAAAACTAGCGCTTCCAGCGCCACACCATAGGCAGCAGCACAGCCAATGGCAGGTGCCCCGCGAACCACCATTGCTCGAATGCCCTCGGCGACTTCAGTAGCGGAACCATATGGCAAATACTCAAACTGCGCAGGCAGCACCCTTTGATCGATCATTTCTAACCGATTATCACGCCACCTTAAGGTCTCTACCGCTTGACCACTGTTACATACCTGAACCATTTTCAATCACCCTCAAATTCACAGAGCGTAAAAACTTTGTGTCCATGCTTTTCCAACCGGGCACGACCCCCAAGATCAGGCAAATCAATGACGAAGCAACATTCTATAATCTTGCCGCCCATATTCTCGATGAGCTTGCAAGCCGCTTCAGCCGTACCGCCGGTAGCAATCAAGTCATCAACAACCAGCACCCGATCTCCTTTGGAGACGGCATCCACATGTATCTCAATGCGGTCAGTACCATATTCAAGCTCGTAGTCGTGACCAACTGTTTCTGCGGGCAACTTACCCTTCTTACGAACTGGAATAAAGCCCACGCCCAGCTGGAAAGCCAGTGCCGAACCAACAATAAAACCACGTGCCTCAATACCAGCAACCCGATCAATATTTACACCTGTATAACGGTTAACCAGCTCATTAATAGTGATCCGAAATCCCACCGGATCTTTCAACAGCGTGGTGATATCCCGAAACATTACCCCTTGTTTAGGGTAATGAGGGACGGTACGAATTCGTGATTTTATTGGCATTTAGGATTTTCCTTAAAAACAAGTCTTGTTATTGATCAGCCCTTAATTCACCGAGCATAGCTTTTAAAATTTTCCAACGCTTCCTGCATTTGACTTTCCGTTAGAATATTCGGCTCACCAACCTGCAATGCAGTCCAATACAGTTCGCAAAGCATTTCCACTTCTACAGCAACCGCCAGAGCGTCGGTTATATCATGCCCGATGGCAATCATACCGTGATTACCAAGCAAGCAGGCTTTACGGTTTTCAAGTGCTTGTATAGCAAGACCGGATAACGTCTGACTCCCAAAGAGTGCGTAAGGTGCACATCGAATCGAATCACCGCCAGCGACGGCTAAAATCGTATAATGAAACATAGGGATTTCTCGACTCAGACAAGCCAAAGAAGCCGCATATCTTGGTTGAGTGTATATAACTGCGCCAATTTCTGGGCGAGCTGCAAGAATATCGCAATGAAATCGCCACTCGCTTGATGGGTTGCCGACTCCCAAGATAGCGCCAGAAAAATCCATCGCCACCATTCCGTCTGGAGACATATCTTCGACGGGAACACCTGCAGGTGTCACTAAAAAACATTTTCCATACCTAGCACTTACACTTCCTGAAGCACCCCGTTTAAGGCCTAAAGCCACTAATTTTTGAGCTATCTTCACCAACTCCAGACGACAACTCTTATCACTGGACTGCATACCTATAAGTGTTGGGTGGTGATACACTTTTAATGCCCCAGCACCCGACCAGCAACAGCATCAAGGCGCTTCATTAGCTCAGGATCTCTCGCATCTGGTGACGTAATCAGTGCATGTTCAAGTGCGCTACGACACGCACATGCTGAAGCCGTAGCGTCTCCATGTAACAGTGGAGCAACTTTTTTTACCATACTGCGAGCCTTATCAGCATTGGTCAACAACACCTTAATAATGGCTTCGACTGTTACATCCTCATGATTAGGGTGCCAGCAATCAAAATCGGTCACCATCGCAACGGATGCGTAGCATAGTTCGGCTTCCCGGGCTAACTTGGCTTCGGGCATGTTTGTCATACCAATCACATCGCAGTTCCAGCTTCGATACAATTCCGATTCGGCTAGACTGGAAAATTGCGGCCCTTCCATAACTAGGTAAGTACCACCATGAGCAACCTCAATCCCCGCCCCCCGTGCAGCCGCTTCAAGATGATTACCGAGCCTACCGCACACAGGATGTGCCATGGAGACATGCGCCACCAAGCCAGTTCCGAAAAAGCTTTTCTCGCGAGCAAAAGTTCGATCAATAAACTGATCCACGATTACGAACATGCCGGGGCGTAAATTCTCACGCAACGAACCTACCGCACTGACCGAGATGACATCTGTAACACCGACTCGTTTTAACGCATCAATATTGGCGCGAAAATTAATCTCGCTTGGCGGTATCCGATGGCCCCGACCATGGCGAGGAAGAAAAGCCATCTGCTGTCCATCCAGCTCACCTAGCAGAAGCTCATCCGAGACCTCGCCAAAAGGAGAATGAACCCGCTCCCAGCGCTTATTGGTCAATCCTTCAATATCGTAAACACCACTACCGCCAATAATGCCAAGGATATTTTTTTTCATTATTCACTCCAAATCAAAACAGATCCCCCAAAACTATTTTTACATCGCAGCAAAATGACTCATTTTACAACTGGCTTCCAAAACCACAACTCCCTAATAAACTGAAAATAGTAGGCCGCACCCCAGCGCAGCACCTGTAACTTTCGCTCTCCGCCAATTCTTGCCGGCTCATCGCCAGGTATTTCTGCCAGCTTTAGCTTTGCCTTTGCCGCTCTAACTGACAACAACGGCTCCCAACTAATCTTAGTTCCAAACAGCTTTTCAGGCAATGCATGTGCATCCTCTCGATCCAGCCCCAGTTCGTAAGCCATAGCCTTCCGATAGGCTCGATAGATCACCATTACATCGGTATAATGACCACCATGTAGTAAGTTTACCGTCCGGGTAAACAGCCAGTTCCCGAAGCCAGTAACTAAATCATCATCTTCGCTCTTAGCATCTCCCAGATAGCGTGATGCAATAACCATGTCGTAGCCTTCCTTCATTTTTGCAATCAATTCCGGAATTAGTTCAGGTACCGAGTTTCCATCGGGACTAAAGGTGATGACTACATCACCAGCCACCTGTGGCCAAACTTCGGTATAGGCATGGCGAAAACCTCTTTGTTTTTGCACATAGACCTCGTATCCATTCTCTTTCGCCCATTCGATAGTACCGTCGGTAGAGCCGCCATCCACAACAATGATTTGATCCAACCAAGACCTATCAATCTGCGGCATAATTGCCTTCATGCCATTGACTTCATTTAGCGTCATAACCAAGAGAGTTGTTTTCATTATTCGTCCTTTCGTTTCTTAAAAATTTTAAAGGCAAACTTAACGCCGACCAAAAAGGTTACGGCAGCAGAGATTATAAGTACACTCCTGACTATTTCGTTGACGCCAGATTGTTGGGCTGTAAAGGTTTGAAGCGTGTCGCCGATGTAGGCAACCGCAATGGATGGAGGCAACAAAAAAATAAAAGTTGTCCAGAGAAAACCCCTATTCGATAGGGAAGTAAGGCCAAGCAGATAATTTAAAGGACCCGTCGGAATGATTGGGTTGATTCGCGCAAATGCAACAAACTTCCATCCTCCCTGACCGAACTCGCGTTGCACCTTGCCCGCCCATTTGTTATCAAAATTCTCTGCTAGTGGCTGACCAATCAGCCATCTCGCCACAGCAAATGACACCCAACCACCGATAGTTACTCCTAATGTGGAGTATGCACCACCAAGCATTCCACCCCAAAAAAAACCAGCAGCCAGGTTTAATGGCAGTGACGGCAAAGAAGCGATGACTGATATTGCATAAATAAGAATGAACAGCGTAACCGCACCTATAGGGTGACTTACACGGTATTGCTCAATCAAGATTGGGCTAAGGGAACCGGTACGGTAGCACTCCCAAGCCCAACATACGAAAGCAATGAGCCCCAAAAGCAGGATGATGCGCTTTGGTCCGATATAGCGGCGGATGCCACGTTTATTTTGTAAAGATTTTAGTATTAATGACATATAGCCGAAGTCCACCTTTTTAAATCGACGCAAAAGTCTCGGTAAACTTAATTAAGCATCATTACAACAACTCGCTGTTCTAACCATTATCACTTAATTTGTAAACCCAATCACTCTCAGCTCGAACTTTAGGCTTCTTAGCTTCCCGAATTAAGTCTATTTATCTTTCTGTTTTTGTAGTTACGCCAAACAATAAATGCAGCAATTAAAGCAGGTCCAATAATCAACCAAATAGCCAATGTTGCCAAAAGGTAAGTCTGATCGGATAGTAATTCCGCATCCCCCGGCTCTAGAGAAGCACTCGTTCCAACTGGAGAATCGGCTGGCACGACACATGACCGCAGATTAATATTAGAGAGCAGGATCTTAGTAAATAATCCGTGCAGTTCAGGTACAGAACTAGAATTGTTTGACAGACCATCGAAGTACCCCAGCATTCGTTTTTGAACTTCTGCCTCGGATAATATCTGAATTTTCATTTTGATGCGCTCAACCAAAGCATCGGGAAAAAAATCCGCTAATGGAAGAAAAACACTGACTTGGATATTTCCTTTTGAGATTGACGAGCTATCGATTTCCACCGGCACATCAAGCTTCAAATGTTTGAAAGGAGTATCCCACTCAAGACTGCTCTTGTATGTATAAACGGAATTACTTTTTCCTAGGTATTGCAGCATTGCATTTTTGAACTGGATGGTACGCTCGTCGACCAGAGTTACACTCCCCATATTGCTCGGCTTAATCCCATTATTTTCCATCGCCACAACTAAATATGCGGGGTGCTCAAGCAGTTCCAAATACCGATCTGCACCCTCAACCAGGACAATGTTAAACTGAAGCGCGTCATTAGGTGTTTTCGCTGCATATACTGCCGACAGCGAACAAGACAGAAGAAGGATGGCAACCCCACCCCTAAAAATAAAATTAACTAAACGATTTAACATAAAATAATTCCCTGTAAACGAACCGAAACTAACGCGCACTCATTTTTCGATATAAACACAGCGCCTTTACAACATCAGCAATAATCAATGGCGAAATAAGTAATATTGCCACATATGTCGAGAAAAACAATCTCGCATCAAGCCCGCCTATATACACGCTCAGATAGGACATCGCAAGCACCCGCACTGCGGTAAACGCCACAACCAAAACAGAAACCCACGCCACAGGGCTAGGCGGTATCTTACGCCACAAACCAATGCGCATCAGCAATGCCAGCATTCCGGCAAACTCAAGCGCATAGCTGATGTTTCCAAAGAACTGCAAAATCATCGGCTTCAGTTGCTCCAAAGGGGATACATAGCCAGACGCTGAGTTTTTTTGTGCAGCCCCTTCCAGCCAGAGACGACCCTCATGCTGACCGTGACGCTGATAATGCACTGCCGCACCAAGCGGATCACCGCCAGCCCGTGGCCCAAAGTCATTGTTCACAGCAATATCTGGATACCTCAACCAATACTTTAGGCTCAGATACAAATCATTAGGTTGATTTTTCCAGGCTTCGTTCATATTGTAAACTTGGCGCTCGGAATCATAGTGATGCGACATCGTCACCATCTGATACATCCGCCCATAATCCACATCCACGGGATAAGTTTCCGGCGGCACTCCGGCGAGACCGAATCCTGGCATTACCATCATGCGGATTATACCAACCGCCTCCTGCAAAAATGCACGCGTCCATCTTAACTCCATAGGTGGCATCAGCCCGCTTCCCTTGTCTGAGCATTTCAACTTACCCTCTTTACATGCATTTTCAATTTCAAGCCTAACACTACGAAAATAGGCCTGTCCAGCGGGCAAGGTCGGTGTCAATCCCGCCTGAAAAGCCGCATCCTTAACCCAAAAAAGCATCCAACCGTTGGTCCATTCGCTACAAACTTTATATCGCTCACACGAGTAAGATGTTGGAGCCGGGAGGGGCAGCCTGTCAATCACTGGCACAAAGGAGGGTACCGCTATCCGAAGCTTGGCCAATGCCTCCTGAGTCACCATAACCCTGCGATTGTCTTTGTGCGATTCCACGCTACGAATTGCCGCCATCAACCTAGGAAACTCACCCTCGCCAAAGTCATAAAGCAATGGAGCTCCATAATGACGCTCGACATAGGCTCTCATGACCAAGTTGCCGGTAAAGGAAAAAATAAATGGCGCACCAATCATAACCAGCAACCCTAGGCGCGACATCCATTTCCGGCTACGCAAACGTGGCCATAATTGCCATAACACAACCGCCATGAACATCGCCAGCAGCCCATAGAGCAACCGATCTTCCTCCCGAACCAGCACGGCAAATGCAAAAACAAACGCAAGAAAAATCCAATGAATTACCGGCAAGCGCTCCTCCGACAAATGTGCAAGCACGAACACCATGCTCCCCAACATGAGCACCAACAAACTGATTGAAAGCGACTCGCGCATCACCCTAAACCACTGGTGATCTATAGTCACAGGATTGAATAGATAAAGCGCAAAGACCAGTAGCAGCAGCACACGGTTGACCTTGCATTGCTTCAGCGCCGTAATAAAATAAACGCCCGCCAAGACATATAACAGGTTAATGGAAAACAGATAGGGAATGCCTAGAAATCGGACGCCAGCAAGCCATAAAGATATGCCCGGCACCTTAACCAGAAGACGGGCATCGTACGGGCCTAACCCCCCATCCGTAAGCAAATGAAAGGCCCTGGAAACGTAAAGCCCATCATCATGAGGGGAATAAACCATTTGGACGACACCCCCAGAAGTCAAGACTAGCTTGAGAAGTATCAGTAAAATTAGCCCAAACCAAAACACATATTCCGGACAATCAAATTTTAATTTGGTAAAAGTTCCCATAAGCTTGCTTTTAATAACCCAAGATCCTTCATGAAAAAAAATAAACGGCACGAGAAAAAGGAGCAACAGTATGTTGCAATTCCTCTACTTGAAGCCCAAGCTAGCACTCATTTGCTATATACCGTTTGCACATCAAAATTCGGTTTTTACAATCTCTTCTCACCCGCCCTCTCCAGCAGGAGAGGGAGTAAAGGTGCCGAATTTTGATGAGCGATGTGTATAAAAGAAACCTTATTGAAAAACACATATGGCCTATCTGTTTATTCATGCCATTCATTCTTGGTGAATAGCTACGGTTACAACAATTTTTCCGCATATTGACCTGGATGCCATCAACGCCAGTTTGTTAAACAACACATAAAACTTGTCATTTCAACGCCAGATTTTTCCAGCTTATACGAAAGTCATTATTATCAAGCGCCTGCCTTGATGTAAATTGACAACCGCACAATGTAATTGCCAGTCCCATTAAAGAAGGTTGGGATTATAAAGCCTATAAGTGCGCATTTGAAATATCGTGATGCCATCAAAAATTGGATTATTATATCCTATTGAGGCCGAGTGAATTCTTTTTTTTCAGTACAAAGCCAAGACAAACACGCTTAAAATAAAGCCTAGGCAAGGCATTAAGCCGATCATTTTGGTCATTTTGATCTTTTTAAACTGCAAAAAACTTCTTCTATTATTTGCGACAAATTGAGATTTTTTGGATTAGCAGACTAAAAGAAATTATCTAAACCAGCGCGTTCCGTTTGTCCACAAGATCTCATTACGATCAGGCGACAGCTCCCCTACCACATTCCACCCATTAACCATCAGCTTTGAGCCCTTAATTAAACCTATCACATTAGATTCATGTTCATTGATTAAATAAACACTGCTGGAACTTAGATGTTTGATTTCAACTTTGTCGCTATTGCTCTTCCACACACCCACCAATTCCGAGGGCCTATCAAAATCCGGTAGCATCGTTTTTACGTGCCTCTCCACCCTCTCCA
>JACKQG010005946.1_pt1 | contig 13183 bp, 14 predicted proteins | sample 8237621 | NCBI WGS metagenome assembly JACKQG01 (sample SAMN15677084, study PRJNA649215) | marine metagenome | biome: marine; feature: Black Sea; material: saline water; isolation source: suspended particulate matter (SPM) from the Black Sea western gyre | collected 2013-06-09/2013-06-10 | depth...
GACGGGTGTTGATGCTCGTCAATTGGGAGTTGTGCACTTATGAGTCGAATCCGCCCTTTATTTATTCAAAATATTGCGCATTTATTTTTTAACAAGGTGATAATATTAATCATCTGTTGTGTTTGTGATTGGCTATATCCCCTGAGCCGATAAATAAACAAATAAGGATATGAGATAGGCTACTATTGTGCAAGCCCACCACGTAGTGGGAAGCCTGCGGTAGACTTCGAATTTCCGCCTTGAACCTTACTGGTTCAGGTTTCTGCCAACACGGCGCAATGGATCCCGAATTCTTCAGCTATAATGCAAACATGCAAGCATTACGCCAATCCCTTCGACAAAAAAGACGAGAAATCAACCCATCCGATCGGATTAAGTTTGCCAAACAACTATTATCCCAAGTGCAAAATATCGTAAATTTTAAGAATGGGCAAAAAATAGCACTCTTTTTGCCTAATGATGGTGAAATTGACCCAAAATACATTGAAAACTTCCTAAAAAATCAAGGAATTAGCATCTATTTACCGATATTAGACAATAAAAGACTTAAATTTGCAAAAATTAGTAAGAAATTTAAAAAAAATCAATATGGCATTCCAGAGCCTGCTTTTAGTCAAATTTTATCGGCAAAACACTTGGATATCGTCTTTATGCCGTTGGTTGGGTTTGATGCAAATAAAAACCGTATCGGTATGGGCGGTGGCTATTATGATCGAACATTAGCCTTCAAAAAAAGAGCTTCTAGATTCAGCCAGCCAAAGCTTTACGGTCTTGCATTTGATTGCCAACAGATAGATAAGATCGACACTCAAGAATGGGATGTGCCGCTAGATGCTGTTATTACCCCAAGTAAGATTTACTAAGAGCCGCCTAAAGCATGTTTTTGAAAAAATGATTTCAAGGTTGAATTTTCGTTAATAACATTCATGCCAAAACCACGTAGCCATCTGAGTGGCTCGTTATTTTCCTTGTAAATCCAATTTAAGCCGGTCATGGTTTTTGCCATCAGCTCATTATCCAATCGGCGCGCCCTAGCATATTTTCTTAAATCACCATAATCGCCTAATTTTGACTTATTAGAGTCTAATTGCTTTGATAATTCTATAACATCTGCAAAACCAAGGTTAACTCCTTGGCCAGCCAATGGATGAATATTATGCGCTGCATCGCCCACTAAGGCCAGCTGTTCTTTCACATAGGTTTGTGCACTACGCTCAATGAGTGGAAAAGCCTGAATATCACTCACCACTTCAAATTCACCAAAACGATATTCCACACCTGCTGACAAGCGCTGAGCAAATTCTTCTTTAGGCAATTGCATCAACTCATCTGCCAATGTATTTTCAGCTGACCAAACAATCGAGGCTTCACACTCACCCAAAGGCAACAAGGCAATAATGCTATTTGATAAAAAGCGCTGCCAAGTTGTGTTGTTAAAGTTTTTCTTGGCTTTAATATTACAAACAATGGCCTTTTGTTGATAGTCGGTATCTGTGGTGGCAATGCCGGTAATTTCTCTAACCTTGGATCGTGCACCATCTGCACCTACTAACAACTGGCAATCTATGGCGGTTTGATTGTCTAGTTGAATTTGATAACCATTATTTTGCTTGGTTAAATCCACCACTTTAGCATTAATAAAAGTTACTTGTGTGGCTTGCAACGATTGATACAACGCCGATTGAATTGCATCATTTTCAATAATATGACCCAAATGATCAAATACTTCATTCTCAGTATCGAATTTTAAATTTCCGTGTGAGTTTTGATCCCAAACCTCGGTCGCAGAAAAAGCTTGTTTGCGCTTAATATTACCCCAGACGCCAAGATCAGTTAACAACTGTTCAGATTTTGGCGTGATGGCGCTGACACGTGTGTGAAACTCATCGCTCAGCGTTGGGTTTGGATTATTTGGCTCAGTAATAGCAATATTAAAACTCTGCTTAGCGAGGCTGAGTGCAAGTGCTTGTCCAACCATGCCACCGCCCACAATAATCACATCATAATGCTTCATGATTCTCCTGCAATAGTCATTTGATTAATCATGATTGAACCAACCTTGATATTACTACGATAATCCACATCGGAGCCAATATGTGCAATGCCCATCAACATATCTTTTAGATTGCCAGCAATAGTGATGCCCGAGACTGGATATTGAATTTCACCATTCTCCACCCAGAAACCTGTCGCGCCACGCGAATAATCACCGGTTGTCGCATTCACACCTTGGCCCATTAATTCTGTCACCAAAACCCCTTTATCCATAGTTTTAATCATAGCATCTAAATCGCCAGAGAATTGATGCTCAATGATTAAATTATTAACACCCCCTGCATTGGCCGTTGTTTGCAAACCAAGCTGGTTGGCTGAATATTGACTAAGCACATATTGCTGAACACGGCCATCTTTAACAAAATACTGCTTTCTTTTTAATACACCATCTCGATCAAACGCTTTGGCGCCAATGGTTTTTTTGATCAATGGATTTTCCAAAACACTAATACTTTCTGGCAATACTATTTGATCAATACTGTTGAGTAAAAAAGTTGATTTTTTATATTGCTTTGATCCGCCTAAAGCGCCAATTAATTGTGCAAATAATCCACTGGAAACGCGGTTTGAAAAAATGACCGGACATTGCTGAGTAGGCAAAGACTGCGCACCTAGTTTACTGCTGGCTAGTGCTGATACACCATCGCCCACCCACTCTGGTGTTTGTAAATCTTGCGCATCAAGTGCTATCGTATACTCATAAGCAGTTTGCATGTCATCGCCTTGTTTAGCAATAACGCTGCAACTAAGCGAATGCCTAGCACCTTTTTGCTTACTCATCATGCCATTAGAATTAGCATACAGACTCTCCCCTTGATGACTGGAGACTTCTGCGCCATCGGAGTTATCAATGTCGGCATGCGATAAAGCTTGCGCCTCACAACGCATGGCCAGATCAACGCTATGCTCTGGATCTAAATCCCAAGGGTGGTACATATTTAAATCAGGCACCTCAAAGGCCATTAATTCTTTTGGCGCCAAGCCGTTAAACGGATCTGGTTGAGTATATTTAGCGATCTGGCAAGCAGATTCTATCGTATTAAGAATGCCAGTAGCAGTTAGATCGACACTAGATGCGTGCCCCTTGGCATTGCCAAAATAAACATTAATATCAAATGATTTATCTAGATGATACTCCAGCGTTTCTACTTGCCCAAGTCGTACTGCAGTAGAAACACCAGAACTACTACTCAGAGAAATTTCATAATCGCTCGCATTAAATTTCTTTAATAAATCAATCGCTTGTTGTGCGGTATTTTCTAGCGACATAAAACTAGGTTAGGTAATCTAAATCTGAAGGCTTGAAAGGCATTGTTTTACTGTGTGGCTTTTGTATTTCTATTGCGGGCTGCTGCATGTTTGAATGCCCGTGTGGCTTGCCTTTAATCAAAGAGTTAATCGGCATCCACAAGGCGGCAACACCTAAGACAATAATAAACAAGCCTGACACTTGCCTAATCAATGGCTTTTGCACCAATACTGCTAATTGGGAAGACAAGCTAGCCATTAATAACAAGCTTGGCAAAGTGCCCAATCCAAACGCTAGCATGATTAATCCGCCCTGGGTGGCAGAGCCTGACACAATGGCAAAGCCCAACGCGCCGTACACCAAGCCACAAGGAATGCCGCCCCACAACAGCCCAGTAAAAAAAGCACCTCTAAGATTTCTAACCGGTAAAAAACGCTGACTGAGTGGCTGAAGCTTAACCCATAATTTTGAACCAATTTTTTCTAAAATCTGAATACTACTTGACCAATTACCAATATACAAACCCACCATAATCATCAAAACGCCAGAGAAAACTCTCAAACTTTTATCCAATATATTCATTTGTAATGACTGTGTCAAAATAGCACCTGCCACGCCGAAAATAACACCCATTAGAATATAGCTGAGCATTCGACCTATGTTGTAATTAAGGTGAAATAGTGCGATTTTTCGAGGGTTAGCTTTAACTTGTGGATCCAGCCCCGCAGTTAACATGGCCACCACACCACCACACATACCCAGACAATGCACACCGCCTAATAACCCCATAAGAAAAACACTAATTAGCACGTCCATTATTCTTTCTCCAATGAAGCTTGACGAGACACTTCCAATAAGTGAATGCGTCGTGAATCTGTTTTCAATATTTTAAAATTAAACCCTTGCAAGGTAATTTCATCCATTTGATCCGGCAATCGTGTAAAGCCAGAAATCACCAATCCAGAGACTGTATCAGCTTTATCTACCGTTAATTTAACCTTAAAAAATTCTTCGAACTCCTCAATAGGCGTGTTCGCCTTAAGTAAATAACGACCATCACCAAAATCAATAATGTTGTCCTCTTCAAGATCATGCTCGTCTTCAATTTCGCCCACAATTTGCTCCAACACATCTTCCAATGTTACCAAACCAGCAATTTCGCCATATTCATCCATCACAATTGCCATGTGTGATTTTTTTTGCTGGAAGTCTCTCAGTAACGAGCCTAGTGTTTTGCTTTCTGGCACTAAAATTGCAGTACGTAAATATTCCTTATAATTAAATTCACCACGTTTGTCGCCTGCCAAATAACTTAACAAATCTTTTGCCAAAACAATGCCTTGAATTTTGTGATGCTCTGAATCGATAATCGGAAAACGAGAGTGTGCAGATTTAATCATAATATCCAACAACTCTTTAGTGGACGCATTATGCTCAATGGTTACCATTTTTGATTTTGGTACCATAACATCACGCACCTCCATATTTTCCAGCTGCATGGTGCCTTCAATAATGCTACGGGTATGCGAATCAATTACATGATTTTCTTCGGCTTCTTTAAGGGATTGTAGCAGTTCGTTGTTTGAATTTAACGGCGTGCGAAAAAACTGCTTACTGAGTTTGGTTAAAAACGATTGTGTCGACGGAGGCTGATCTTCGCTCATGTGTTTAAATTTAATCTAAAGAGTCATTTTACCAACAATTACGATTTTTTACCACTTCGCATTTTTTTACCCTGAGCAGCGCGCTCTTTACGAACCTGCTTAGGATCAGCAATCAGTGGCCTATAGATTTCTACCCGATCCTTTTCCCTTAAGATTGTATCAAGCTTGGCCATTTTTCCAAAAATACCCGTTTTATCTTTGAGTAAATCAATTTGCTGATATTTGTCAAGAATGCCAGAAATTTCAATGGCTTGTTGCAAGGTGATACCTTCTTCAACCTCTAAACTCAACAAGGTTTGTTTATTTTCTAAGGCGTAAGCAACTTCGATATTCATTAGCCCTGCTGATCACATAACTGCTGTGCTTTGGCAAAATCAAGCGTGCCTTCATAAATGGCACGACCAGTAATAGCGCCACCAATACCATGATGCGCCACACTTAACAAATTAGTAATATCGTCCATATTGGTAATGCCGCCTGAGGCAATAATATCAATTGAAGTCTGCTTGGCCAAATCAGCGGTTGCTTCCACATTAACTCCCTGCATCATGCCGTCACGAGCAATATCGGTGTAGACAATAGAGCTAACGCCGTCTTGCTCGAATTTTTTAGACAAATCCACCACATGCAAATCAGTTTGTTTGGCCCAGCCTTCGGTAGCCACCAAGCCGTTATTAGCATCTAAGCCAACAATAATTTTGCCAGGAAACTCCTTGCATAGCTCAGAGACGAATTCAGGATGAGTCACCGCCATGGTGCCGATAATCAAATAACTAATACCGGCTTCCACATAAGCATTAGCAATATTCATATCACGAATGCCACCACCAATTTGTACCGGAAGATCAGGGAACGCCTTAGTGATTTCAGTCACGCTTGAGGCATTAACTGGCTTACCCTCAAAGGCGCCGTTAAGATCTACCAAATGTAGGCGCTTAGCGCCCTGTTCTACCCATTGCGCTGCCATTTCAGCAGGGTTATCTGAAAAAACAGTTGTGTCGTCCATTAAGCCTTGTCTAAGGCGTACACATTGCCCATCTTTTAAATCAATTGCGGGAATAATTACCATGCTCTATCCATTGTGTCGGCGATAACTAATTGCTTCAATCAAATGCTGCTGAGTTACTTGTTCAGCCTGATCGAGATCAGCAATGGTTCTAGCCACTTTTAAAATTCTATGATAAGCGCGTGCCGACAAGTGTAATTGATCAATAACACCCTCTAACAATTGCTTATTTTTATCACTCAAAATAACCAAACGCTCTAGCTCATCAGTATTGAGTTGATCGTTTAATTTTCCTTGTCTTTCCAATTGCCTATTATAACAATCCAACACCCGAGCTCTAATGGTTTCGCTATTTTCTATTAGCTGATCTTGTTGCGCTAATAACGCTTCTGTTGGCAGTGGCGGCACCTCAAGGATCATGTCAATTCGATCTAATAGCGGTCCTGATATTTTCGTTCGGTATTTGTTAATCTGATCTTCAGTACAATGACACTTGCTAGTGCCATCCCCATAATAACCACAGGGGCAAGGATTCATCGCTGCAATGAGCTGAAAATCTGCCGGAAAAGTAACTTGTTGTTGGGCGCGCGATACATGTACCTCGCCACTTTCTAATGGCTGCCTCAGGGTTTCTAATGCGTGTCTTGGAAATTCTGGTAACTCATCTAAAAACAACACACCTTCATGCGCCAGTGAAATTTCACCAGGCTTCGGATTAGATCCACCTCCAACTAATGCTACTGCCGAGGCAGAATGATGAGGGGATCGAAATGGGCGAATATAAAATTGTGACGGCTCAATTGATTGTCCAGCGACTGAAAAAATAGCAGCGCGTTGCAGGGCTTTTTCGATGCTTAATGGTGGCATAATTGACGGCAATCTTTCTGCCAACATGGTTTTTCCAGACCCAGGCGTACCACGAAGTAATAAATTATGTCCGCCACTAGCAGCAATTTCCAAGGCGCGTTTAGCCTGATACTGACCCTTAACCTGAGAGAAATCGTTACGATACTCAATCTTCGGGCCAATAGGCAAGCCTGGACAATCAAGCTCACCAACGCCTGTTAAAAATTCACAAACTTTTAACAGGTGCGTAGCCGGAAAAAGCTTTGCCCCTTTAACTAAGGCGCAGTGCTCGTAATTATCATAAGGAATGATTAAATTATGTTTTTGCTTATGCGCCTCAATCACAGCAGGCAGCAAACTATCAGCTGCGTGAATTAAGCCATCCAACCCCAATTCACCATAAAATTCGAATTGATCACTATCAACACTCGACTTAATTTGACCTGAGGCTAATAAAACCCCTATGGCAATAGGCAAATCATAGCGCCCGCCGCGTTTGGGCAAATTGGCAGGTGCTAAACTCACAGTAATTCGCCCTTTTGGCATTTTAAAACCTGAGTTTATCAAAGCAGATCGAACCCGATCCTTGCTTTCTTTAACCGCGCCTTCAGGCAACCCTACAATTGAAAAACTCGGCAGTCCGCCTGAAATATGCACCTCGATTGTGACTATGGGCGCATCTAGTCCGGTTGAGGCTCGAGTATAAACTTTAGATAGCTGGCTCACACCGCCTCCAGTTCCTCTAGGCTCCATCGTGGTCGAATGCTAATTTCACCCTCTGACGATAACTGACCCTTACTTAAACGCAAGTGCCCTGCTAAAGCGATCATGGCACCATTATCAGTGCAGAATTCTTGTCTTGGATAAAATACTTGAGCGCCAAGCTTCAAGCCCATGGCGTCTAATTCCTGACGCAAGGCAAGGTTGGCGCTAACACCACCTGCAACGACTAAAGTATCTCTATTGGTTTGCTCTAAAGCGCGTCGGCATTTAATCATTAAGGTTGAAGTGGCTGCCACTTCAAATGCTTTGGCAATATCAGCTTTTTGCTCTGGATATTTAGCCACAGTATTACGCGCAAATGTCTTTAAGCCACTAAAACTAAAGTCAAGCCCAGGGCGGTCAATCATTGGCCTTGGAAAGGTAAAAGCAGCCTGATCGCCAGCCTTTGCCAACTTAGCCAAGGCTGGCCCACCAGGATAACCCAAACCCAAAATTTTAGCTGTTTTATCAAACGCTTCACCAACTGCATCATCCAGTGATTCGCCCAATATTTCATAATCACCAATCGCTTTCACATCAATCAACATCGTATGACCACCAGATACCAGCAAAGCCACAAATGGAAACTTTGGTTGCTTGTCTTCCAGCAAAGGCGCCAACAAATGACCTTCCATATGATGCACACCCAAAGCAGGGATTTTTAAACTCCAAGCTAATGATTTAGCCACCGCACTACCAACCAACAAAGCACCAGCCAACCCTGGGCCAGCTGTATAAGCAATACCACTAATGTCATTTAACGTGCATTCTGCCTCTTTAAGCACAGCTTTGATTAGTGGCAATGCACGCTGAATATGATCCCGTGATGCTAATTCGGGCACCACACCACCATACTCTGCATGAATCTCTACTTGAGAAAATAACTGATGGCCAATTAGGCCCTGTTCACTATGATAAAGCCCAATGCCGGTTTCATCACATGAGCTTTCAATACCTAGCGTAATGAAAGGCCTAGTGGCTGACATTCGATTCACCCAGATAAACCTGCTTAACCTCTGCATTATCTAAAATGGTTTGTTTGTCACCCTGAGCAATAATGCCGCCTGCGTGCAGCACATAAGAATGATCACAGGTATCTAGCATTTCTCGATAATTGTGATCGGTGATTAACACACCAATGCCTTTGTTCTTAAGATGGTAAATAATTTGCTGAATATCGCCCACAGAAATAGGATCAACGCCAGCAAAAGGCTCATCTAATAAAATAAATTTAGGGTCCATGGCTAACGCCCTGGCAATTTCCACGCGGCGCCTTTCACCACCTGATAAGCTCAAACCGCCAATATGACGAATATGCTCAATATGAAACTCAGCCAACAACTCTTCTAGTCGATGACTTCGATTAACCTTTTCTAACGCAGGGTTTAATTCCAATACCGCCATAATATTATCTTCAACAGATAACTTTCTGAAAATAGAAGGCTCTTGAGGTAAATAACCCAACCCCAACTTAGAACGCTTATGCATTGGCATTTTACTAACCTTAACACCATCAATAAATACTTGACCTTTATCAGCCCTCACCAATCCACAAGCAATATAAAAACAGGTGGTTTTGCCCGCACCATTTGGACCTAACAAACCAACAATTTCGCCTGATTTAACTTCAAAAGATACATCAGATACCACTTCACGACGTGCATATTTTTTATTAATATTCTTTACAGACAGTGTATTTAACGACATAATAATTCAGTTAGTTACTTGCAAACTATCTTACCCTAAATAAGACGTATTTGTTTAGAGCTATAAGCCTCAACAAGCTGATTATTAACTTCAATCAATAAGGCGCCTTGGGCGTTTACGCCATAAACTTTACCTGTAATTTTTTGATTATTTAACTCAAGCTCAACCGCTTTGCCCAATAAATAATCTGATGAATTCCAGGCGGTTAAAAAATATGACCAACCTTGTTCGGCAAACAACTGGCAATAAATGAGCAAGCTATCAATTAATTTAGCGCTCAAGTCTTCAATAGCTGGCAGATCCTTTAATAGATACGCCAAATCAATCCAAGGCGAATCACATTCAAAATCTTGATCTAAACAATAGTTTAAACCAAGCCCGATCACCACAGATTGATACCGCCCTTGAGCTGAATTTTCAATCAAAATACCGGCTATTTTTTTATCCTCAACATAAACATCATTCGGCCATTTAAGTTTGGCATCACTAACACCCAGTTTTTCCAATACTTCAACCACAGCCAAACCCATGACCAAACTTAGCCCGTTTAGCGCAACATTAGCATCAAATACAAATCGAACGGATAATAGTACACTGGCATCTTTGCAACTCAACCAAGCCCGGTCATACTGTCCTCGACCTTGAGTTTGCTCTCTTGCGATACAAACTTGAGGTGTTTTGGAAAATGCCAACGTGGACAGATAGTCATTAGTGCTGGCAATAGAATCAAAAACAGCACACGCCACTGGTGTGTTAATTTGACTTTCTAGATTAGAATAATCAGCCATGTAATAATCAGCAACATTAGAGATAACCAAACTGCAGCAGAGCCCATGTCTTTAGCCGCACCAGACAACACATGATATTCGTCACCAATCCGGTCCACAACTGACTCAATCGCTGAATTAAGCATCTCAACAATCAATACTAAAAACACGGTGGCAATTAAAGCAACCTGCTCAATTTTAGTCTTTCCCAAAATAATGGCTAGCGGTATTAACACCATGGCTAGCCACACTTCTTGCCTAAAGGCAGCTTCCGATTGATAGCAAGCCTTAAGGCCTTTGACTGAAAATTCATACGCGGTAAAAATTCGTTTCAAGCCGGTTGCTTCGTTTTTCACAAGATGCTCGTTAAGTGGTTAAAATAGTTACATCAATTTTACACAGATGTTTAATTATGAAAATAGCATTAGGCGTTGAATACATGGGCACCAATTTCCATGGCTGGCAATTGCAAAAATCAGGCATTCGCACCGTTCAGCAAGAGGTTGAACAGGCGCTATCCAAAATTGCCGATCACCCTGTTAGGGTGTTTTGCTCTGGCAGAACGGATGCTGGCGTACACGCCATTGAACAAGTCATTCATTTTGAAACGCAGGCTGATCGTGAAGATAAAGCTTGGTTGTTTGGTGGCAATGTTAACCTTCCTCATGATGTTAACTTCACTTGGGCAAAGCGCGTTGATGATGACTTTCATGCGCGCTTTAATGCTCATGCAAGGCGCTACCATTATAAAATCCATAATACCAAAGTTCGCTCAGCCATTATTGGCCAGCACTCTCTTTGGGAGCCAAGAACGCTCAATATTGAGGATATGAATGCAGCTGCACAATATTTACTAGGAGAGCATGATTTTTCTGCTTTTAGGGGTAGCCTATGCCAAGCCAAATCACCCATCAAAACCATTGAATTTATCCGTTTGAGCAAACAAGGCAATGAGATTCTATTAGATATCAAAGCTAATGCTTTCTTACATCATATGGTTCGTAATATTGTTGGCACACTACTTAAAGTGGGCAAGGGTGAGCGAGACGCTGAATGGGTTAAAACAGTTTTAGAATCTAAACAACGAAAACAGGCTGGCGCAACAGCTCAGCCTCAAGGGCTTTATTTTGTGAAAGCATTTTACGAAAATTTGTAACTGCCACTTATCCAAAAAAAATCCAAGCCTAAGCTTGGATTTTTTAACACTTGTTTTTAAATTATTTCTAAGAAATAAGGTGTTTTAAAGGACTGTGTGAAGCTGCTTCATCGTCGCCCAACTCTTTCCAAGCATAACGCAGTGCATCCGTACGACGATCGTAAAAACGATCTTCGCCGTACTCTTTCATAAATCCTGATTTTCTTAATACTTTTTCAATGCCTTCGGTACGTGCAAATAAAATCTCAACACCTGCAGCTGAACATCTATCTAGCAAGCCTGCTAGCATTTCTTCACCCGAAGCGTCAATTTGGTTAATACCCGCCATATCAACAATAATGTATTTAAGACATTGATGCTTTTCGGCAATCAAATTAAGCATGCGATCTTCAAAATAGCCCGCATTACCAAAGTATAGTGAACCTGAATATTTAACAATTGAAACCACTTCACAACGATCAAGCTTATTATCTAGTGCGTTAACCAACATGGTTGAGCCACTATGCGCTGACAATTCAGTAAATCTTGGCTGCATTGTGCGGTATAAAAATAACGCCAATGATAAAACAACACCAATCACAATGCCGTTTTCTAAATGTGGTGCAAATAATAGCGTTAATGCAAATGAAGATACTGCAACAATCGCATCATGTTTTTCAACCTTCCAAGCGTGCATAATTGGCGCAAACTTAATCAAATTAATCACTGCCATAATAATAACTGCTGCTAATGTTGCTTGTGGTAAATGATATAAAAGTGGCGTTAAAAATAGTAATGTAATACCAACAATCACTGCCGTCACAACCGACGAAAAACCCGTAATTGCGCCTGCAGAAATATTAACCGCAGAACGCGAGAATGAACCTGATACTGCATAACCCTGGAAGAAGCTTGACACAATATTAGACAAACCTTGACCCATTAATTCTTGGTCAGCATCTAAGCGCTGCTTAGTTTGTGCAGCCATTGCCTTAGCAATTGAGATGGCCTCCATAAAACCAATTAGACCAATGGTGATTGCTGTTACAATCATTTGGTTCATGACTGAAAAATCAAACCCTGGCATTGTAAGTGCTGGCAACCCTTCAGGAATCGCACCAACAATAGCGCCACCATAGCCGCCTGCTTCAACAGAAGTGCCAAAATCCATCAGCCAAGCAATAATCGTTGTCACAGCAACTGCTATCAAAACACCTGGTAATTTAGGCGCGTATTTCTTAATAGCAATCATAATAGCAAAAGCAACAATGGCGATTGATAGTGTAGCCATATGAGTATCTGAAGTTGCGTTTACAATCGTGCCCCAGACTTGCTCATAGGTATGCTCACCCTCCCCTTTCACAACGCCAAACACCTTGTTTAATTGTGAGGTACCAATAATAATCGCCGCTGCATTGGTAAAGCCAACAACTACCGGATGTGACAAGAAGTTAATAACAAAACCAAGCTTTAAAGCACCTAAAGCAAATTGAAATATACCCACCATAAAGGCTAATAATGAAGCATAAATCACATACTCTTCCATGCTTGCGCCTTCAGGCAAAATAGTTGGTACTGCTGCGGCTGTTAACAATGAAACAACGGCTACTGGACCCGTGCCTAATTGGCGAGATGAGCCCATTAACGCGGCAATCATAACTGGCAAAAATGATGCGTACAAGCCATGTTGAGGTGGTAGACCTGCTAATTGCGCATAAGCCATTGATTGCGGTACTAGTACCAAAGCTACTGTCAATCCAGCAACCATATCTGCCTTTAAAATATTCGAGTCTTTAATCTCGCTAATCCACGCCAGAAATGGCAAAAATTTTGCAATTTTGTTCATTGTTTATCCTTATTTATAAAGAAGTGGCACAAAAGCACCAAGATTTGCACTTAATATCTCATAAAGTGTAAATATAAGCGCAATATTATATAGTAAATTCGCATCATAAGTGCACAACTAAGTTTAATTAGCAATGGTGTATTTTG
>JACKQG010005947.1_pt1 | contig 13183 bp, 12 predicted proteins | sample 8237621 | NCBI WGS metagenome assembly JACKQG01 (sample SAMN15677084, study PRJNA649215) | marine metagenome | biome: marine; feature: Black Sea; material: saline water; isolation source: suspended particulate matter (SPM) from the Black Sea western gyre | collected 2013-06-09/2013-06-10 | depth...
TTGCGGGCACAACAAAAAATGAAAGAGTAATGAGATGTGAGATATGAGATGTGAGAGAAGCAAAACAGATGGTTTTTCTCACTACTCAAAACTCAAATCTCACTACTTTCATATAAAATTTGAAAAAAGTAGGGCCTTATATGTGCCCATTCTTCCGATGAATAGGTTCTGGATTTGCGGTTGGTTTTTGGGACGTCCTGACGCTGGGGCAATATCCAGGAAATCATCGTGAGCTGATCGGCATTGGCCGGGTCTTTTGAGCAATTCTTGAAGGTTCAAAGCAATCAAACACAATCCTGTACTGGAAAAATACACCGGAGTTGTCCCAGGATTCAACTACTAAGGATTTTTTAACAGTTCAAACAGACGGTAAAATTTTTCAGGCCAGAGGTAATTGTATCCTGAAAACCGCTCCGCCGTTCTGCCGAGAGGGGATTTCGGTCTTGTATAGAAGGGCTCCGAGTCTCTTCCAGTAAATTGCTATAGCCAAGGCTGCATTACACATGATATATTTTTTAAAGTTGGGGTGGCAGCAAATTATATTCCAGGGGGGTTGGTATGGAAGGCAATAGACGACTTGAGAGAAAAGTGGCGATCATCACCGGTGCAGCCAGTGGAATAGGGGCGGCAACCGCACATCGTTTTGCAAAGGAGGGAGCATACTTAATCCTGACCGATGTGAACGAAGAGGCCTTAAAAAAAGTGAAGGATCAGATTACCGGGGCCGGCGGCAGGGTTGTCACAAAGAGGATCGACGTCGGCAAAGAAGATGAGGTGAAAGACCTTGTTGACCTTACGCTCAATGAATATTCAAAAGTTGATATTCTTGTTAACAATGCCGGCGTGATGGGTGATTTGGCTGGCATTGATGCCCAGGATGGAGATGTGTGGCATCATGTCTATGATGTGAACGTCCTTGGGGCAGTCTACGGAACCAAGTATGTGGCCGGTATAATGCAGAAGCAAAAATCCGGTGCCATTGTCAACATTTCTTCCGTGGCCGGTATCCGGTCAGGAGCCGGGGGCAATGCCTATTCCGCCAGTAAGGCAGCGGTCATTAATTTTACACAGACAAGTGCCTGTGATCTTGGCGAATACAATATCCGGGTGAATTGCGTCTGCCCGGGGCTGATTGAGACCGGAATGACCCAGATGGTTTTTGATTATGCCAGGGAAAAGGGAAAAGAAAAAAAACTGGGCAGCCGCTGTGAATTAAGACGGTACGGAAGACCCGAAGAGATAGCAGGGGTAATCCTTTTTCTTTCCAGTGATGATGCAAGTTATATGACGGGACAGGCCCTTGCCGTGGACGGGGGGAACACCGCCTCTCTCAATCTTCCGGGGATGAAGTTTTAGCTGTTCCAGGGTTTTATAAAAGAATGGAATTTTAAGATTTCCAAGATCTGCAAACAGAGTGGGCAACAACAAACAAAGGAGAGGTTGAGATGGGATCTTCAAAAAGCAATCAGACATCACAAGGGGTAAAGAAATCCATTCAGGGCAAAGAAGATAAACCTGTTCGCCCCGAGCTGTCAGAATTATTACATCGCCTGTCCCTTGGACTGGATGAGAACCGTCCCAAGGCGGTTGAACGTCGCCGCCGGAAAAATCAGCGAACCGCCCGTAAAAATCTGGAAGATCTTTTGGATAAAGACAGTTTTATTGAATATGGCGCACTCAATATTGCGGCCCAGCGCTATAGGAGATCTGTTGAAGATCTCATTGCCAGCACCCCGGCGGACGGTTTGATTACCGGCGTTGGAACGGTGAATGCGTCACAATTTGATGAACAAAAAGCCCGCTGCATGGTCATGTCCTATGATTATACTGTTTTAGCCGGCACCCAGGGGTTTTTCAACCATAAAAAAATGGACCGGCTCCTGAATCTTGCCAATGAACAGCGCATGCCCCTGATCTTTTTTGCCGAGGGCGGGGGGGGAAGACCCGGGGATATAGACGCCGCTGGGGTGGTAATTGCCGGACTTGATCTGTCAACATTCGGTCTGTTTGGCAAACTTAGCGGAAAAGTGCCTCTGGTGGGCATTGTTTCAGGATTTTGTTTTGCAGGAAATGCAGCACTACTGGGCTGCTGTGATGTAATTATTGCCACCCAAAATTCCAATATCGGCATGGGGGGGCCAGTGATGATCGAGGGCGGCGGACTGGGAAGTTTCAGGCCGGAAGAGATCGGTCCCATTGATGTGCAGTCAAAAAATGGAGTGGTGGACATAACAGTGGCGGATGAAGCCGAGGCTGTGGCAGTCGCCAAGCAGTACATCTCCTATTTTCAGGGTGACAAAATCGACTGGGACGTTGCGGATCAAACCTTGCTGCGCGATATGATCCCGGAGAAACGACGTCGGAGCTATGATGTCCGTAAAATCATCAAAACAATGGCAGACAGAGAGTCTTTTCTCGAACTTAAGCCCGGATTCGGCCTGGGAATGATTACAGGCCTTTTGCGGATAAAAGGAAAACCCTTTGGCCTTATTGCCAATAACTGCCAGCACATGGGCGGAACCATAGAGGCGAATGATGCAGACAAAGCGGTAAGATTAATGCAGCTTTGCAATGCCCATGGCTTGCCTGTTCTTTCACTCATCGACACCCCGGGATTTATGGTCGGGCCGGAAATCGAGCAACAGGCACAGGTCCGCCATGTCTGCCGGATGTTTATCGTTGGATCCCATTTAATTGTGCCATTCTTCAGTGTCGTATTGAGAAAAGGCTATGGCCTGGGAGCCATGGCTATGGCACGGGGTGGGTTCCATGAATCTTTTTTTACCGCGTCCTGGCCAACGGGTGAGTTTGGCGGGATGGGGCTTGAGGGAGCAGTCAAGGCCGGCTTTAAAAAAGAACTGGCTGCAATTGAAGATCCCAAGGAACGAGAAAAATTTTATAATGATATGGTCGACATGCTATATGAGAATGGAAAAGCAATTAACATGGCTTCCTACATGGAAATAGATTCAGTGATTGATCCGGCAGATACCCGCAAATGGATCAGTCGCGGATTAAAATCTGTGCCGCCAAGAACAGGCAGGGAAAAGCATCTGCCTTTTGTTGACAGCTGGTAAAAAGATCAGAAATCGCCTTTAGTTGCCTTTTGGGGTTTTTCTTTTTTGACTCTCTTCAACCAGTATGGGAATGAATTTGATTAGATCCTCAACAATACAGACATCCGCCACCTGGAAAATAGGTGCGGTAGGATCTTTGTTTATAACCACAATAAACCGCGAATCCCTTATGCCCTGAAGGTGCTGGGTGGAGCCGGATATGCCGCAGGCAATGTAGAGCTTGGGGGATACAATGGTGCCCGTGGCCCCCACCTGCTTTTTGTAGGGTGCCCACCCGTAATCGCAGATCGGTCGGGAGGCGCCGGTGGCAGCTCTGGGAAAAATGGTCGCCAGCATTTCAATAAATTGATAATTTTCTTGTTCCTCGATGCCCCTGCCACCGGAAACGATCACCTCGGCCTTGGCAAGATTGGATCCCTGGGAGGGAGAGGGCAGTTTCCCCTGGTACCTCATGCGGTCTTCAGAAAAGTCAAACCTGCCATGGATGATCTTTGGAGACAATTTTTTATTTGGCTGCAATGGCTTAAATGCTCCGGGCTGGAGGGTGAGAATAAGGGGGGAGGAATTGGAGACTCCCTGGCTCTGCATATCTGCCTGGAGTTTTCCGTTAAACATGGCCCGGACAAAATACAGGACGTCACCCTCGGCCTTTATATCTTCCACTCCGGTAATGCAGGATCCATTAAGGATAATGGAAAGGGCCGGTGCATAATCCATTCCTGAAATGGAGTGGGGAGCCAGAATGTAGTCGTTTGAGTGTTCGGCTAAAAGATGGGCCAGGGTTTTTTTATAAATTTCACCATGGTAATTTCCCGTGTTCGGAACATCCGCTGCAATTGCAGGGCATCCTGTCCGGGAGTTGATTTCTTCGGCAAGTTTTCGGGTATCTTCTCCAACAAGAAAGAAACAGATATCCGCTGTTGTGTGAACCTTTAATTTTTTGGCAAACGCATAGAGTTCCCAGGTGGAAGTGCTGATGTTTTTTCCATCATGGGCTGTTATGATTGCGATGTTTTCGGTCATGTTTTGTTCCCTTGTGTTATACACGATGTTATGCCAGCGATTTTGAGACCAGTATGTCCAGCAGTTGAACCGCCTTTTCCTGGGGGCTGCCCTCCAGAACAATACCATGGGACATTTTTTGAGGGAATCCCAGGGCGTGAAGTTTTGGCTGTTGTCCGGGCTTTTTAAGCGATTCTGCCAAAATGAGGTCAAATGTTTTTTTCTTTGCCCGCATGACTTTTGAAAGGGAGGGGTATCTGGGAGAGTTGATCCCGGTCTGGACGGCCAGCACGCAGGGCAGGTCAATCTGGAACACATCCTTGGCCCCGCCTTCTATCTCCCGCTCGATGGTGATGGTTTTTCCATCGGAAGAGATCTCCTCTTTGATGATGGTGCCGGCACAGGGCCGGTTCAGGATCTGGGCAATCATGGGCCCGGTCTGGCCATTCATTTCGTCATCGGACATGATGCCTGTGAGGATCAGGTCATAGTTTCTATCCTTTGCAACCTCAGCAATCCACGAGGCAGTGGTGATGGGTGGGCGATACCCTTTCGTTTCATCCAGAATATGAATGGCCTCGTCCGCCCCTATCCCGAGGGCTCTGCGCAATGCATCACCGGAACGGGAAGGGCCGACCGTGATGGCATCGATATGAACGTTGCCAAATTTCTCTTTTATCAGGATGGCTTCCTCAATGGCATATTCATCGTATTTGTTTATCTCAAACCGGGTGACGTTGGAATAGGTCAAACCGTGTCTTGAATCGTCGATTATTATCTCTGATCCAGATTCCATGACCTGTTTTATACAAACCAGAAGTTTCATTTTTAATATCCATGGGTTGGGTAAAAAAATCGTAATAATTCATTGATAACACTCCTTATTTAACCCTGGGTTGCGGAAGTGTCAAGAAAAATAAAGCAAGCGCTCGTTTTTTTATTGACACTTCAATATTGCGTCTGTAAGGTAAATTCCAGCGAAAAACAGTATTGACATTATTTTTTTAAGAGAGCAGACAATCTATTTGTAGAAGGAGATAAGATGATTACATTGATGGCAAAAATTATAGCCAAACAAGGAAATGAAGCAGATCTTGAAGCTGCATTGAGCGCCCTGGTTAAAGAAGTTGAAGCTGAAGAGGGGACCCTTGAGTATGTGTTGAACAAGTCCCAGAATGACCCTTGCCGCTTTATGGTTTTTGAGGTCTATAAAGACGATGCTGCGCTTAAACATCATGGGTCTACTGATTATTTCAAAAAAACCATGAAAGAATCCGCTGGGTATCTTGCACAAAAGCCAGTGATGGAATTTTACACGGAAGTCATCCGGATTAACCGCTAAAAAATGAGTGAAATATATCTTATTCGGCATGGCCAGGCATCTTTTGGTGAAAAAAATTATGATCGGCTTTCCGATAAAGGCGTGGCACAGGCCGCTGTTCTGGGAAGGCATCTGGCGGCTCTCAACCTGAAGTTTGATGCTGTCTGTTTTGGCGAGATGGATCGACAGCAGAAGACAGCCCAGGGCATGATTGAGGCCTACCGGGAAAAAGGGTTGTTTGTGCCCGAGCCCGAAGTAGACAAAAGCTTTAATGAGTATGACGCCACGGCGGTCTGGGAGGCCCAGGTGGGTCAGTTGCTGAAAGAAGACTCGAAATTTCTGTTACCCATTGAAAAAGAACCCAAAAATAACGCGGCGTTTCAGGAAGTTTTTTCCAAGGTGGTCGCACGATGGGTTTCAGGAAAGTTTGATGCAAAGGGAGATGTGATCTGGAAGGATTTTAAGCAGCGGGTTGCAGGCGGGCTCAACGCCCTGATGGAGAGGGAAGGCTCCTCAAAAAGAATCGCTGTTTTTTCTTCGGGGGGCCCTATTTCCGCTGCGATCCAGATGGCAATGGAATTAAGTGACCTCAAAACCATAGAGATCTCCTGGCAGGTGATCAATGCATCGGTCACAAAATTAAAATACAATGGAGAGAAGGTCAGCCTGACAGGATTTAACGATATAACCCATCTGGAATTGACAGGTGATAAGACTCTTTTGACATACAGATAATAGTAAGGAGATACACATGGATTTTACAATACCGGAAAGAACGCAGATAATCTGTGAAATGATGGATGAGTTTGTGAAAAAAGAACTCTTTCCCCTTGATAGCATCGGTTTGGGTTCAACTGATTGGGCTGCCACGGAAAAAGAGCTGGGAAAAAAGCGGGAGATGGTTAAAAAGATGGAACTCTGGGCGCCCAATCATCCCAAGGAGTTCGGCGGCATGGGACTCAAACTGATGGAACATGCATATGTTTCAGAAGTTCTGGGCCAGTCAAGTCTGGGGCATTATGTGTTTGGCTGTCAGGCACCGGATGCCGGAAATATTGAAATTCTTCATCAATACGGAACAGATGAGCAGAAAGAAAAATACTTAAAACCCCTGGTGGAAGGTAAAATTCGGTCCTGTTTTTCCATGACGGAAGTGGATATGCCCGGCTCAAATCCCACCATGCTGGAAACAACTGCCGTAAAAGACGGGGATGACTATGTGATCAACGGTCATAAATGGTACTCTTCCTCTGCCGATGGTGCAAAATTTGCCATTGTCATGGCCGTGACAAATCCGGAAAATTCAAGATATCTTCAGGCCAGCATGATTCTGGTGCCGTCGGACACCGAAGGGTTTAACCTTGTCCGGAATATTCCGGTCATGGGCCATGCAGGCGCCGGTTATTTCAGCCATGGCGAGATATTGTATCAGAATGTCAGGGTTCCCCAAAAAAATATTCTCGGCGGCGAAGGCCAGGGGTTTGTCATGGCCCAGGATCGTCTGGGGCCCGGCCGAATTCACCACTGCATGCGCTGGCTGGGGATCTGCAACCGCGCCTTTGATATGATGTGCAAACGTGCGGTGGGGCGAACCATCGCACCGGGTAAAAAACTTGCGGACAAAGAGGTGATTCAGTCATGGATTGCCGAGTGTGCAGCTGACATTCATGCGGCAAGGCTGATGGTAATTCATGCCGGATGGAAAATTGATCAGGTGGGTGCATCCGCCGCCAGAAAAGAAATTTCCATGATCAAATATGTGGTGGCCAACACGCTGCAAAAGGTTCTGGATACAGCCATCCAGCTTCATGGCGGTCTTGGAATGAGTTCCGATACAGTGCTGTGCGGTTTCTGGGCCCATGAACGGGGTGCTCGGATTTATGACGGCGCTGATGAAGTTCATAAAGTCTCTGTTGCCAAGCAGATACTCAAAGCCTACAGAATGGAATAATTTATTGGCCCCGGTTCTGATAGGATTAATACACTCATCGATCTTATCGGACTGTGCCGTAGTTTTTGTTCAGTTTGGATCAATGGCTCGGTTCGGGAAATTTTTTAAGACGGGGTGTTGAATGTGCCTGTAAACCACAAATGGAACTGCCCATGAAATATAGTGAATTTGATAAAATTATTCCCGATTTGAAGATGGATATTTGTAGGAAAGCCTATCTGGAAAATAAGGACAAAATCCGGATCAAAAAAGAGAAACTTGTTGTAATAAACCTGGGAAAAATTTTTGATGCCACACTGGAAATAGGCATACTCAAAGGTTTTCAGGCAATGACCATGCGGGACTTGAGCCGGGTTTCCGGCTTGAGCATGGGGGGACTGTATTCATATTTTTCAAGCAAGGAGCAGATTTTAACCGTGTATTTGGGCCAGGGCCGGAAGATTATCAAGGAGGTGCTTGAACGGTTTATTATGGAGAAAACCCTTCCAATTGAACGGCTTCGGACCGCTGTGCAGATTCACCTCTTTTTGACGGAAAAAATGCATGAATTTTTCTTTTTTTCCTATATGGAGGCTAAAAACCTGAGCCTGGAAGAGAGGGAGCGATCCATTCAGGGCGAGCTTGGCACGGAAAAAATGTTTGAAGAAATCCTTTTGGACGGTCAAAAACAAGGCGTGTTTAAAGAGGTAAATCATACCCTGAGTGCCAGTGTTATCAAGGCCATGCTTCAGGATTGGTACTTAAAACGCTGGAAATATGCGAAACGAAATGTTCATGTGGATCAATATGCGGATTTTATAATGGCGTTTATCGCCCCTTTTTGCATAGAGGGTGTCCCGGCCTAGAATCAAATTTTGCGGACAAATTTGAAAAATGTTACAATTTAAGGAGGAAAAATGGTTGATCGTCAGAAAGAGTTCTCAGGAGCAGGCCCGGTTCGCAAAGGATTTGAACTGGATAAAAAAGCTTTGCAAACATATATGGAAGAGAATGTGGAAGGTTTCAGCGGCTCCCTTGCGATTCAGCAGTTCAAGGGAGGGCAGTCCAACCCGACATATAAGATCATTTCCGGGGGAAAAAAATATGTTTTGCGCCGCAAACCATCTGGGAAACTTCTCAAATCCGCCCATGCTGTAGATCGGGAATACAAGGTGATTTCAGCATTGAACAAGACCGATGTGCCAGTGGCAAATACCTATGCCCTTTGTACAGATGAATCGATCCTGGGCAGCTGGTTTTATATAATGGATTGTGTGGAGGGGCGGATATTCTGGACAATCAAAAATACACTTGAAGCCCAGCGTCCCGAAATCTTTGATGCCATGAATGACGTAATTGCCAAGCTGCACAGGGTGGATTATGAAGCCGTTGGGCTGGCAGACTATGGAAAGAAAGGAAGTTATTTCAGCCGGCAGATTTCCCGCTGGTCCAAGCAATATCAGGCATCGGTGGAGGAACCTTGCGCCGTGATGGATGAACTCATAAAATGGCTGACTGACCATATTCCTGAAAATGATGAAACCGCCATTGTCCACGGGGATTACAGGATCGATAACATGATCTTTCACCCAACGGAGCCCAAAATTCTGGCACTGCTGGACTGGGAACTTTCCACACTGGGACATCCCCTCTCGGACTTCAGCTATTCCTGCATGCTCTACCACATGCCTGCAGGTTTTGGTGTAGGGGGGTTGGCGGGTATGGATCTGAAAGCGATTCGTGTTCCGACGGAAGAGACATATATCCAGGCATACTGCAAAAGAATGGGTTTAAGCGGAATTGACAATTGGCATTATTATATGGCATTCAATTTTTTTAGACTGTCCGGAATCTGTTTTGGCATCAAGGGACGGCTCCGTGACGGCACTGCCGCAAGTCCCCAGGCCATCGCTACTGCCGGCGCGGCAGAACCATTGGCAGAAATAGGCATGGAGCAGGCCCGGAAAGCCTGACTAAAAAATTTTAAATGAATCTGTTACTATCCCCTTAAAAAATAGCTGTTCTTAATTTAACCATGGCCGGATCTCTTAAGATTTTTTTTGCATCACAGTCTGGTGGACCAGGGTGTCAGTAATTGAAAACCTTCTACTTTAATATTAAATAACAGGAGAAAAACAGAAAAATGAAAATTGATGATATCAAAAATATTGCGATAATCGGTGCCGGTAACATGGGACATCAGATCAGCCTTCATTGTGCCATCAAAGGCTATAACATCACCTGTACGGACATCAGTGAAGAGATGCTGGAAAAAGCCAACAGCTTTGTTGATAAATATCTGCCCGGCCGTGTTGCCAAAGGCAAAATGACGGAAGACGAAGCCAAAGCAGTCCGAGGGCGCATCCGGTTTACCAACAGTCTGGAAGATGCCGTAAAAGATGCGGATTATGTTATTGAAGCTGCCATCGAAGTTCTGGATGTCAAACGTAAACTTTTTGTCGATATTGACAAAATGGCGCCTGCACATGCCATTCTCGCCACCAACAGTTCTGCCATTGTCAGCTCTAAAGTTGCCGATGCCACCAACCGTCCGGAAAAAGTTGTGAACCTTCACTTTTTCAATCCTGCACTGGTTATGAAGCTGGTTGAAGTGGTTCAGGGTGAGCATGTGTCTGAAGAAACCGCCCGGATCTCCATGGACCTTTGTGAAAAACTGGACAAAGTTCCGGTTCATGTTAAAAAAGAAGTGAAAGGGTTTCTGCTCAACAGAATCTTCGGTGCCCTTGGAAAAGAAGCCCTGTGGCTCCTGGATATGGGGGTTGCATCTGCTGAAGATATCGATAAAGCATGTATGTTCGGCGCAGGACACCCTATGGGTCCCTTTACCCTTATGGATCTGACCGGCATTGATCTTGCCTACACCATGGATATGGAAACATTCAAAGAAACCGGCGATCCAGCAACACTTCCGAGTCCCAGCGTTGTAGAACACTATGTAAAAGGTGAGTATGGTCAGAAGAGTGGAAAGGGCTGGTACGATTACACCAAAAAATAAGGTTTTAAAAGGAGAATTTTAATGGATCTTAAAACTGTACTATACAACAAGAAAGACGGTATTGCCTGGGCTCAGCTCAACCGTCCGGATAAACTCAATGCACTGAATTCCAAAGTCTTTGCCGATATCGGACAAGTGGTTGACGATGTGGCTGCTGATGATGGTGTCAGAGTCCTTGTGATTACAGGGAATGAAAAAGCCTTTGCAGCAGGGGCGGACATCGGAGAAATGTCCACAGCAGGTATTGCGGATACGCTTAAATTTACAGATGCAGGTACCCAGGTTACGGAACGGCTGGCGGATCTCGGAAAACCGACTATTGCTGCCATTTCCGGTTATGCACTGGGCGGAGGCCTGGAACTGGCATTGTGCTGTGATTTCAGGATTGCTGCGGATACCGCGGTTGTCGGTCTGCCGGAAATTACCCTGGGCATTATTCCCGGCGGCGGCGGAACCCAGAGGCTGCCGCGCCTGATCAACTACTCCATTGCGGCTGAGATGGTGATGCTGGGTGGATTGATGAAGGCTGACAGGGCGCATCAGCTGGGAATTCTGAATCGTGTGGTTGCCCAGGAAGCGCTGAAAACGGAAGTTGTCAAGTTTGCCGAACAACTTATGGCAAGAGCCCCGATTGCACTCAGGGCTGCAAAAACCGCCCTGCGAAAGGGTTTGAACGTATCCTTGAAGGACGGCATCTGTATAGAGCAGGATCTGTTTGCAATGTTGTTTGGAACCGCGGATCAAAAAGAAGGTATGGCTGCATTCCTGGAAAAACGTAAACCGAAATTCACTGGCAAATAATTTCGTAAAAAACATAAATTAAACGATTAAATTTAATAATGTAAGGAAAATTTTTAACATGGCCCAGCAACTAGCAGACAGAAGAGATATCGATTTTGTTCTTTATGAACAGCTTGAATCGGAAACAACGCTTAAAGAAGAAAAATATGCGGAATTTAATAAAAAGACCTGTGATCTGATTTTAACGGAAGCCCGTTCTCTGGCGATTAAAGAACTGCTTCCCACCATGAAAGACGGGGATGAAATAGGGGTGAAGTTGGCGAACAATGAAGTGACCACTCCGGAAAGTTATAAAAGACCCTTTGAACTGATCAAGGAGGGTGACTGGCAGAGCCTGAGAATTCCGACGGAAATGGGCGGACAGGGTGCGCCGCTGTTTTTGAGCACGGCTGTCACCGAGTATTTCATGGCAGCCAACTGGTCTTTGATCAACTATGCCACCATGGGTGCCGGCACAGCAGCCATGATTGCATTGTACGGCACCAAAGAACAGCAGGATATGTATATCCCGAAACTGATTTCTGCGGACTGGGGCGGCACCATGCTGCTCACGGAATCCGATGCCGGATCTGATGTCGGCGCCCTTAGCACAACTGCCACCCGCAATGCGGATGGCACCTATGCCATCACCGGAAACAAAATTTTCATCACCAATGGTGAGTTCGATCTGGTTGATAACATCATTCATCCGGTTCTTGCCAGAATCGAAGGTGATCCAGCCGGTTCCAAAGGCATCTCCATTTTTATTGTCCCTAAATTTTTTGTCAATGGGGACGGATCCCTTGGCGACAGAAATGATATCCTGTGTACGGGTGTTGAAGAAAAACACGGTATCCACGGCTCTGCCACCTGCACCATGACCATGGGCTCCAAAGGCAAGTGTACGGGCTGGCTTCTGGGAAAAGAAAAAGAGGGCATGAAAATCATGTTCGGCATGATGAACGGCGCCCGTCTGGGCACCGGTCTCCAGGGATTGGCATACGGCAGCGCAGCGTACATGAAGGCCGTCAATTATGCCAGGGAAAGAATCCAGGGCAGGGATCTGATGGATCAGATGAACCGTGATGCAAAATCAGTGGCCATCATCAACCATCCCGATGTCAGGAGAAATCTTTTGTGGATGAAATCCTATGTCAGCGGCATGAGAAGCTTTTTCTACTACACCTCAAGTATAGGTGAAAAGCTCCGGCTTCATCCGGATGCAGAAGACGCTGAGCTGACTGAGGCGCTGTTTGAATTATTGCTGCCCCTGATCAAGGAGTATCTGGCATTTAAGGGGCATGAGATCTGCATCCAGAGCATGCAGGTATTTGGCGGTGCAGGATACACAAAGGATTATCTGGTGGAACAATATGCCCGTGACTGTAAGATTACCACTATATATGAAGGCACCAGCGGCATCCAGGCCATGGATCTTCTGGGAAGAAAAATGGGTGCACTGAAGGGTGCGGCGTTTGCTCACTTTATCGGTGAAATTCTGAAAACGGTCAACCAGGCCAAAGCGTTTGAAGGCCTTGTTCCCCTTGCCGAAAAAGTTGAAGAGGCAGCAAATTTTATGGGCAAGGTTGCCATGGTACTGGGCAAGAAAGCCTATTCCCTTGAGGCGAAGGTGGCCTTTGCCAATTCTCTGCCCTTCCTGCATGCCATGGGGGATGTGATCATGGCATGGATGAACCTGTGGAGAGCCACAACAGCTTCCATGAAACTTGCCGGTAAAGTGAAGAAAAAAGATATGGGATTTTACAATGGCGAGATTAAAACGGCACGCTTTTTTATCCAGACGGAGTTGTGCATAGCCATGGGTAAACTGGCTGCCATCGAAGCGCTTAGTTCTGCTGCCATGGATATGGAAGACGATGAGTTCGGCGGGATTTAAGTTAGAGCAGTTTTAGCGGTTTTAGCACTTTGGTGCCGGGTGAACCACTGCCGGCACTGAAGTGCCATTTCATTTTTATGGAGCCAATGTGCGGATTCGAACCGCAGACCTGCTCATTACGAGTGAGCTGCTCTGCCACCTGAGCTACATTGGCTTGCCG
>JACKQG010005948.1_pt1 | contig 13182 bp, 12 predicted proteins | sample 8237621 | NCBI WGS metagenome assembly JACKQG01 (sample SAMN15677084, study PRJNA649215) | marine metagenome | biome: marine; feature: Black Sea; material: saline water; isolation source: suspended particulate matter (SPM) from the Black Sea western gyre | collected 2013-06-09/2013-06-10 | depth...
GAGCACTGGACTGAAAATCCAGGTGTCGGCAGTTCGACCCTGCCCCTGACCACTTCGCAACGTTTCGCTGTTCCTCGCCAAGAGTGTTGATAGACAACAACTTAGGGCGATCAGCGTTGCCGTTTTCCTCCGGGGGGCTTTCGCAGCTTCCCGCCGCGTCTTGCAGCGTTTTGCGGTTGTACTGCCCCCGCATCTGCCCCCGCACAACTTCCGGCGTCTTGCCGTCTGTTCCCGTCGCCGCTTGGGGCTGTTGGGTTGTTTCCTCGGGCGTCAAGTCGGGCAGGGCCTCCAGTGCCCCCGTCAAGTCGTGCAAGCGGGCGTGTGAGTATCGGCCGATGGTAAGCGTAGGGGTCGAATGCCGGGCTAGTTCCTGGGCCGTCTTGACCGATGCCCCGCCGGCCACGATGCCCGATATGTACGTGTGCCGCTGGGCGTGGAAGTCGGCAAACCGGCCGTCCGCGTCTTGATACCGCAGAGCATCGTACTCTTTCTCCAACTCTTCGATCTTGCGGGCAAGGTCCTTGTGTGTAGTTAGTTCGGTCGTCACTTCGCTGCCTTCACCATCGCCAGGATGCCCGCCTCGGGCGGATCCGGCCAAGCGTCGATAACGGCCTGCAAGTCGTCGTTTATGCCCGCATGAACGCTTGGCGGTAAGACAGACTGAGCCCCCTGCGTTGGCCGCGCTGCTGTCGCCATACCCTTGATTGGTTCCGACAAGTGGAGGCTGAATTCGCAACTCAAGGGACCAGTTCTCGCCTTTTGGCCTTCGTGGGCTGAACAGTCACTACCTTGAATCGCACGCCCGCATCCTCTTGCAGATATTGAGTTACACCGAAGAGATTCTTCGCGTTCGGGTTCCCGGCCTGACCAAGCATTCTCATTAGGCTCTTGGGGGACTTCTCAAGCGCCTTTCCAACGGCCTCGAAGCCGACGGTTGCGTTGATGTAGTCACGGAGAAGGATTTTCGCAACGTCGAGTTCTCCACGAACAACAGCCTCCAACGCTTCCGCCAAAAGTCCATTGCGGAATTCTGGATCACGATCAGCGCGATCTTTTACGGTTTCTCTGAAATCTCGTGTCAGTGCCATCACTTCCTCCTTCTCTTCTTCTCTTGTCGCGCCTTCGCCTTGGCTTCCTGCTCTTTCGTCTCCTGTCTCTTTCGTCTCTTGTACTCCAACCAGTATCCCTTCGCCTTTTCGATATCAGCCTGCTGTCGCGATTTGGTACCACCACAGAAAAGGATGACTAGTTCATCTCCGTCCTTCGTGAAGTACACGCGGTACCCTTTCTCGAAGTTGATGCGGCGTTCCCAAACACCACCTCCGACAGACTTGTGGTCGCCGAAATTGCCAACCTCCATTTGCGCGACCGCAGTCCGGACTTTCAGTGCCGCCTTGGTGCCCAGCGAGGAAAACCACCTCTGGAAAGGGACTTTTCCATCCTCCGTTACATATTCGGTGACTTTGGCCATTGCTCAATAGTAACACATATGTTACCATCGTCAAGTGGAATCGGGGAACTTTAGACGGATTGGGGGGGGCTTTGACGGTGTGGACAGTGGGAGGATCAGGCCAATTTGGCGAGATCCGTCAACTCACTGCATCGGCTTGGCCGCGTGTTCCCTCGCCCGATTCACCAGTCGCAGAACCTCAAATCTCGTCGCGTCCGGCAGTTCCGGCCAAGCGTCGATAACGGCCTGCAGATCGGGGTCGATTTGCACGTTTTTCGTTTCGACGACTTGGCGAACCATTTGGTTGCCGCGATGCTGTTTTCACGGAGCTTTGCCATTTGTCCTTCGACTGGTACACTTAGCCAGGTTTTGAAGTTGCTTATGGAAGGGCCCCGACTGTGGCAACGGAATCCGACGGCAACGTGATTCTCGACGGACTGAACCATGAACAGCGTCAGGCTGTCGAACATGGCGACGACCCGCTGTTGATCATCGCCGGCGCCGGCACCGGAAAAACGCGCACGCTGGTCCATCGCGTTGCCTACAAGATCGAACAGGGCGTCTCGCCGGGTCGGATCTTGCTGCTCACGTTCACTCGCCGTGCGGCGGCCGAAATGCTTCGCCGCGTCGACGCCTTGTTGCGCGAACTCGGTGGTTCCGGCTCCGGCGGGAACGGCCATACCGCTCGCGCCATCTGGGGTGGTACGTTCCACGCGACCGCGGCGCGGTTGCTGCGCATGTACGCGAGATCGGTGGGGCTCGACCCCGATTTCACAATATTGGACCGCAGCGATTCGGAAGACCTGCTGAACGTTGCACGCACTGATTTAGGCTTGTCGAAGACGGAGAAGCGGTTTCCCAGGAAGGGAACCTGCATGGCCATCTACAGTCACTGCGTCAACTCGGGTCGAGCGATCGAAGACGTTCTAACGGCTCACTATCCCTGGTGCCAGGATTATGCCGAACCGCTGAAAGGCATATTCCGCGAGTATGGCCAGCGCAAGGAGCAGGGGGCCGTTCTCGACTACGACGACCTGCTGCTGTTCTGGCGTGGACTGCTGGCCGACGAGCAGGCGGGCGAGAGAGTACGAAGCCGTTTCGACTGTGTGTTGGTCGACGAGTACCAGGATACGAACCGAGTTCAATCGGAAATCCTCAAGCTGCTTCGACCTGACGGGACTGGCTTGACTGCCGTGGGCGACGATGCCCAGTCGATCTACTCGTTTCGAGCGGCTACGGTGCGTAATATCTTGGATTTCCCTAATGAGTTCCCTGGAACGGGTGTCGTTACGCTCGAGCAGAACTACCGTAGCACGCAGCCGATTCTGACCGTGACGAATCACGTGATCCGTAGCGCTCGCGAGCGTTACACCAAGGACCTCTGGTCGGCCCGCGAGGGCGGTGGCAGGCCGGCGCTGGTCACGTGCCTGGACGAGCACGATCAGGCGGAGTTCGTCGTCCGCCAGGTCCTCGATCACCGTGAAGAGGGCGTTGATCTTCGGCGGCAAGCCGTGCTGTATCGGGCATCGCATCATAGCCTGCTGCTCGAAGGCGAATTGACGCGGTGCAATATCCCTTACGTCAAATACGGCGGACTGAAGTTTTTGGAGGCTGCCCACGTTAAGGATCTGATGTCGTTTCTCCGTTTGGCCGAAAATCCTCGCGACATCGTCGCTGGAACGCGAATTTTGGAGCTTCTGCCCGGTATCGGCCCGAAGCGAGCGAGGCAGTTGATGGACCTGGTCGTCGAGGCCGGTGGGAAACTACGGGTCTGGGACAAAGCGACCGTGCCCGCCACAACGCGCGACGATTGGCCCAAGTTGGTCAGCCTGATGAAGCGACTCGACAGAAAGGGGGCCACGGAACTAGCGTCACAAATCCACCTCGTCCGCCGTTTCTATGAACCGTTTCTGGAAGACAAATACGACAACCCCGCGCCGCGACTACGTGACCTGGAACAACTGGAGCAGTTGGCTTCGCGGTTTCCGGATCGACAGACCATGCTGACGCAAATCACGCTGGATCCGCCGTCATCGACTGAAGACCTTGCGGGTCCTCCTCTGCTGGACGAGGACTACCTGGTGCTAAGCACCATCCATTCAGCCAAGGGCCTGGAATGGGATGCGGTGTATGTGATTCATGCAGCGGACGGCAATATCCCTTCGGACATGGCCACGCGGAACGACGAGGAAATCGAAGAGGAGCTGCGGCTGTTCTACGTGGCATTGACGCGAGCAAAGAACCATTTGTGCGTCTGTCACCCGTTGCGGTACTACCATGCAGCTCGCGGACCGCGGACCGACAAGCACAGCTTCGCGCAACTGACGCGGTTCATTCCGAACGACGTGAAGAGTCATTTCGACTGCTCGAACGCGAACGAGTGGGACGACGAACAAGACGACGTGGAAGTGGGATTCGCTCCACCCGCCCGCCGCATCCGCAGCCAGATTCAGTCCATGTGGTCTTGAGGGGGGAATCGTGGACGAAGAGGTTCTCCGCGTCGTCGATGCCGACAAGCCGGCGTTTGAGGAGGCGAGACTCGCGGTCGACGTGGTGTGCGCCGGGGATAGCATTACCGGCTGGAACAACTTCGGATCCGTCTGGAACTGGCCGTATCCAACGTATCCCGAGTTCTTGCAGGATCTGTGCCGTCCGCTCGAACTGCGCGTCGTCGACGGCGGCATCGCGGGCGAGTTGAGCGAGTACGGCCTGGCACACGTCAAGCGTTACCTGGGCATGTTTCCCAACTCACGGATTTTCGTCATCGGATTCGGCACCAACGATCTGGGCACCTGGCCCGACTTGGAGCGAACGAGCCGGGAGGTCATTCACAACCTGGACGGAATGGTCACTGCAGTCAGGGAAGCAGAGAAACAGACAATCCTGTTCAACATCCCGCCGGTCAGAGAAGGCAGCTTCCCGCCAACGATGGTCGATGACGCTCGACGCAAGCGAGACTACCACAATGGACGGCTGCGCGAGTACTGCCAACAGGGAAACGTGCCACTCGTGGACATCCACTGCTGCCTGCACGACGAGCATTTCGGAGACGAGTTGCACCCGAATCGAACGGGCGCCGAGATCATTGCGGGCGCGGTGTTCGAGACGTTGCGTTCGATCATGTAGACCGGCTGACGATCAATCTGCAGCAAAGGGAATCTGGATTGGCAGCGGCGAAGAGATTCCATCGACGCGGCGGGGCCGTGTCCCAGAATTGCATCCGGCCGTTACCCACTAACCGTCCGCGGTGATCAGCGTAAATATGCACTATGCCAGTATGGCGGTCCAAGAGCTTCTGGCTCGTCTGCATCCCTATCGGGTTGAGGGTAATGCCCCTTACGCACAGTTCGGCAGCAGCCTGTCCGACCCACGGTTCGAGCCGATGCGACCGGATGGCGAGCCCTGTCCGCTCGTAGCGAAGCATGTTGGTCGTGGCGACACAGTGCCGCTGGTCGGGCCGAGCGCACATGAAGTATCGCGGTACCGCGAGTTACCAGATCGTGCTCCAAAACGGCCAACCGGTCAACGAGGACATCGAGTTGCGTCGACTCGCGAATCCCTGTGTTCGGCGGTACAAGTGAGAAGGCACTATGAACTGGCCGGCGCGAAGGCGCTGATCGCGTTCTGGAAACGGTCGCGGTGGGCCGGCGGGCTGTTGCTGCCATATTTGGCGTGGGTGAGTTTTGCCGCTATGCTGAACGTGGCGACCTGGCGGCTGAACACGTAATCTTCATGGAGCGACAGAACTTCTATTCACTGCTCGTGCCAAAGCTCGAACTCGAATTCGAAGTGGACGTGTACTACAAGGAAATCGAAATCAAAGGCCAACGCCTTGATTTGCTGGTTGAGGGGCAAGTTGTCGTGGAATTGAAGTCGGTGAGTCGCCTGCCGGAAGTTGCCATGGCGCAAACGCTTTCTTACCTGAAGGCAACTTGTCTGAAGCGAGCCCTGTTGATTAACTTTGGTGAGAAGCGACTCGTTGACGGCCTGAAACGGATTTCCCTCTGAGTTTCTTGGTTTGGAAATCGAGGGCACGTATGCCACTGAGAGCACAGAGCACACGGAGCTAAGAAAGAACCAACTTACATCTCCGTGTCCTCGGTGATCTCTGTGGCTGCCCAGACTGACAATCATGTCCAATGGACTCGCGACAGCGTCCGGTAGGTTTGGTTCGGAAGCAAGGAGAAGACGAACATGAAGCGACGAGATTTTCTCGGTACAAACGTGTTGGCCCTGGCCGGCGGGGCCTTGGCAGCGGGCGGTACGGATGCGGCCGACGATCAACCGGACAAGAACGCGATGGTGCAGGGCCAGCTCTCTCCAGGCGTTCAAATGCAGTTCATGCGCCCCGGCCAGTTGGAGGCCGCCGGCCGCAAGTTCCCGGTGGTGTACGTGCCGTTAGGAGTGATCGAGTGGCATGGTGTCCACTTGCCGCTGGGTACTGACGCAATCAAGGCGCATGGGATTCTGGTCAAGTGCGCCGAGAAGTTTGGAGGCGTGGTCTACCCACCGGTGTACTTTCATAACGGGTTTCGGCAGGAACACCTGGTGCCCGTGCTGACGGATCTGTTCAATCGCCTGAAGCGGACCGGGTATCGTGTCATCATGGGAGTTTCGGGGCACAACGTCCAGGGACAGATCGACATGATTAACAAAGCACTGGAGCCCGTAACGGCTGATGGAACGGCGGCGGGGATTGGGCTTTGGGAAATCACGCTCAGCCGGGGGCCGGAATCGGCCTCGGATCATGCGGCCAAGTGGGAAACGTCGAACATGATGTTCTTCTATCCTGACACGGTAGACATGGCCGAGCTGGGCGACGGCCCCATCAATTTAGACATGAAACCTCCATCCGGGATCGGCGGATTGGACCCTCGCGAGCATGCCTCGGCTGAGGTCGGCCGGCGGAACGTGGAGTTGGCGGCAGAAGCCATCGGCCGTAAAGCCCAGGAGTTACTGGCGTCGCTGCCAGAGGACCAGCGATCCTTCAACTTGGAGGCTGTGCGTCCGGGGCACTGGTGGCTTATATGACAGGTTTGAGCATGTGACGAAACAAGGCAAGTACTTGACGAAAGAAAGGACATCTCGATGCGTGCCATTGTGCTTCGCACTACACACCTAGTCATTCCCGTGGTTTGGCTGGCGCTCCATCACCCGGTGAGTTTTGCCCAGGCGGAAGCTGTGCTGTTCGTGTCTCCACGCGGAAACGACTCGTGGTCTGGGCGTGTGGCCGTTCCCGCGGAGGACGGTTCGGTCGGCCCGCTTGCCTCACTGATCAAAGCGGTCGAATTGTCACGGCAGCAAGCCGCTGGGCAGACTCGGCGAATCGAGCTTCAAGAGGGCGAATACTACGTCAATCAGCCGGTAGACCTGGGGCCAAAAGACGCCGGGCTGACAATCGAGGCTTCCGAGGGAGCCGAGGTCGTGCTGTACGGCGGACGTCGGATCATCGGTTGGCGTCGCGATGGGGAGAAGTTGTGGGCGGCCGACCTGCCAGACGTGAAGGAAGGCAAGTGGGACTTTCGCATGCTCGCAATCGCGGATCGTTTGTGCCCTCGTGCGCGATTGCCGAAGGAAGGGACTTTCACGCACCTCAGCGAGTTCAAGGTGCCCTGGATGAGCACGACGGGCGGCGGCTGGAAGCGGAAGCCGACGACGGAAGAACTAACCACGATGAAGTATCGCCCGGAGGATTTGGGGCCGTGGCTCGAAGTGAACAATGCCGAGGTCACCGTCTACCACATGTGGGACGAGTCGGTTGTGGGGATTTCCCGGAACGACACCGAAAACCACGTGCTTACGTTTTCCAATCCTGGCGGGCATCCGCCGGGGGCCTTCGGCGTGAAGAAGTACGTCGTCTGGAATACCCGCGAAGGTTTGACGCAGCCGGGACAGTGGTATCTGGACCGTACGGCCGGAAAAATCGTCTACTGGCCGCTGCCTGACGAGGACGTGACCGCTGTAATGTCGATCGCTCCGACTGTCGAGTCTATCTTGCGCATCCGCGGCCAGGAGGGCACAGCGGTCCGCGATGTGACAATCCGCGGCCTGACGCTGGCCGTCGCGAATACGCCGCTGGTGGCCGGTGGATTCGGGGCCGGTAAATTCCCCGGCGCGGTCGATTTGACTCACGCGGAAAATTGTCGGCTCGTGGATTTGGAGATCAAGAATGTTGGGGGGCAAGGCATCCGAGCATGGAAGCTCAAATCATGCGTCATTGACGGGTGCCACGTCCATGATACCGGTGCATGTGGCCTGAAATTCAGCGGCGAGTGTACGGTGCGCAACAACCACGTTCATCACGTCGGGCGGATCTACCCCAGCGGGATCGCCGTCTGGGGCGGCGGACGCGACGGCCAGACATGCCACATCGAACACAACACAATTCATGACACGCCCTACACGGCGATCGCTTGCGGTGGGGACGATCACCGCATCGAACACAACCGAATCTTTCGGGCTATGCAGGTGCTGCACGACGGTGGTGGCATCTACATCACCTTCTGCAAGCGCGTGGTCCTCCGCGGTAACTACATCCACGACATCGTCGACACTGGCGGCTATGGGGCTTCGGCGTACTACCTCGATGAGCAGGCGGAAGACTGTCTGGTCGAGGACAATCTGAGCGTGCGAGTGGCCCGGCCGTCGCATAACCACATGGCTCGGAAGAACACGTTACGGAACAACGTTTTTGTCTGCGACGGTGATGCCACGATGACATTTCCTCGCTCGTCTGACTATCGCCTGGAGAAGAATGTGATCGTCGCTGGCGGCAGAATCCGCATCACACGGCCGGAGGCGATTTCCGAAGCGGTCGGCAACATCGCACTTAGCAAGTCCGGCAAAATAGAGGGCGTCAAGCTGGAAGCCTACCGCCAAGCCGGCACGCAACCGATCGAATCTGGGGGCGGCTGGCTACTCGCCGATCCGAAGTTGGTCGAGTACGAAAGTGGCAAAGTACGTTTTGCAGCGGACAGCCCCGCTGGCGAGTTGGGGATCAAGTCCATCGACGTGAGTGGAGCCGGCTGCGTCAAAGAGTGAGTATCTTTCCGTTTGCCTACATTTCATTGCGGAGTCCACACCATGCACTGTGCTGTTCTAATCGCCACTGCCGTGATCTCCGGCTCCAGCGTTTCCGTGCAAGAGATCCTGGACCATGCCGTCGAGACTGCTGCCCGAGTAGTTGTACTCCCCGAAGGCCGCGTCGAAGTCACGGGTAAGCTCCGCGTACGAGGGGCGACGAACTTGGTCATCGAAGGGTCCGGTACGACTTTGGTCTTCTCCGATCGTGAGGGGACTACCTGGTCCTTCGACTCCTGCCGCAACATCACGCTTCGTGGGTTCACAATCGACTACGATCCACTTCCGTTTGTTCAGGGGCGCATCACGGGCCGATCGGAAGATGGAAAGCGATACGATTTCGCTGTATGTGAAGGCTATCCCGGCCTGCGTGACGAGGACAGCCGGCACTACCGACAGGCGTACGTCTTCGAGCCGGACCAGCGACGTTGGAAGCCGTGGGTGCCAGACCTCTATGCTCGGCAGGTGGAGATCGTCGACGAGCGGCACGGACGGTTCGTCATGGGCTACGTGCCTGCTTATCACGAACTGATCGAGGTCGGCGATCGGATCGTGTTGACGCTCCGCTCGGGCAGCGCGATCCGCATGAACGACTGCGAAAACGTGCGGATCGAGGACGTGACGTTCCTGGGCGCGCCCGGTTGTGCGTATTTGGGCCGCTACATGCGAGGCGACAACTACTTCCGCTACACGATCAAACCAGGACCACCTCCGCCCGGTGCCACGCAGCCGCGACTGATTTCCACGTGTGCGGATGGGCTTAACATTGCGTTCGCTACCAAGGGGCCGACGATCGAGGGCTGCCGCTTCTCGTTCATGGGTGACGACTCGGTAAACCTACATGGCGTCACGTTTGTTGTACTTGAGCAGAAGACGCCGAAGGAGATCCTCGTGGCCTGGCCGTATTCTCGCGAATACCTGGCTACCGTGATTCCCAAGGGAGCAACCGTGCGGCGGTTGCGCCCCGGCGACTACGCGGTGCTTGCGAAGGCGAGACTCACCGCGTTCGATCCGATTCGAGAACGATCACCGGAACATCTGGAGATGATCCACACAGTCTGGCCGCGAAACGAGAAGGGCCGTGGAACCGTGTTCAAATTGACATTGGCGGAGCCTTTGCCGGTCGAGCCCGGCGATTTCCTCGATATTCCTGCCAGTAACGCTCCCGGATTTGTGATCCGCGATTGCCTGTTCGAGGACCATCGTGCTCGGGGCCTGCGAATCATGGCGTCCCACGGCGTCATCGAACGGAACACCTTTCGCCGACTGAAGATGAGTGCCGTCACACTCGGCGCGGAGTACGAATTCTGGCGCGAGGCCGGCTGGGTCGAGGACGTGACGATCCGCAATAACACGATCGAGGACGTCGGGCGCGACGGGGCGATTCATGGCAGCGGGGCGTATGCACTGGGCGCGATCAGTGTCTTCGGCCGTACCGACCAGCGATCACAGCTCCCGCTATGGCCTGGAAACCGTGACATCGTAATCCAAGACAACACGATTCGCGATTGTCCCGCAGCCGGCATCTTCGTGTCAGCCGCCGAGGACGTGCAGATTCGCGGTAATCGGTTGGACAACTGTTTCTATCGGCCCGGCGAGTCATCCGGGAAGGCACGCGGGCTCGACGTTCATGGTCCAATCGACGCGCGACACGCACAAGACGTCACCATCGAACGCAACGAGATTCGAAGCGAATGACAATACGATTTCAGGCGTGGCTGGGCCGCGTGGGAGTGGAAAAATGAAGCAAAACCAAACAACCATGAAATATGCTCGCTGCCTTTCTGTCGCCAGCGTCCTCGCTGCCTCGGTCATGACGACATCAGCGCCGGCTCAAACGCTCGTTCCGGAGGGCAGGGATGCCGCATTGGCGGGTGATCCGGTGCTGCAACGCTTGGTTACTGTAACCGCTCCCCAGGCCCAGGGTGCTCACGATGCAGAGTTGGTTTTGCCGAACGAAGCCGAGATCAAACGGATGGAGAAAGTCGCCGATCTGGCTCTCGTCCCGCCAAAGCTCAATACTTCGCCGCTGCCCGAATACGATTACGACAAGCTCGATTACGGGATGACGATTGGCATCGAGCGGACGCCAGGCGGTCGTTTGTGGGCGTGTTGGGTCGCTGGCGGGGATAGCCCCAAGGCGTTCTTCGTGCTGGCCAACAGTGATAACGACGGAGGGTCCTGGTCGCCGCCGCGTCTGGTGGTCGATTCGCACTCGAAAGACTTGCCGGCTGATCGCAGTATTTTGGTAGGTAATCTGTGGACTGATCCGCTCGGCCGCTTGTGGCTGATCTTCGACCAGTCGATGGATATGTTCGACGGCCGCGCCGGCGTGTGGTCTGCTATCTGCGACAATCCAGATGCCGAAGCACCGACATGGTCGAAACCTCGCCGCATCTGGCATGGAGTTACGCTGAACAAGCCTACGGTTCTTTCGACCGGCGAATGGATGTTACCGATTTCGCTGGATCAGCGCCCGGGCTTTCGGAACTTCAAGGGATGCTTCAAAGAACTCGATCCCTTGCGCGGAGCCAACGTTTTCGTCTCCAACGACAAAGGAGAAACCTGGGAACGTCGAGGCTGCGTGCAGTTCCCGAATCCCGACTGGCATGAGCACATGATTGTCGAGCGGAAGGACGGCACGCTGTGGATGCTGGCTCGCACCGCCAAAGGGATCATGCAAAGCACATCGCCGGACGGTGGCAGAACCTGGTCGAAGCCTTCCTTTCCGCCGATCAAGCATCCGGTAGCCCGGTTTCACATCCGGCGGCTCGCCTCTGGCCGCATACTGCTGGTCAAACATGGAAAAACGATCGACTCGCATGAAGGACGCAGCATGCTGACTGCCTGGCTCTCGGCCGACGAGGGGCAGACATGGCAAGGTGGATTGATGCTGGATGAACGGAAAGGTATTTCCTACCCCGATGGTTTCCAGGCACCTGATGGAACGCTCTATATCTCGTACGACCGCAATCGTTCGACCGATGGCGAAATCTTGCTGGCGAGGTTCACCGAAGACGACATCCTTGCGCAGAAGCTTGTCGGTCCGAAATCGAAATTGAGGATGCTTATCAGCCGTCCGCTGGCCCGCGACGTGGCCGACCCACCGAAGTGAAAGGAATGGTGTGAGATTGCCTGAACGATCCTCACGCTCGATCTTCAATGCAGATGCCTGCAAACAAACGTGGCGACCTGTTTGCCAAGCAACTCACGGGCTGGTGCCGTAAGGTGGACGCCGTCGTTGCCGATCAGCGTCTCTGCTGTGTGCGGCGAATCTGGCTTTGAGATCGCAGCATGCAGATCGTTGACCGGTACCTTCAACTCCTCCATGACTTTCGTCGCGATCGCGTTGTACTGCACAACGCTTTTTCCAAGCAGTTCGTAGTCACGGCCTTTTCTGGCTGCTGCTGCTCGATCGTCAAGAATGGGCGTCGTCGTAGCGAACAGCACGACTGCACCGGTCTTCTCGCGGATGCGCTCGACGATAGTGCGCAGGTTGGCTTCGTATTGTTCAGGCGACACCTGAAATCTGCCCGTCGCTTTGAACCTCTTAGTGTCATGGATTCCGCAGTTGAAATGAACGATCATTGGCTTCTGCTGGATTGCCCACTGTTCGAGATTCTTCAGGACATTTCCGCTGTCACCCCCATTCGCTTCTGGGCTTACAACGAGAGCTTTGCCTTCGAGCTGCTTTGTGACCACCGGTGCATAGCTCAAGCGAATTGAATCACCGACCAGAATTACCTTGGGCAATGCTTCGATGGTTGTTTCGCCCGATTGCCCGAAGGCTGTAGCAGAAAAAGACAACGCGAGAACGGCAATAATTAGCGATTTCGTGATGACGGAGCCTCGATGTGTAGGATGGATTGTGCGTGATAGAATGCCAAACATATCTCGCTTGGGTCAGCTTCGCCAGCCCGCTGAATCTCGCGATTTGGCGGATGAACTTGGCGTGAGGGTCAGAGACGTTGCCGGGCGAGGATCATCTTCTGGATTTTCCCTCTGCACCAGGGAATAAATCGCCGTCCCCACGCGTCTTCTATTCTGTCAGCGGCAAATTCTCCGTTCTCGTGAACCTTTTTCACCCCTTCGCCGTCTTAGTAAGTCAGACGACGATTAACCAAGCAAAGCGGCCCGCCGTGGCCGCACAACCGAGGAAACTGGAACAATGATGTTTTTGTGGTCGAGTCTCACCTACGAACGCACGTGCAAAGGGCGATTTGCCGATCAACCGGCGAACGGTAGCCCCGCGCATCCTCTGCGCTTGTGACACTCGGCTGCAATTCCTGTGGGAACATCAGAAACCCGGTGTCACAAGCGACATCGGGTTTTTTTTGGGTCGGTAGCTTAGATGGTAAAGCGCCTGGTTGAAGCCCAGGAGACACGCACTTCGAGCACCGTCAGGCCCACTTGGCGCTCAGAGTACGCGCATAACACGCCCCGTCCGGTGGACAGGCGCTGGGACTACGAATCCCGGTAGGGCTTGGGTTCGACTCCCCCACGGGGTACTCGCGACAGAACGAGCAACCGAGGCCGCCGGCCGATGAGGCCGGAAGGAAGGCCGAGGGCGGTAGCAACAACACGCTTATCGCGCCTGGTCGGGGGCCAGGAGATCGTCGGTTCAAATCCGACCGTTCTGACTGACAATCGGG
>JACKQG010005949.1_pt1 | contig 13181 bp, 8 predicted proteins | sample 8237621 | NCBI WGS metagenome assembly JACKQG01 (sample SAMN15677084, study PRJNA649215) | marine metagenome | biome: marine; feature: Black Sea; material: saline water; isolation source: suspended particulate matter (SPM) from the Black Sea western gyre | collected 2013-06-09/2013-06-10 | depth...
TGCGTTTTTCTTCTAAAGGTAAAGTATTGTCAAAAAGTTCAATTTCTTTTTCAGTTGAAAGGTGAAAAACATGAAGCCTTGTATTGTGTTTTTTAGCTAGTTCCACTGCCATTGATGAGGATTTGTAGCAAGCCTCAGCACTTCTGATATTTGGGTGTTCACTAATTGGTACTTCCTCTCCAAACTGAGCTTTTGCTTTCTCAATATTTTTTTGAATAGTTGCCTCATCCTCACAATGAACAGCAATTAACATAGGTGACTTTTCAAAAATCTCTTTCAATACGGATTTATTATCAACCAACATATTACCAGTTGAAGAGCCCATAAATATTTTTATTGCTCCTACTTTTTTAGGGTCAGTTTTAAGTACTTCCTCCAAATTGTCATTACTAGCTCCCATAAAAAAGCTATAATTGGCAATTGAAGTTTGGGATGCTATTACATATTTATCTTCTAATAATTCTTGCGTAAGTGCTTGGGGATTGGTATTTGGCATTTCCATAAAGGAAGTAATACCTCCAGCAACAGCAGCTTTACTTTCGCTATAAATATTAGCCTTATGGGTTAAGCCGGGTTCACGAAAATGAACTTGATCATCAATAACGCCTGGTAAAAGGTGCAAGCCCTTAGCGTCTATAATATAATCAGCCTCAATTGTTATATCACTAGAAATTTCTTTGATTATTTGATTTTTAATCAATACATCTGCTTGATAAATTTGTCCTTCATTTACCAGTTTTGCATTTTTAATAAGTGTGAGCATTATTTATCTTTTCCAGTTGCTAAAGAAACTTTTCATTTTCATTTGAATTACTCCAATTACAGCCTCAAAGAATATACCTTCACTCATCTTTGAATTTCCTTCTGTTCGATCTGTAAAAATAACAGGTATTTCCACAACATTGAATCCGTATTTCCAAGCTTTGAATTTCATTTCAATTTGGAAAGCATAGCCAATAAATTGAATTTTATTAAAATTAATAGTTTCTAAAACTATTCTTTTATAGCATTTAAAACCAGCAGTAGAATCATGAATAGGTATTCCGGTAATCATTTTCACATATTTTGATGCGAAAAAGGACATGAGTAAACGTGACATTGGCCAATTCACTATATTAACCCCCTTTACATAACGTGAACCAATAGCTAATTCTCCTCCATCAAGTAAGTTTGCGTTATACAATCTAATTAAATCATCAGGATTGTGTGAAAAATCAGCATCCATTTCGAAAATAAATTGATAGTCTCTATGAAGTGCCCATTTGAAACCGTGGATATAAGCAGTTCCTAATCCTAATTTGCCTGCTCGTTCTTGAATGTGTAATTGATTTGGAAATTGGGGTTGTAATTTTTTTACAATAGTTGCTGTTCCGTCAGGCGATCCATCATCCACAATAAGTATGTGAAACAATTTTTCTAAAGAAAATACTTTACGAATTATCTTTTCAATATTTTCCTTCTCGTTAAAGGTTGGAATTATTATTAAACTATCTGACATTTTTGGAATTTAAAAGTGTAAAAATACAAAACAAATTTAGAAATAATTTATTGTACTGATATTTTGATTTCATTAACTACTGATGGATCTAAAAGTGTACTAATATCTCCTAAATTATCACTTTCCCCTGCTGCAATTTTTCTCAATATTCGCCTCATTATTTTGCCTGATCGTGTTTTTGGTAGCCCAGTAACAAATTGTATTTTATCTGCTTTCGCAATAGCTCCAACATTCTTTTGTACTAATGCATTTATTTCCTTTCTCAAGGCTTGCTCATCATTAGCTGTGATGTGGCAAATAACAAAAGCGTAAACTCCATTTCCTTTTATTGGGTGTGGATAGCCAACAATAGCTGTTTCGCATACATTAGCGTGTTCATCCATTGCACTTTCAATTTCAGCTGTCCCGAGATTGTGTCCCGAGACAATAATAACATCATCTACTCTTCCTGTTATTCGATACATCCCATTTTCATCACGCATAGCACCATCTCCTGTAAAGTATTTATTTTCAAAATCTGAAAAATAAGTAGCCTTAAATCTTTTATGATTACCATAAATGGTGCGAGCCATTGACGGCCAAGGAAATTTTACACAAAGTTTTCCTTCTACATTATTTTCCTCAATTTCTTTTCCTATTTCATCAACTAAACAAGGTTGTATTCCAGGAAGGGGAAGCGTTGCAAAACTTGGTTTTGAAGGTGTAACTCCTGCTAAATTAGAAATCATTATTCCTCCAGTTTCTGTTTGCCACCAAGTATCCACTATTGGGCAGTTTCCCTTTCCTATTTCTTTGTCATACCAATGCCATGCATCTTCATTAATAGGCTCTCCAACTGTACCTAACACTTTAAGTGAAGATAAATCATAAGGATTTACAAACTCCATTCCTTTAGCCTCAAGAGCACGAATAGCCGTTGGAGCTGTGTAAAATATATTTACTTTGTTTTCTTCGATAATTTTCCAAAACCTGCCAGCATCTGGGTAAGTAGGAACTCCCTCAAACATTACTGTTGTAGCTCCTGCTAAAAGCGGACCATATACAATATAGGAGTGTCCTGTTATCCAACCAATATCGGCAGTACACCAATAAATATCTCCTTCGCTATATTGAAAAACATTTCGAAAACTATATTCAGTATATACCATATAACCAGCAGTTGTATGCTGAATTCCTTTTGGTTTTCCGGTAGAACCAGAAGTATATAAAACGAAAAGAGGATCTTCTGAGTCCATAATTTCGGCAGGGAAATTTGAGTTTGATTTTTGCATTTCTTTATGCCACCAAACATCTCTTTCGCTTTTCATTGTAATTTTGCTTTTTGTGCGCTCTAAAACAATACATCTTTTTATTGATGGAGTAGATTCCATTGCCTGATCAGATATGTCTTTTAGGGGAGTAATTTTTTCTCCTCTGAATCCGCCATCAGCAGTAATTAAAATACTGCAATCGGCATCATTAATTCTGTCAGATAATGATTTAGCTGAAAAACCAGCGAAAACAACTGAGTGTATAGCCCCAATCCTGGCACAGGCCAAAACCGCAATTGCTAATTCAGGAACCATAGGCATGTATAAACAAATTCTATCTCCTTTTTTTGCGCCATTACTTTTAAGCACATTCGAAAATTTACACACTTCAGAATGCAATTCTTTGTAAGACAAACATCTGCTTTGCTCATCAGGATTATTGGCAATCCACTTTATTGCCGTTTGGTCACATTTATTTTCTAAGTGTCTATCCAAACAATTTTCTGTAATATTTAACTTGCCGCCTTCAAACCAGTTTACTTCTGGTTTAGTGAAATCCCAAGAAAGTACCTTGTCCCATTTTTTATGCCAAGAAAATTGTTCTGCTTTTTCTTCCCAAAATAATACTGGGTTATTAATACTTTTGGCATATTCAATTTTGTACTTTTCTAAGGAATTTATGTTTTTACTCATTGTTAGTTTTTCTAGTTGCTCAAAGATAGTAAAACAATTTATATTTAAAAACCATTTTTTTGAATTGAATGTGTAAATTAGCACCTAAATAAAACTAAAAATTATGAAACAAATATTACTATCAATGAGTATGCTTTTTGCAATGAGCGTTAATGCTCAAGACTGTTCTGAATTATTTATTTCAGAATATATTGAAGGTTGGAGTCAAAATAAAGCAATTGAGGTGTACAACCCAACTTCTGCAAGTATTGACTTGAGTGACTATCAAGTAGAACGATATTCTAATGGTACAACAAACAGTTCGGCTGGTGGAATTACTGCTTTAACAGGAACATTAGCTTCAGGTGATGCTTTTGTTTTAACAAGTGGAGAAACTGATAGTGCGAGTACATTTGGTTATATTGATGCTGTTTTATTTAACATGGGTGACATGGCTGAGCCGCTTGGCTCTTATCCTACTCCTATGCATATGAACGGAAATGATGCTATGGTGTTAACAAAAAATGGAGTAATTATTGATGTGATTGGAAGAGTAGGAGAAGATCCTGCTTCAGGAGCTTGGACGGATGATGCTGCTTCAGGTTTTACTATGGGTTCTTGGTGGACAGCTCAACATACTTTAATTAGAAAAAACACTGTTTTATATGGAGATGATAATGGATTAGATTTATTCAATCCAAGTTTGGAATGGGATTCTTTAGTTGTTGGCTCTTGGAATAATTTAGGTGCACATACTTGTGATTGTATAGCAACTTCAGCAGTTAATGATGTTAAAGAAGTTTCTTATGTTGTATATCCTAATCCAGCTAATGCTGGGGAAGTAATTACAATAAATGCAAATTCAAAAATTGATAATATTGAGATAATAAATATTTTAGGAGAAAGAGTATTGACTACAACTGCAACTAAAATTAATACGAATCACTTATCAAAAGGGACATATATTATACTAATTAATTTGAGTGATGGAAGAGTGATAGAGAATAAGATAATTATTGAATAATTAAACAAATAGAAGAATTGAAATGCTGATGGAAACATCAGCATTTTTTTAGGCATACTAATTATGATAAAATATTTTTTGATATTATTAAGTATCTTTTCTGCTTTAGGGATTTCAGCTCAAACAACTTTAACAGGGAAAGTTACTGATGCTAATACAGGTGAATCCTTAATTGGCGCGACTATAGTTTATGGAAAAGGGATGGGAACAGCTACTGATTTGGATGGTAATTATTCACTTGAATTACAGCAAGGAGAAAGAAGCATTCAAGTTTCATATGTAGGATATAAAGCGATAAGTCAATCATTATCAATTAAAGGAAAATCTCAAGTTGTAGATTTTAAATTGAAAACAATTTTGCTAAATGAAGTACAAGTAGTAGCTGATATAGCTCGCGATAGAGAAACTCCAGTTGCTTTTTCAACCATTCCCTTGAAAAAAATAAGTGAGGAATTAGCTTCACAAGATATTCCTATGATACTAAACTCTACTCCTGGGGTGTATGCAACACAAACAGGCGGAGGAGATGGGGATGCAAGAATTACCATTAGAGGATTTAATCAAAGAAATGTAGCCGTAATGATTGATGGAATTCCTGTCAATGATATGGAAAATGGTTGGGTGTATTGGTCCAATTGGTTTGGATTAGATGCTGTAACTTCTAATATTCAAGTGCAAAGAGGATTGGGAGCGTCAAAAATTGCTATTCCATCTGTAGGGGGGACTATGAATATTTTAACAAAAGGAACAGGAAATAAAGCGGGAGGAACTATAAAACAATCGGTAGGTTCTTACGGAAAAATGCGAACTTCTTTAGGTTATAATTCAGGTAAATTGGATAATGGATGGGGCTATACTTTAGCTGGTTCTTATAAAAAAGGAAATGGCTATGTTGAACAAACTTGGAGTGAAGGATTCTTCTACTATGCAAAAATCCAGAAAGAATTAGGAAATCATATTGTTAGTTTTTCTGCAATGGGGGCACCTCAAAAACACGGACAAAGGGCTTATAAAAGTGATATAGCAACTTATGATTCTACTTTAGCTCGTTCATTGGGAGATGATTCAGATTTTTCAGGTAGAATTATCAATAAGGGAACTAAGTATAATAAATACTGGGGAAATTTAGATAGATGGACTTTAGATGGTAATGGAGATACCATACATAATAAAGAAGTTTTAAATACAAGGCAGAACTATTACCATAAGCCACAATTATCATTAAGAGATTTTTGGACAGTAAATGATAAGTTTTATGTATCAAATATTATATACGCTTCTATTGGTCATGGAGGGGGAACAAGATCACAAGGTGTAGGGGAAAAAGATGGGCAACAAGATTTACAAGCAGCTTATGATGGAAATATTGGAGCAGGTCCTTTTGGTCCAATTATAGATGATGAATTTTCTGATACTGAATATAAAACAGGAAGTTACTTAAAATCATCAATCAATAATCATTATTGGTATGGAGGATTATCTACTTTAAATTATCAAGCAACTGATAAATTATCTCTAGCAGGAGGAATAGATATGCGCTATTATAAAGGAGAACATTATAGCGAAATATATGATTTATTAGGAGGTGATTATGCCGTGTCAACTGATAATATAAATCAATTATCAGCAGTAAAAAGAGTAGGAGATAAGATTGGTTATCATAATGATGCAATTGTAAAATGGAGTGGAGTATTTTCTCAAGCAGAGTATAGCAATGGAATGCTAAGTGCTTTTTTTAATATCTCAGGTTCTAACTCAGCATACAAAAGAATTGATTATTTTAAAGAAAAAGTGATTAAGGTTGGAGATGATGAAGGTAAACACGCTTCAACTGATTGGAAGTGGATAAGAGGATATACAATAAAGGCTGGAGCAAACGTAAATTTAGACGAATATAATAATATTTTTTTTAATACAGGATATATTTCAAAAGCTCCAAAATTTGGTAATATATATACTCAAAGTAATACTTTAGAGGCGTATATTAATAATGAAGAAGTTAAGGCGATTGAAGGAGGATATTCTTTCCGCTCCTCTTCCTTTTCTGCAAATATAAACACCTATTTTACCGTTTGGGAAAATAAACCAGCCAATATTTCTGCAACTTTTGGGTCAGACAATTATTCAGATGTAGTTCCTATGAATGCTTTACATAAAGGGTTAGAAATAGATTGGTCATATAAATTTAACCAAAAGCTGAGTATTGAAGGATTACTTTCTTTAGGAGATTGGAAGTGGACTTCTGGTGGAGAGGCTATTATTTTAAATAGTGATAATAAGGCTCCTTCATTTGAGTTAGGTCATACTAATTCCGATACTTTACAATATAATGCAAATGGCGTTCATGTGGGGGATGCGGCACAAACACAATACGGCTTGAGTATTAGGTATGAGCCAACTTATAAGTCTTATATAAAATTAAGAGGCACTTATTTTGCTGATTATTATTCTGATTTTGATGCAGGAACTTTAAGTGGAGAAAATTCAGGAAGAGAGAGTTGGATAATTCCATCTTATCAATTAATTGATTTGCATTGCGGCTATAAGTTTAAGTTATCAGATAATCATAAATTAGATATTAAGTTAAGTGTTCTTAATTTGTTGGACGAGATGTATATTTCTGATGCTAAGAATAATGATGAGTATAGTTCAAGTGAAAATGTTGATTTTGATGCTAAGTCAGCTAGTGTGTTTTTTGGTTTAGGAAGACGGATTAATTTATCAGCAAAGTTTAGTTTTTAATAAATAAAATAAAATAAGAAATGAAAAAGAGAATATTATTAATGAGTGCAGTTTTACTAAGTATAGTTGGGTTTGCACAAACAGATATTGCAACTGCAAGAGCTCAAGGTATTGGAGCAACTGTAACAATTACTGGTGTAGTAACTAATGGAGATGAATTAGGTCCAATTAGATATATTGAAGACGCAACTGCTGGGATGGCAATTTATGATCCTACTGCAATGGGAGCTGTAGTAAGAGGTGATGAGGTTACAGTAACTGGCGTTTTAGTTGATTATAATGGTTTGTTGGAAATGCAACCTGTTAATTCAAATTCAATTAATTCATCTGGAAATTCAATTGCTCCACAATTAATTACACCTATACAAATTGGTGAAGCAACTGAATCAGAATTAATACAGATTGATAATCTTATTTTTAATAATGGAGGCTCAATTTTTACAGGGAACACTTCTTTTGACTTTACAGCAAATGGAGAAACAGGTAAAATATATTTAAAAACAGGACATTCTTTGGTGAACACATTAATCCCAATGGGGCCTGTTACTTTAATTGGAATTTCTTCTCAGCATACTTATTCTACACCACCTATTGGGGATTATCAAGTTTTACCAAGAGATAGCAATGATATAATTCAGTCAGGAAATATTGTATTTACTTCAGCTGTAAATCAAACAAATATTACAACAACAAGTTTTGATTTATCTTGGAGTGTTTCATCTAACTCAAGCACTAATTGTAATTATGGAATTACAACAGCTTTAGGAGCAGGAATGAATAATGGAGGGAATACTACAGCACACACGATAAGTTTAACAGGACTTTCTCCTGCTACTTTTTATTATGTTCAATGTTATTCAGTGGATGGATTAGATACTGCATTTTCCAATGTTGGCGTATATTCAACTGCTTCAAATTCTTCTGGAATTATTCGCCCTTACTTTAATCATTCGGTGGACAATTCATTCTCCAATGGAGTAGATGCTCAAGATATAGGGTCAGCATTTGCTGATACTATTTCAGCATACATTGCTTTAGCTCAAAACACCTTAGATATTTGTGTTTACAATGCTTCTTCAACTATAATTGCAACTGCAATAAATACGGCTTATAATAATGGTGTCTCGGTAAGGTATATTGCTGATGATGATGTTACCAATATAATGTTGAGTAGTTTAAATGCAAATATCCCTGTGGTGTATAGAGATCCTGCTCTTGCTGGAATTATGCACAATAAATTTATTATTGTAGATGCAAATTCTACAAATAATTCTTGGATTTTAGGAGGTTCTACTAATTGGACAAGCCCAACAAATTTGCTTAATGATTATAATAATATGATTTTCATTCAGGATGAAGCAATTGCAAAAGCTTATACTTTGGAGTTTGAAGAAATGTGGGGTGGGGTTTTTGGAACAAATAAATTAGACAATACGCCTCATAAATTTATGACGGATGGAAAATTAGTAGAAGTTTATTTTTCACCTTCTGATCAAACTACCTCTCATATTTTGGAGACTATTGAAAATGTAAATAATACATTAGAGTTTGGATTGCTGAGCTTTACGCGTGATGATTTAGGGCAAGCAGTTATTGATAAGGATTTTGAATTTGGGGTTACTGTAAGAGGGATTATTGAAATGAAAAATTCTAGTAATGGAGGTGAATATGATAATTTAGTAGCTGCCAGTGTTGATGTGCGTTCTCATGAGGGTGTCCCTAATCAATTCCATCACAAATATATGATTGCTGATGCAAATTCTATAAGTGCTGACCCTTTAGTTTTAACAGGTTCACACAATTGGAGTAATAATGCTGAGAATAATTCTGATGAAAATACCTTAATTATTCATGATGAAACTACAGCTAATATCTATTTGCAAGAGTTTGAGAAAAGATGGTGTGAATTAGAAATTGGGGGCTGTATATCAACTGGTATTAATGACTTGATTTCTGTTGAGGTGTTCGTTTTCCCTAACCCTTCAGCAGGAAGGGTGCAAGTGAAAAGTGATTTAGCTATTGAGAAAATTAACTTGTATATGATTGATGGAAAATTAATATTCACTACAACTGATACAGTTTTAGAGATTAAAACAAAAGGGACTTACTTTATAAAGATAGTTACTGAAAAAGGAATAGTAGTGAGAAAAATTGTGGTTGAGTAAATAAACTAAAATCCCACTGAAAAGTGGGCTTTTTTATTTTACATTTCGAATGTTTCCATGAACTTGGTCGTGTAATTTCCAGCTCGGAAATCTTTATCTTTCATTAATTTCTGATGAAAAGGAATGGTTGTTTTTACTCCTTCAATAATAAATTCATCTAATGCTCTTTCCATTTTAGCAATTGCCTCTTCTCTTGTTTGTGCAACTGTGATTACTTTAGCAATCATAGAATCATAAAATGGTGGAATCATATAATTTGCATATACATGTGTATCAATTCTAATCCCATGACCACCTGGTGCATGAAAATTAGTTATTAAACCTGGGCAAGGTCTAAAATTATTTTCAGGATCTTCAGCATTAATTCTACATTCAATTGCATGCAACTGAGGGTAGTAATTTTTGCCTGAAATTTCAATACCAGCAGCTACTTTAATTTGCTCCCGAATCAAATCAAAATCTATTACTTCTTCAGTAATAGGATGTTCTACTTGAATACGGGTATTCATTTCCATGAAAAAGAATTTTCTATGCTTATCTACTAGGAATTCTACTGTACCAACTCCTTCATATTTTACAGCTTCAGCAGCCTTAATAGCAGACTTCCCCATTTCATTTCTTAGTTTTTCTGTCATGAAAGGAGAAGGGGTTTCTTCCGCTAATTTTTGATGTCTTCTTTGAATAGAACAATCTCTTTCAGAAAGGTGTGCTGCTTTTCCTGTATGATCACCTATAATTTGAATCTCAATATGTCTTGGGTCTTCAATGAATTTCTCCATATACATCCCATCATTACCAAATGCAGCTTTTGATTCTTGTCTGGCGCTTTTCCAAGCATCTTCTAGATTTTCAGCTTCCCAAACTAACCGCATTCCCTTACCACCACCACCAGCAGTTGCTTTTAGCATTACTGGGTATCCAATTTCAACAGCTAGTTTTTTACAAGTTTTAAAATCAGGAATAATTCCAACAGAACCAGGAATAGTAGGTACTCCAGCTTTTTTCATGGTTTCTTTAGCATTTGCTTTATCACCCATACCATCAATCATTGCTGGTGAAGCACCAATAAATTTGATTTTGTTTTCACTGCAAATCTTTGAGAAATTTGAGTTTTCAGCCAAGAAACCATATCCAGGGTGAATGGCATCCGCATTAGTGATTTCAGCAGCCGCTATAATATTACAAATCTTTAAATAAGATTCTGAACTAGGAGCAGGTCCAATACAAACAGCTTCATCAGCAAACCTGACATGTAAACTATCTTTATCAGCAGTAGAATAAACAGCAACTGTTTTTATTCCCATCTCTTTACAAGTACGGATAATTCTAAGTGCAATTTCTCCTCTATTTGCTATTAGGATTTTTTTAAACATAATCAATTAGTTTAAGAATAATTAGGAAGGATCAACCAAAAATAATGGTTGATCAAATTCAATTGGAGTTGTATCATCCACTAAAACTTTCACAATTTTACATGATACCTCTGATTCAATTTCGTTAAATAACTTCATTGCTTCAATAATACATAAAGTATCCCCTTTTTTAATAGTATCTCCAATATTTACGAATGAAGGAGTTTCTGGTGAAGAAGAACGGTAAAATGTTCCAATCATTGATGATTTAATTGTAATGTAATTAGCATTTTCGTCAACTTCAGGTGTACTTGCAATAGCAGTTGCTGTAACTACTGGTGCTGACATTACTGATGAAGTTGGTTGCTGTATAATAGTTGTAATCTCATCTACCTCACCTCTTCTTTTCTTCTCTGGTGATTTGATAGAAATTTTAATATTATCTATTTCTAAATCTACTTCTGTTGCTCCTGATTTTGCAACAAATTTTATTAATTCTTGAATGTCTTTTAAGTCCATTTTTTAAGTTTTATTTATACTACAAAAGTAGTTATTTGTTTGAATCGTAAGCCCATTTTATGAAAATTGAACCCCAAGTAAATCCTCCTCCAAATGCAGCAAGGATAATATTATCTCCTTTATTCAATTTATTTTCCCATTCCCATAGGCATAAAGGAATAGTTCCGTTAGTAGTATTACCATATTTTTCAATGTTTAACATTACCTTCTCGTTGCCTACTCCCATTCTTCTTGCAGTAGCATCAATGATTCGTTTATTTGCCTGGTGAGGAACAAGCCAAGCAACATCTTCTGAAGTTAAGTTGTTTCTTTGCATAATTTCTTCTGAAACATCTGCCATAGATTTTACAGCCGCTTTAAATACAGGCTGTCCATCTTGAAAAACAAAATGTTCTTTTGCATCAATAGTAGCGTGTGAAGCTGGTTTTGCTGACCCTCCTGCTTTCATGTGTAAAAACTCAATGCCAGCACCATCACTTCTTAATATAGCATCTTGAATTCCTAATCCATCTTCTGTTGGTTCTAAAAGTACAGCTCCTGCACCATCACCAAAAATAATACAAGTTGATCTATCCGTATAATCAACAATAGATGACATTTTATCAGCCCCTACTACAATTACTTTTTTATAAGTACCTGTTTCAATAAATTTTGATGCAGTACTTAAGGCAAATAAGAAGCCAGAACATGCAGCCATTAAATCATAAGCAAAAGCATTTTTTGCTCCTACATTATTAGCGATAATACAAGCTGTTGAAGGAAATACCATATCCGGAGTTGCGGTAGCACAAATTATTAAATCAATATCTTCAGCTGCAGTGTTTGTTTTTGCCAAAAGCCCTTTTATTGCTTGAGTTCCTAGTTCAGAACTTCCCTTGCCTTCCTCTTTTAATATTCTTCTTTCTTTTACTCCAGTTCTACTAACTATCCATTCATCATTAGTGTCAACTAGAGTTTCTAGTTCCTTATTTGTTAAGACATAATCTGGAACATAGCCCTGAACTCCAGTTATAGCAGCATTAATTTTACCCATTAGTTAAGGTTGTTTTTTATTTTACTTACCAAATCTGCTTCAACAACATCTTTAGTAAGTGTAATCATATTTTTAATAGCAATCTCATTTGATATCCCATGTCCAATTATTACAGTTTTGTTCAGTCCTAGTATTGGGGTTCCTCCATAGTTTTCATAATTGAAACGCTTAAAATAATCATCAAGTAATTCTCTTTTTTCCATAATAGAGTAGATTCCTTCAGCTTCTTTAAGTACGATATTACCTGTAAATCCATCACAAACAATTACATCAGTTTCGGAATCAAAGATATCTCTGCCTTCAATATTACCAATAAAGTTATAGTCTGAGTTTTTTTCCATCATACTGTAAGTTGCTTGGGTAAGCATATTCCCTTTGGTTTTTTCTTCTCCTAAGTTTAGTAAACTAACTTTAGGTACTTTTATTCCGCAAACATGTTCGGAGAATAAAGATCCTAAAATTCCAAATTGATACAAAACATCAGGTTTGCAATCGGCATTAGCACCAACATCTAAAAGTACAGTCACCCCTCCATCTTCTCTGGGAATTAAGGTAGAAATTGCTGGGCGTAAAACCCCAGTTATTGCTTTTACTGAATAATAACCTCCAACAAACATTGCCCCTGTATTACCTGCTGATGCAAAACCATCAATTTTTCCTTTTGCTAGGTATTCAAATCCTTTTGCAATAGAAGAATTTGGTTTTGATTTAAAGGCCTTTGTAGGGTGTTCTCCCATATCAATAACATCAGTACAATTAATAATTTCAAAATTATTTGCATTAATATTATATTGTTTTAACTCGGAAAGAATTTCAGATTCTCTACCGAACAAAACTATTTTAGTATCGCTTGGAAGTTCATTTAGAGCAAGAATTGCTCCATGAACAGTTTTTTGAGGAGCATAATCTCCTCCCATAATATCTAT
>JACKQG010005950.1_pt1 | contig 13177 bp, 6 predicted proteins | sample 8237621 | NCBI WGS metagenome assembly JACKQG01 (sample SAMN15677084, study PRJNA649215) | marine metagenome | biome: marine; feature: Black Sea; material: saline water; isolation source: suspended particulate matter (SPM) from the Black Sea western gyre | collected 2013-06-09/2013-06-10 | depth...
CCGTGCGCCCGGCCGCCGCGGGGGGGACCGGCGGGCTGGTGGAGGCGGCGGTGCCCTCGGCCGAGTGGACCCCGGTGGCGACCACGCTCACCGGCTGCCCCAGGTCGAAGGGGTGGCCGCCGAGGACGCTGCCGCTGCGGCGCCAAGAGCGCGCCAGCCAGAAGTCGGAGCCGGGCGGGGCCGCGAACCAGGAGACCGTCAGCGGCGACCCGACCGGCGCGGTCGCCGGCGCGCTCAGCACGATGGTGTTGAGCAGCGAGCCGGTGCCCGGCCCGCGATCCCGCAGGAAGACGTCACGGGCCAGGTTGCCGTCCCCGGGCACCAGGTCGGCGGCGTCGGAGTGGAAGGCGGCCAACCGGCCGTCGGCCGAGAGCGCGCCGTGGCCGCTGAGGCCGGTGGCCTGGCTGCCGCCGGCGCCGACGCTGACCCGGGTGGTCGTGGCGCTGCTCCGGTCGCGCAGGAAGAGGTCCTCGATCCAGTTGCTGTCCCCCGCCACGAGGTTGCCGGCGAGCGAATCGAAGAGCACGAAGCGGCCGTCGGAGGAGAGGGAGGGCGCGCTCTGGCCGCTGTCGTTGTCACCCTGGACCCCGCCCGGTCCGAGGCTGGCGAGCTCGGTGGTCTGGGCCAGCCGGTCGCGCACGAAGACGTCGACGAGGCCGTTGGCGTCGCCGCTGACCAGGTTCGTCGCCCAGGAGACGAAGGCGACGTGGCGGCCGTCGGCCGAGATCGCGCCGAGGGTGCAGAAGTCGTTGGCCTGGCCGCCGGAATTCCGCAGGCTGACGCGCTCGGTGACTCCCGACAGGCGGTCGTGCACGAACAGGTCCCGCGCGGCGTTGCTGTCGCCGGGGACGAGGTTGCCGGCGGCGGACTCGAAGAGCACGTAGCGGCCGTCGGCGGAGACCGCCGGGTCGAAGCAGGGGCCGTCGGCCTCGACGCCGGCCGGGCCGACGCTGACGCGGGTGGTGGTGCCGGCGGCGCGGTCGCGGACGAAGATGTCGGGCTGGCCGTTGCCGTCGCCGGCCACCAGGTCGGAGGCGTAGGACTGGAAGGCGACCACCACGCCGCCGGCCGAGATGGCGCTGAAGTCCCCCCAGCCGTTGGCCTGGGCCCCGTTCGAGTCCACGCTGACGCGCTCGGTGAGGCCGGTCAGCCGGTCGTGCACGAAGGTGTCGCGGTAGCCGTTGGTGTCGCCGGGGACCAGAGTGTCGGAATCGGACTGGAAGCTGACGAAGCGGCCGTCAGCCGAGATCGACGGCTGGTAGCTGCTCCACAGCCCCTGGTTGCCGGCGGAGTCGACGCTGACCCGCGTGGTCGTCCCGGCGGCGAGGTCGCGCACGAAGACGTCCTGGGCGGAATTCGTGTCGCCCGGCACCAGGTCGTTGGCGAAGGAGGTGAAGGCCACGAAGCGACCGTCCGCCGAGATCGCCGGCGACTCGCTGATGCCGTTGCCTTCGTTCCCGGAGGAGTCGAGGCTGAGGCGGATGGTGCTCTGGGCGGCGAGCGGAGCCGCGAGGAGGAGGGCGAGGAGAAAAAGTGGAATGAGGGGACGATGGAGCATGGCGGCGAAGCGCCCCGGCGACCGCCGCGGCGCAGGTTTCATGCTACCAAGGAAGCCGAATTGCGGTTGAGGAAGCCTTCCACCGCTCCCTTCTGAGCCCTCCGGTGACCCACCTCCGGATTGAAGGACACCAGGGAATCGATCAGAATGGCCCATGAGATTTCTCCGCGTTCCAGCGCGGGGAAGGCTTCCTTTCCTCGCTATCCCCTGCTCGCGCCATCCCATGTTCCTTTCCGCCATCCTCCTCCCCACTCTCTTCATTCTCTCGGTCACGCTCCCGGCCCAAGAACGCGACGTCGCCGCCCACTTCTGGAACCAGGACCGCGGGTCCGCCTCAGCCGACGGTGCGGTCGACGTGGAACCGGTGCGGGCTGCCCCGAACGAGCTCTGGAGATCCGATCTCGGGGAGCTGCGTTCGGCGCCAGTGGTGTGGGGCGACCGGGTCTTCGTCCTGGCCCGGAGCGGGCGCCAGGTCAATCTGCTGGTCCTGTCCGCCGAGGACGGCGCGCAGGTTACCAAGGCGCGGGTCGGCGGCCCGGACATGCGAGGCGAGGTCGCCGTGTGGCAGCACCTGGTGGCGGTGGTCTTCGAGGACGAGTTGCTCCGCTACCACCTCAAGGACGACCGGCTGATCCGGCGCAAGAAGGTCGCGCTCGGCAGCCCGAGCCCGCCTTGCATCGACGGCCCGGTACTCTACCTGGACACGGCCCGCGGCCTCGGCGTCGTCGACCTCGAGGCGATGGAGATCATCGCCGACGTGCCGGGGGGCTCCGGTCGCCCCGCCTGCAGCGACTCCTGGGTCGCCCAGGCGGACTGCGGCGGGCGAGCCGGCTTCCTGGGCAGCTACCTCCAGCTCCACTTCTCTCCCAAGGCGCGGCAGCGCGAAGGCGGAGAATGGTCGGCGGTCTATTGTGAAGCTCTCTTCGGAGGCTACCTGGTGGCCCCGACGGAGCCGCAGTCCTTCCTGGCCTTCCCCTTGCTGGACACCGCCAGCGGCAGCAACACGGTCTACAGTCCCGAGGTCTGGTACGTGCGGGGAACGATGGCCTTGAAGACAGCCAAGGAGGAATCCCTGCCGGCCCAGTTCCTCGGCAACCGGACCTCCAATTGGCTCTCTCCGATCCAGTTCGACCCGGTGATCCACGACGGGCGCCTGATCGGCTTCAACGGCGCCGGCGAGCTGATGGAGCAGATCCCCAACGGCGGCTATCGGCCGGCCAACGACGAGGACAACCTGCCCGAGGGCATCCGCGTCGGCCCCCTGAGCCGCGCCGGCGACGTCGCCTACGGGCCGAACTTCGCCCTCGACCTGGCGGCGCGGCGCTTCCTCTGGATCCTGCCGGAGCTGGAGAACACCGGTCCGATGATCCCGCTGGCGGACCGACGCCTGCTGGTGGTCGCGCAGGACGGGTCGCTGGTCGCGATGGGCGTTCCGGCCAAGGGTCCGGTGGCGGTGGCGGTGGAGGCCGCGGCCCACCTGCCCTCCTTGGAGGACCTCCGAGCCCTGGCCACCGGCGACTCGCAACCGACCGAGAACGTCGAGAACCGGGTCTACCTCGGCTGGCGCGCGATCCTCGCCGAGGAGTACGCGGTCCTGCTCCGCGAGATCCTCGAGTCCTACCGCGGCTCCAGCCTGGTCGACGAGTGCCTGCGGCTCCTGGCCGAGGCGGAGGAGCGCGGCGTCGACGCCGAACGCCTCGCCGCCTGGCGCTCTCTGGTCTCCAACCGGATCCAGACCCGGGCTTCCAACGCCGAAGGGCGCCGCGCCAAGCTGAAGGAGGCCGAGAAGGAGCGCCTCCTGGAGTTCGCCGTCCGCCATCGGGAGGCGGCGAGCTGGTGCGCCGAACTCGGGCTGCGCTCGGCCGCGACCCTCCTGCGGGCGGAAGGCCTGGCCTTCGACCCCGATCTGGGCGCAGCCCTCCCGCCCCGCGAGTGGATCCCGGCCGCCTTCCCCGACCGCGAGGCCGAAAACGCGCCCCTGCGCTGGCGGCGCTGGGCCGAGGAACTTCTGCCGGCCGGCGCGGTCTTCCTGACCGCCGACCACCCGGCCCTCGGCCGGCCCCGCGGATCGGCCTGGGAACAGGGCGCCTACGCCCTGGGAACGCGCAACCTGCTCCTCCTCACCCGCGACCAGGACCCCGAGCGGATCGGCGCCTGCCTGCGGAACGGCGAGGGCGCGGTCCAGGTCCTCGAAGAGCTCTTCCCGCCTGCTGCCGGCGCGCCGGAGGGCAGGCCGATGGAAGTCCGGATCCACACCGACCGGAGCACATACCTGAGCGAGGGCGCCGCCAACGGCGGACCGCCTCCCACATGGTCGGTGGGCTACTACTCCTCCAGGGAGCGGACCTCGCGCTTCTATGTCCCCCAGGAGGGGGATCCGGCGGTCGACGCGCGCGAGCTGCACAAGGTCCTCGCGCACGAGCTGACCCACCAGTACCTCGAGGAACGCAAGGACTGGCACCAGGGAGCGCGAATGGACACGCCCGGTTACTGGGTGGTGGAAGGCATCGCCCGCTTCCTGGAGGACCAGGCGGTCGAGTTGGGCCGGGGTCGGAGCGGCCTCGACGACGCCACCGTGCTCTCGGTGGACACCTGCGCCCGCTTGCTGGAGCGCGATGGATTGATCCCGCTGGCACCCATGCTGCGGGCCAGCCAGCTCAACTTCCTCGGCCTGCGGGACGACGTGGCGATCGAGATCACGCCGCGCTTCACCCTGTGCCGGCGCTGGATGGACCTGCGCGGCATCTACTACGACCAGGCCGGCGCGCTCTGCTTCTTCCTCCTGAACCGCTGCGGAGAGACCGGGCGCCAGGGCCTCCTGACCTACCTCCAGGGCTTCTACGAAGGCCGGATCGACGAGGAGAGCGGGCGCCTGTTCGGCTTCGACAGCGTCGCCGATCTGGAGCAGGCGTTCCTCGCCTTCCTCAGCGAGGTCGGCTGAGACTGTGGGCCCGGTGCGGGTACTCGGTCAAGCCCAGAGGTATTCCTTCGGAAACTGCCACGGCGTCCGGTACTCGGGCACCGCCCGCCGCGCCGCCTCCTCGTCCCCCACGATCTTCTCGGCCACCGGGTCGAAGTGGATCGTCCGGCCCAGCGCGTAGCTGAGGTTGCCGAGCGTGATCGGCAGGTCGACCTTGGCGTGGTAGTCGGCGTTGCAGCTCGGCTGGCCGCCGTCGCGGATGCAGTCGAGCCACTCGTGCTCGTGCACGCCGCCGGCCGGGATGACCTGGGCCGGCTCATCGGCCGGGTCCAGTCCCTCCACCTGCGCCGTGATCTCCCGCATGCCGTAGTCGGCGCGCAGGGTGCCGCTCAGGCCGTGGAAGTAGACGCCGAGCGCACGCGCGGCGCTGCCGAACTCGTAGCCGTGGTGGTTGAACTGGCTGAAGTGCCAGCGCATGGTCAGCCCTGGGTAGTGCCACATCATGTCCTGGGTGTCGGGGGCGTCGCCGTCGCCGCCAACGACGTGGCAACCGCCGAAGCAGCTCACCTGCTCGGGGAAGCCGAGCTCCAGCGCCCACACCGGCAGGTCGAGCAGGTGCGGCGCCATGCCCGGCGTCCAGCCGCCGGAGTAGGCCATCCACGAGCAGTGCATGGCGGCGTCGGCGACCAGCAGGCGGTTGAACTCGCACTCCGGCGCCGGGCCGAGCCACAGCTCGAAGTCGATGTCGGCCGGCGGCGGCCCCTCGGGCGCGGCGCCGAGCCCGCCGGCGCCCCTGGTCCAGCCCCACATCGTCTCGACGCTGCCGACCGGCCCCGAGCCGGCCCGAACGCACCCAGTCGACCACCCGGCGGTAGTTGGCCTCCTGGTGGATCTGGGTGCCGACCTGGCACACCACCCGGTGGCGGCGCATGGCGTTGCGCACCGCCAGCGTCTCCGCCGGGTAGAGCGTCATCGGCTTCTGCAGGTAGACGTGCTTGCCGGCGGCGGCGGCGGCCACCGCCTGCAGGCAGTGCCAGTGCGGCGGCGTGGCGACGATCACGGCGTCGACGCGCGGGTCGGCCAGCAGCTCGCGGAAGTCGCGGTAGCCCTTGACGCCGGGGCGGCCCGAGGTCCAGGCGTCGACGCGCTGCTGCTGCACGTCGCACACCGCCACCAGCTCGGCGCCGGGGTCGGTCAGGCACTGGCGCAGGTTGGCCGAGCCCATGCCGCCGGCGCCGATCAAGCCGAGGCCGATCTTGTCGTTGGCCGGCACGCCGCCGCGGCCGAAGGCGGTGGAGGGCAGCAGGATCGGGCCGGCCAGGAAGGCGGCCGCGCCGCTGATCAGGACGTCGCGCCGGGTGGGGTCGATCATCGCTCGAGCTCGTTGCGGGGGAAGAGGGGCGCGGTGGCGGCGTAGCGGTCGCAGGCGGCGGCGAGGACGTCCGGGACGGCGTCGCCGGGCTGGATCAGGAAACGGTAGCGCAGCGTCAAGGGCTGGCCGCGCTCCAGGGAGTAGCGGGTGCCGGCGCGCGGGAAGGCCGGCTGGAACCACGGCAGGTCCTCGTAGGTGATGAAGTCACCCGGAAAGTCGGGGTTGGTCGGGTGCTCGAGGATCGCCAGCGTGGTCACCCGCCGGCCGCCCTTCCAGATGCCGGTGGCGGTCGACCAGGCGCGCGGCTTCGAAGCGAGGGTCGCTTCCTGGGCGTAGTGGCCAAACTTCAGCCCCTCGACGGGCGCCAGCCGCAGGTTCAATCCGCCGTAGAGGTCGGTGCCGCGCCGGGCCAGGCTGACGCCGTCGGCGAGCGCCTCGAAGCGCAGCTCCAGGTCGATCGCCCGCGAACCGTCGGCGCCGAGGGCGCCGGCGGTGATCGCCACCCGCTCGAAGACGACCGGCGTCTCGTCCTGCCACAGCCACAGGTTCTGCGCCTCGACCCGCGCGGACTCCCCGGCTCCGGTCAGCGCCGGCTCCCCCACCGGCCGCGAGTAGACCGCTTGCAGCGCGTGCAGGTCGCCGGTCCGCTCGCCGAGCTGCACCTCGGGCCAGGCCCAGTAGATGCCGCGGTGGTGCGGGTGGTCGACGCTCCAGTCGAGCGTCAGCTCCTCGCCGTCCAGGCCGTAGAGCGGGTGGAGGTATCCGCTGCGCGGTTCGGCGTAGATGCGGTTGCCCTCGGCCACCTGCTCCAAGTAGCCGGCCGGCAGCTCGACCCGGCGGGCTTGGTAGGTGAGAATCGGCCGCCCGCCGTCCGCCAGCAGCACCGCGCCGCCACCCTCGTCTGCCGCCGCGGTCAGGCGCGGCGGAGCGTCCTGCGCGCCAAGCTCCGAGAGGGCCGGGGAGGCCAGGAGGAACAGGATCCCGGCGGAGTACCCGCCCGGCGTGCCGAGTCGCGAAGCGCCCATGACGGCCATCATCCACCGGCGTCGGCCGGGAGCAAGGCGCTTCTCCTCCACCAGTTTTCCCCGCCAGAGCGCCCGCGGCGCGCAGGCCGCGCATAGGATGGGGCATCGTTTCCCATGGTCCTTCCCGCGCTCCTCCTCCTCTCCAGCTTCCTCCTCACCGCCCCTGACCCTGCGGCCCCGCCGCGGCCGCAGGAGGCCGGATTCTCGCTGCTCTACTGGAACCAGAACGGCGGCAACGCGGCCGGCGACGCCGCGGTGGACGTCTCCCCGGTCACTCGCGAACCGGTCGAGCGCTGGCGGCGGTCGGTCGGCGAGCTGCTCTCCGAGCCGGTCGTCTGGGGCGGGACGATCTACTTCGTGGTCGCCGACCGCCGGGTCCACGACCTGGTGGCGATCGACGCCGAGACCGGCGAGCCCGTGGCCCGGATCAAGGTCGACCAGGGAAACGAGCGCTGCTGGGTGGTGGTCTGGGAGGACCTCATCGGCGTGCTCGAGCCGGGCCGGCTGAGCACCTTCCTGGCCAAGAACGGCAAGCTGATCCGCAAGGAGAGGCTCCCCGTCGACTGCCGCAGCGAGCCCTGCCTCGCCGGCCCGGTGCTCTACTACCATTCCTCGAGGACCCTCCACGCCGTGGACCTCCGGAGCTGCGTGGAGCTCGGCAGAGCGCCAGCCGGAGCGGGTCGGCCGGCCTGCGCCGGGCCGCTCGTGGTCTCGTCCCTGGCGGTCGGCGGCGGCGGCGGCGACTTGATGCCCGCGGGCACCGCGGTCTCGCTCCGGTTGATGGACCAGGCCCGGGCCGGCCAGCCGTGGAAACCGCGGGCCATGAGCCTGCGCGGCGGTGCGGTCGAGCTGTCGGGCGCCGAGCAGTCGCCGCTGGTGATTCCCTTCCACGTGCCCTCCGATCCAACGGTGAAGGCCGACCGGTACTCCTGGTTCGTGCGCACCGCCCGCCCGGTCGTCCTGCGCAGCGGCGGCACTGACGCCGCCTGCCTGCTCGGTGGCCGCGGCCACCTCTACAGCTCGCCCTTCGTGATCGGGCCGGTGTCGACTGGCCGGGCTTTGGTCGGCTTCGACGCCGACGGCCGCCTGATGATCCAGCACACCGACGGCCTCTACGTCTCCGCCCACGGCGACTCCGAGCCGCCGGAGGGCGCCCGGAGCGGGCCGGTACGGCGGGCTCGCAACGTGGTCTACGCCGGGAATTTCGCGGTCGACCTGAGCACGTCCCGCATCCTCTGGGTCATGCCAGACTGGCAGGACGACGCTGGGCTGATCCCGCTCGCCGACCAGCGGCTGCTGCGCTGGACGCCGGACGGCGAGCTGGCGGCCTTCGGGCCCTCCGAGGGGCCGGTGGCCGCCGCCGAGGCGCCCCCGCTCGACCCCGACGCCATCCGCGCGCTCGCCGAGGGCGGGAGCGGCCAGCCTCCGGCGGCCGAATTCGAGGTCTACCTGGCCTGGCGCCGAAGCCTCGATCCAGCGTTCCACGCCATGCTCGAGGAGTGCTTCGAGGACTACCGCCGCAGCCGGCTGCTCAGCGACTGCCGCCGGCTCCTGCTGGAGGGGGAGGCGTTCGGCGTCGACCGCCCGCAGCTCGAGGTGTGGGCGGCCAGGCTCTCGGGCCTGAAGCAGAACGACGCCGTCAACGCCGAGGGCCAACGCCGGCGGGTCCAGCGTCTGGAGCAGCGCAACCGCGCCCAGCTCGCGACCCGATACCGCGAGGCGGCGGTGGATTGCGCGGATCTCGGACTCACCGGGGCCGCGACCCTGCTGCTGACCGACTCGGCGGCGCTCGACCGGGACCAGCCGGCCGACCCCGATCTGCTGGCCTCCTGGATGCCCTCGGAGCTCCCCTTCCGCGGGGAGCAGGACGCGGGCGAGCGCTGGCAGCGCTGGGCGAGGGAGATCGTGCCGGCCGACGCGCGCTTCCTCTCGGAGCAGGCGCCGGAGCTGCTGGCCGTGGACCATCCCTTCTGGAAGCGCGACCGGATCGCCTTCCGCACCGAGAACCTGATGCTGCTGACCCGCGAGGCGCCGCCGGCCGCCATCGGCCTGTGCCTGCGCAAGGGCGAGGCGGCGATCCGGATCCTGACCAGGCTGTTCCCAGCCGCCGAGGGCCACGACCTGCCGCCGATGGAGGTCCGCATCCACCCCAGCCGCGGCAGCTACGAGGCCGAGGTCGAGGAGAAGGACGCGCCCGCCATGGGCAGCAGCCTGCGCTGGACCTCCGGCTACTACGCCCCCGAGGAACGCGTCTCCCGCTTCTTCCTGCCCACCGGCGGCGGCCAGTGGATCGACGCCCGCGACCTGCACCAGGTGCTGGCGCACGAGCTCACCCATCAATTCTTCTCCGAGCGCTGCGGCTGGAGCGAGGACCTCTCGCTCGAGACCCCAGGCTTCTGGGTGGTCGAGGGCATCGCCAGCTTCATCGAGGAGCAGGCGGTGGAGCTCGGCCGGCGCGCCGGCGACCTGCGCGACCCCACCGTGCCCTCGCTCGACGCCAGCGCCCAGCTCCTGGCCCTGGAGAAGCTGCTGCCGCTGGAGGAATTCCTGCTGCTCGACAAGGAAGGCTTCCACGAGCTCGACGCCAATCCGACCCTGCCGGTCTCGCTCCGCCGCACCCTCGGCACCCGGCTCATGTCCGAGATCTCGATCTTCTACGACCAGGCCGGCGCCCTGAGCTACTTCCTGATGAACGAGCGCGGTGAGGAGGGGCGGGCGACGTTCCTGCGTTATCTGCAGGGCTACTACGAGGGCACCTTGGAGGCGGACGGCTGGCAGATGCTCGGCTTCGACGCCATCGACGAGTTCGAGCAGGCCTTCCACGCCTTCCTGAAGGGGCTCGGCTGAATCCTGACCGAGGCTTTGGCGCGGCCCGACGTCATCCTGATCCTGACCGACGGCCAGGGCGGGCGCTACCACGCATTCCCGCTGCGGACCCAGCGCTGGAAGCTGCTCGACGCCTCCGGCTTCGGGGTGGAGGCGACGGCGATTGACCCACAGGTCTTGCGGCGTGCTCGGCGATGGATCGCTCGACCTGGCGCAGAGTCCGATCGATCACTCGTCGGATGCGGATGGCCGGTTCCCATCCCCCAAGCCAGGGCGGTGTCAAGTGGCGCCTGGAGCGCATGACCATGTCCAGCCCCAGGATCCGCCGCTCAAGGGCTTCGTGAATGATCCCCTCCTTCTGGGCCGCGAGGACCCTTCCGAGGCCTCCGGAGCCGCTGGAGGTGACTCCGATCTGGGCCAGGTACTGGTTCAGGAGCTGGAAGATGGCCGCCAATCCCGTGCGAACGAGCGGAAAGAGGAGTCGCTCTCGAACGCTGAGGGACAGCACCTTCTCGAGAATCAAATCGTCGACCGACTCGAAGCGCGCCACGCATCGACCCACCCGTCGCGCCCGTTCCGGCTCCAGGGAAGACCAACGGGCGAGGAAGGCCTCGGGAAGATCCGAGGACGGCCGGGAAACCAGCGGAGCTGTCATCCCGACCAGGATGGAGCACGCTGGAGGTTTGGGCAATGCTCGGTAAAGCCGCCCGCGCGGCTTCCTCTTGGCCTTTCTTTGCTGAACCGTCCGGCTCAGGCATCATCGGCCTGCGGCCGCACGGGTCGCACCCTCCATGCCGCCCACGCGCGTACCCGACGACACCGCCATCCACGGCCTGCCGATGGTCGACGCGCCCGATCCGGCGGCGCTGGAGGCGGAGCGGCGCTGGCTGGTGGAGCTGGAGGCCGCCCCCGCCCCCACCCGCTGGTGGGCCTTCCTCAAGCGCGGCGGTCCGGGCTACCTGCAGGCGGCGCTGACGCTGGGCGGCGGCACCGCGGCCAGCTCGCTGTTCGCCGGCGCGGCCTTCGGCTACCGGCTGCTGTGGGTGGCGCCGGTGGCGATGCTGCTCGGCGTGATCATGATGGCGGCGGTCGCCCACCAGACGCTGTCGACCGGCTTGCGGCCCTTCGCGGCGATGAAGCGCTACGCCGGGCCGGTGTTCGCCTATGGCTGGGCGGTCGGCGCGCTGGTGGCCTCGATCGTGTGGCACTTCGCCCAGTACTCACTCGCCGGCGCCGTGATCGAGGACATCGGCCAGGTCGCCGGCTTCGGCCTCGGCCGCAGCGCCGCCGGCTTCCTGGTGCTGGCCTGGGCGGTGGTGGTGGTGGTCGGCTTCGGCGCCTCGGCGCGCTGGACCAAGGTCTTCGACAACAGCCTGCGGATCCTGGTCTACGGCATCATCCTGTGCTTCGGCTTCGTGGTGCTGAAGACCGGCATCCACGACCCGGGGGCGCTCCTGAAGGGCTACTTCGCCTTCGAGATCCCTGACGGCGAGGGTGGCGTCTCCGGCCTGGCGGTGGTGATCAGCGGCCTGGCGGCGGCGGTCGGGGTCAACATGATCTTCCTCTACCCCTACACGCTGCTGGCGCGCGGCTGGGGGCGCGAGCACCGGCGGCTGGCGAAGTTCGACCTCGGCGCCGGGATGTTCCTGCCCTATCTGCTGGCCACCAGCCTGATGGTCATCGCCACGGCCAACGTGCTGCACTACGGCGACTCGCCCTTCAGCGGCACGCGGCTGTCGCCGGTCGAAGCGGCCGGCGCGCTGGCGCCGGTGGTCGGCGAGACCTTCGGCCGCGTGGTCTTCGACCTCGGCATCCTCGGCATGGCGATGTCGACCATCGCCCTGCACATGCTGTGCGCCGGCTTCGCCTGCAGCGAGATGTTCGGCTGGAAGGTCGGCGGCGCCAAGTACAAGCTCGCCTGCCTGCTGCCGGCCCCCGGCGTGCTCGGCGCCGTGTTCTGGAGCGACATGGCGATCTGGATCGCGGTGCCGACCACGATCCTGTGCGGCGCGCTGCTGCCGATCGCCTACCTCGGCTTCCTCAAGCTGCAGCGCAGCCGCGCCTACCTCGGCGGCGACCTGCCGCGCGGGCGCAAGGCGGCCGCGTGGTTCGGCGGCATGGTGCTGGCGACCCTGACGATCACGGTGTTCCTGGCCTGGTTCGCGATCACCCGGGGACCGGGATTCCTCGAGGGGCTGAAGGGATGAGCGTCGTCGAACTGGCGCTGCCGGGCGAGGACCCCTTCCACCTCGACGACCGGCTGCTCCAGCCCTTCCGCCAGGAGCTGGAGGCCCTGGACGGCGCCGCCGGAGCGCCCGGTGGAGGCCCGCCGCCGCCCTGCCGCCTGGCGTACGCCGCAGCGCACCTGGTGATGAAGGCCGGCTACGCGGCCTACGGCCATTCCCTCGAGCGTCCCGGCGATCCGTCCGAGATCGCCTCGCAGATCGACTGGGAGACCACCTTCGCGCTGCGCCGCCGCCTCGCCGGCCACGGCTTCGGGATCGCCGAGGCCATGGACACCGCCCAGCGCTACGAGATCGGCTGGCGGATCGCCGAGCGGTTGATCGAGGGCACCGGCGCGCTCCGCTTGGCGCGCGGTTTCGTCGCCGGCGCCTCGACCGACCACCTCGAGGCGCTGCTCGACCCGGAGCAGGTGGCCGAGGCCTGGGCCTGGCAAGCCAATCGCATCCTGGCCGCCGGCGGCACCCCGGTGCTGCTACCCCAGCCGGCCCTGACCGCCTGGAAGCTCGACGCCGACGCCTTCGTCGCCGCCTACCGCGGCGCCATCGAACGCGCCGACGGCCCGCTCTACCTGCACTGGCTGGGCGAAATGTTCCACCCGGCGATGCGCGGCTACTTCCCCGGCGACAGCCTGGAGCGCGTGCTAGCGCTCGACCCGCAGAAGGTGCTCGGCGTCAAGCTGTCGCTGCTCGACGCCGAACAGGAGCGCCAGATCCGCCGCGCCATCCGCCCGCGCGGCCAGATCGTGCTCACCGGCGACGACCTCCACTTCGCCGAGCTGATCGGCGGCGACCACTCCGGCGACTTCAGCCACGCCTTGCTCGGGATCTTCGACGCCGTCGCCGCCCCCGCGGGCCTGGCCCTGCGCTTCCTCGCCCACGGTCGCCGCGGCCGCTACGACGAGTTGATGGCGCCCTGCGAGCGGCTCGGCCAGGCGATCTTCGAGGCCCCCACCCGCCACTACAAAGCCGGCCTAGCCTTCCTCGCCTGGCTCAACGGCTGGCAGGACAACCCGATGCTGGTCAACCGCGAGGACCTCGCCCGCGACCGCGAGCACCTGCTGCGAGTAGCGCGGCTGGCGAGCGCCGCCGGCTGCCTGGAGGACGCCCCGCTCGCCGCCGAACGGCTGCGCGCCCATTCCGCCGCTTGACCGGCCTGCTCCCGGCGCGGCGGCGGCGCCCGCACCCTCTGCCCCGCCCGGGTGCCGGCGCAGGCTGGCCGCCCCGTGGGCCCGC
>JACKQG010005951.1_pt1 | contig 13175 bp, 13 predicted proteins | sample 8237621 | NCBI WGS metagenome assembly JACKQG01 (sample SAMN15677084, study PRJNA649215) | marine metagenome | biome: marine; feature: Black Sea; material: saline water; isolation source: suspended particulate matter (SPM) from the Black Sea western gyre | collected 2013-06-09/2013-06-10 | depth...
CGCTCATCTTCACGCCGATTCCGCCGGTGCGCGTCTTCGGTGCGCACGTCGCCTTCGGGGTCGCGCTGGCCTGGCTGCTGACCATGACGCTCGTGCCCGCCTACATCATGCTCTTCGTCCCCAAAAAGATGCTCGACCGCATTCCGGACAAAGAATCGCACCATGCACGCAGCGGCCTCGACGGCCTGCTCGAAACGCTCGGCGCCTTCTCTTATAAACGCTGGAAGCTGATTCTGATTTTCAGCGTGCTGACAATCATCGTTTCCGCCATTGGCATTCAACGCATCCGCGTCAACGACAACCCCGTCAAATGGTTCACCCCGGCTCACCGCATCCGGATTGCCGACGACGTACTCAACCGCCACTTCGGCGGCACCTACACAGCCTACCTCACGCTGACGCCCGAAACGGCCGGCGGCTGCACCTGCATCGAAGCACTCGAACAAATGACCGCCGCTGCCGAAAAACGCTTTGCAAAAAAACTGCCGGAACAGACCAAGGCCTTCACCGCTCTGCTCAAAACGCAGCAAATCAAATACCGCAACCTCAGCACCTGCAACCCCGACGAATGCTTTACCTTCCTCATCGGCGAAGCGGAGAAACTGGACGCGCAGATCACCAAGCCGTGGATCGCCCTCGCCGACAAAATCAATTATCTCGAAGATGCTGATCTGGCCTCTTTCCAAGCATTGGAAAATAAAATGGGTGAAGACTCCGCCTTCTTCCAGACATTGGAAAAACTATCTGGAGAAGAGTTGCGCGAAGCGGCGCTGGCGATTACCGACGAATACACCGCGCTCTCCTTCGTTGATTTCCTTTATGAAATGAAAGCGGAGATCACCGCTCCGCCGATGAAACAGCCGGAAATGCTGCGCTGGGTGGCGAAGCTACAGGATCATCTCGCAGCGTTTCCAAAGGTTGGAAAAACCAGCTCGGCGGTCGATGCGCTCAAAAAAGCGTCGTATGAGCTGCAGTATCTCGACCCGTCCGTCGCGCCCGAAAACTTCCGTGCGGAAATCAAAACGAAAAACGACGCCAACTACAGCGTGCCGGACAGCTCCGCCGCCTGCGGGCAGGTCTTTATTCAGCTCGAAGGGATGAAGAAGAAGGACAGCCTGTTCCATCTGGTGACTCGCGACTACCGCGAAGCGAATATCTGGGTGCAGCTCACCAGCGGCGACAACACCGATATGTCCGCCGTCGCCGAAAAAACCGAAAAATGGATTGCCGAAAATCCGCCTCCGGTTCCGATGAAGGTTCAGTGGGCGGGTCTCACCTACCTCAATGTGGTGTGGCAGGACAAAATGGTCACCGGCATGCTCTCCGCACTCGGAAGCAGCTTTATCGTCGTGCTGATCATGATGATGCTCCTATTCCGCTCGCCGCTCTACGGACTGCTGGCGATGATCCCGCTCAGCGTCACCATCACCTTCATCTACGGATTGATCGGCTGGGTCGGCAAAGACTACGACATGCCGGTCGCCGTGCTCTCGTCGCTGACGCTGGGGTTGAGCGTCGACTTCGCCATCCACTTCCTGGAACGCGCCCGCGAGCTGCAGAAAAAACTCGGCAGCTGGGCGGAAGCCATTAAAGAAATGTTCAAGGAGCCGGCGATGGCGATCAGCCGCAACGCGATTACCCTCGCGTTCGGATTCCTGCCGCTGCTGCTGGCACCGCTGGCACCCTACCGCACCGTCGGTTTCTTCCTCGCCACCATCATGACCGTCTCGTGGCTGGCAACATTGTTTATCCTCGCCGCACTCGTAACCGGCCTTCGCAAATGGCTTTTCAACAGGAACACGTCAACGCAAAGCCGCAAAGAACGCGAAGTTCCGCAAAGCATAACTAAATAAACTCTGCGAACCTTAGCGACCTCTGCGTCTTTGCGTTTAACAAATTGGAGAAATTGAAATGAAAAAGTGGATCACAGCAATCCTGACACTGGCATCGATCAATACATTCGCGCTGACGGTAGATGAGATCGTCGAAAAGGCGAATCAGGTGGCGTACTACGCTGGAGAAGATGGACAGGCTGACGTCAAAATGGTGATCACCGATGCGGGCGGCGGCGAGCGCGTGCGCGAGTTCCGCATCCTGCGCAAGAATACCGGCGAGGGAACCCAAAAATTCTATGTCTACTTCACAGAACCGGCCGACGTGGCCCGTCAGGTCTTCATGGTCTGGAAAGAGGTGGCACAGGGTAAAGACGACAGCCGCTGGCTTTTCCTGCCCGCGCTCAACCTGGTCAAGCCAATCGCCCCCGGCGACAAACGAACCAGCTTCGTCGGCTCCGACTTCGTTTATGAAGATGTCTCCGGCCGCGCGCTATGGGAAGACACGCATGAACTGACCGGGGAAACCGACACGCACTACATCGTCAAAAACACGCCCAAGAATCCCGACGCGGTCGATTTCAGTGAGTACACAGTTTCCATCGACAAAGAAACCTTTCTGCCGGTCAAAGCGGAATACCTCGACAAAAACGGCAAACTCTATCGCCGCGTTGAAGCCACAAAAATCGAAACCGTTCAGGGCTTCCCGACCGTGATCGAATCCAAGGTGAGCGACCTCGCTCGCGGCGGCCACACCGTCAACACCTTCAACAACATCAAATATGACACCGGCCTCAAGGAGATGATCTTCACTGAGCGGTTTTTAAGACGCCCGCCGCGCGAGGCGACGAGATAACAAAAAAAAGGAAGGAACACAAAAATGGAAGAGAACATCATACCAATGCCGAGAATCGGCGACAAAGCACCGGCCTTTAAGGCCGTTACCACACAGGGAGAGATCGACTTTCCTAAACAATACGAAGGCGAGTGGGTCATTCTCTTCAGCCATCCGGCTGACTTCACCCCGGTCTGCACATCCGAGTTCATCACCTTCGCCAGCATGGAAGAGCAGTTTGCTGAAGCCGGATGCAAGCTGGTCGGACTCTCGATTGACGGGCTCTATAGCCACATTGCCTGGCTTCGAACGATCAAAGAAAAGATCGAATACAAGGGCATGAAGGATGTGGAAGTTAACTTCCCGCTGATCGAAGACATCACGATGAATGTGGCGAAAAAGTATGGTATGATCCAGCCCAATGAAGACTCAACCAAGGCGGTTCGTGCCGTATTCTTCATCGACCCGAAAGGCGTCATCCGGACAATTCTCTACTACCCGCTAAGCCTCGGCCGCAACTTCGATGAGCTCTACCGGGTGTTGCAGGCTCTAAAAACCGCAGATGCCTTCGACGTGGCCACTCCAGCCGACTGGCGTCCCGGCGATGATGTCATCATCGGCCCCGCCGGCTCCTGCGGAACCGCCAAGGATCGTATGGATGGCAAAGAGGACATGGTCTGCCAGGACTGGTTCTTCTGTCAGAAGAAAATGGACAAGGACGCGGTTCTCAAAGCCATCGCCAAAAAATAACTGCGACCAAAACCATAGCCACAAAAAGCACGGAAAGGCACAAAAACAAGAGTCGTACCCTTTAGTGTTTTTTGTGGCTAAAAAGCCGCCCCAGCCCGGAGTTGAAGAATGAAAAAGCTAATTTTAGCAGCGATCCTGATTGCGAGCCTTAGTTTCGCGGCGGACATTGAAACCAGCGGATTTGTGGATGCCCGCTACGGCATCCGCACACAGAGTGATCCGAACAGCGATCAGGAAACGCTGAACGAGCTGCGGCTGCAGCTGAGTTCAATCTGGTATCACGATCTGTTCACGCTGACGGCGCGATCGGATTTTCTGGTTAATGGTGTGGCGAACAGCCACGACCGCATAGATCTCGAAACCGGTGAAGGGCCGATTGATCTGCGCGAGCTGAATGTGCTCTTTACCCCGGTCGACTGGGCCGACGTAAAAATTGGCCGCCAGATTCTGACGTGGGGCACCGGCGATCTGCTGTTTATCAACGACCTGTTTTCCAAGGATTGGAAATCGTTCTTCGCCGGGCGCGACGAGGAATACCTGAAAGCCCCGTCTGATGCCCTCTTCATGAGCTTTTTCCCCTCCTTCGCGACGATCGATGTCGCCTATATGCCGCGCTTCGACTCCGATCGTTTTATTGACGGCGAACGCTTTTCCTACTGGGGCGGCACGGGCCTCACCGGAACCGATCTGCAAACCGACAAACCGAACGACTGGTTCAACGACGATGAAATCGCCGTGCGCGTCTACCGTACCTTTAAAGGTGTGGAATTTGCCGGATACCTTTACGACGGGTTCTGGAAAACGCCGCAGGGCTTTGATCCGCTCAGCGGGCAGAACACGTTTCCGAAGCTGACCGTCTACGGCGCCAGCGCGCGCGGCGCGCTGGCCGGCGGAATCGCCAACCTCGAAGCGGGATATTACGACTCGCGCGATGACCGCAATAGCACCGACCCGTTCATTCCCGACAGCCAAGTCCGTCTGCTGGCGGGTTATGAACACGAACTGGCCACCGATCTCACCGGCTCGGCGCAGTACTATCTGGAGCACACGCCGGACACTGATCACAACCGTCACGTGATGACCGTGCGCCTGACACAAAGGCTGATGAATCAGAACCTCACCCTCGGGCTGTTCACCTACTGGTCGCCGTCGGATCAGGACGGCTACCTCCGCCCGAGCGCCGCCTACAAACTGACCGACAACTGGCTGCTCGAAGCGCGCGGAAACTTTTTCTTCGGCAAAAACAACAGCACCTTCTTCGGCCAGTTCGCCGATAATAACAACGTCGCCCTCGCCGTTAGATATAGTTTTTAAATAACCAAAGGAGTCATTATGAAGAAATACACACTGGGAATTCTAACCGGTCTCATTCTTTTCGCAATCATCGCCAAGCTGGCCGCGCCGAGCATGATGCTTAAAGAACGGGTCAGCCCGATGAGCTACGAAGAAACCGTCGCAACGATCGAAGCGGCCGTCACCAATGGCGGCTGGGAAATCTCGCGCAAGATGAACATGCAGAAAAGCCTCGCCAGGTTCGACCAAAAGGTCCCGCGCGTCACCCTGCTTAAAATCTGCGAACCCCATCACGCCGCCAAAATCATGAACGACGACAATGCCCTGTACGTGACGCTCATGATGCCCTGCACCATTTCAATCTATGAGAAAAGTGACGGCAAAACCTATGTCGCGACGATGCGGGCCGATGTGATGGGTCGCATTTTCGGCGGCACGGTTGCGACGGTCATGGCTGGCTCCGTCGCGCCCGAAACTGCTCAATTTACTAAATTTTTAAACGAATGAAATCGCGAAGGAACGCAAGGAACGCAAAAGGAAAGATTGGCTCACAGAGCCAACCCTACAATGTAGCGTCGGCTCTGTGAGCCGAATGAAGTACGCTCGGTATTTTTCTGCGATCTCTGCGTTCTTTGGCGGTTAATTCTCACATCCAAGCACAGGAGCCCATCATGAAAGTAGAAAACGGAGTGCGCGTATTCGCCGGGATCATGATTCTGATTTCCGTGCTGGTGGCCTGGCTGGTCAGCGAGTGGTGGCTGCTGTTCACCGCCTTCATCGGCATCAACCTCATCCAGTCGGCCTTCACCGGCTTCTGCCCGGCGGCCATGATTCTAAAGCTCTTCGGAATGGAAGAATAACTTTCCAAAGGTTGGAAAAAAACCTGAGTCGCCATAAACTGGCTTCCGATGTTTGGACCAAAGCAAAGCGAAAGTGCTTTTTGATATCCCAAAAAGAAATGACTGAAAAGGAATGACAAACTCACACACCCTATTCCGGCCGCCGGGCGAGGCGGACAGCCTGATCATCCGCGTGGCGGACGGCTGCCCGTGGAACGGCTGCCGCTTCTGCGGAATGTACAAGGGCGTGAAGTATCATTTCCAAGGGTTGGAAAACGCGGAGCGCGAAATTTCCCGCGTCGCTCGCTTGCACTCGCAAGCGGCTGGCAAGGCTGGGAAAGGCGGGCCGGATGCGCACCGCATTTTTCTTGCCGACGGAGATGTGATGCACCTCGATTTCCAAACATTGGAAAAAATGCTGACTCTGATTAACCACACTTTCCAAAGTGTGGTTAGAATCAGTGTTTATGCCAACGGCACATCGATTCTGGCAAAAACGGATGATGAGCTGCGCCGACTGAAAGAGCTGAAGCTCAACACGCTTTACATGGGGCTCGAAAGCGGCGACGAGCAAACGCTTAAAGAGATGAACAAGCAGGAGACGGCTGAGAATACGATCGAAGCCGGCCAGCGCGCGCAGGCCGTTGGGCTTCGGATGTCGGTGATGGTGTTGATCGGCCTGGCGGGGGAACAGGGTTCCTCCCGGCACGCGCAAGCCACAGCCAGAGTGCTCAATGAAATGCAGCCGCGCCTGCTCTCCGCCCTGCGCTTGGTGACCACCCCCAATACGCCGATTTATAAAAATTTTAAAATGATCACCGAACATCAGGCCGTTGCCGAAACGCGCGAGCTGATTGCCGGCCTCGAACTCGAACAAACGGTTTTTCGCGCGGATCATTCATCGAACATCATTCCGCTGGAAGGTCGCTTCCCGAAAGATAAACAGCGTCTGCTGACGCAGCTCGACGCCCTGCTGGCTTCCGGCCGGCTCGACAAAAAATCGCCCGGCCGCCTGCCGTGGAGTTTATAACCGAAGGAGAACATCATGAAGAAATACGCATTGTTTGTTTTTAACGGCGATCCCATGTGCTTCATCCATGTGGTGCTGAATGCGCTGGATATGCACACCAAAGGCGAGGACGTGAAGATTATTGTTGAAGGCGCAGCGGTTAAACTGGTTCCTGAACTGGTTAAACCCGAGAATCCGCTGAACGGGTTGTGGAAGAAGTGCCTGGGTGCGGGGCTGGTTGAAGGCGTCTGCAAAGCCTGTTCCAATAAACTCGGAACTCTGGACGATGCCAAGGAACAGGGCCTGCCCCTGCTCAGCGATATGGCCGGCCATCCCGGCATGTCAGCGTACCGCGAACAGGGATACGAAATCATTACGTTCTAAAATGAAAGTTGAAATCACAACCTCAGACGGGCTGAAGCTCTGCGGACAGGAATGGACACCGGATGCCGAAGTTAAAGCCGTTGTCTGCCTCGTGCACGGTCTGGGCGAGCATTGCGGCCGCTACGAACATGTGGCCGAGACGCTCAACCGCCACCGGATCGCGCTGGTCGCATTCGACCTGCGCGGCCACGGGCAATCCGGGGGGAAACGCGGCCACGCCCCGAGCTACGAACGTCTGATGTCGGACATTTTCCAAGGTTTGGAAAACGCCCGGAAGCGTTACCCAAACCTCCCGCTGTTTCTGTACGGCCACAGCCTCGGCGGAAACCTTGTGATCCACTATGCCCTTCAGAAACACCCTGATCTAACGGGGGTCATCGCCTCGGCACCGCTGCTGCGGCTGCCCTTTGAACCACCGGCATGGAAAACCGGACTGCTCCGCCGGATGTATGCGCTATGGCCGAGGCTGACTCTGCCAAGCGGTCTCGAAACGGCAGCGCTTTCGCGCGATACCGGGGTTGTGCGCGCCTATCGGAATGACCCGCTGGTACACGACCGGATCAGCGCCCGGCTTGGAGTCGATATGCTTGATGCGGGCGAATGGAATCTTGAGCACGCGGCGGAGTTTCCGCTGCCTCTGCTGCTAATGCACAGCGATACCGACCGGATTACCTGCGCGCAGGCCTCGCGCGAGTTCGCCAAGCGGGCGGGCCAAACCTGCACCCTTAAGGTATGGGAAAAGCTCTACCACGACCTGCACCAGGAAGCGGAGCAACGGGAAGTTCTTGCCGTTGTGCTCGAATGGATGGAACAAACCGCAACTTATTCAAACGTGAATTCAAACTCGAAGGGAAGCAGTTCGCCGACCGGCGCGCCGTAATTGCGGCCGATGATTTTCGCGAGCATCTTTCCGAGCGCCTGCCGCAGAATCCGATGACCCCCTTCCCCGAGGACATCCGCCGAAAGAATCGTTCCATTTTCTCCAACACGAATGCTGAGATCAAACGATCCGGTGATTCCGAAACGCTCAGCCGCGGCGGGGTAATACTTTTCCGTCTCCAATTGTTCAACCAGCCAGGCCTGCACGTTCGCGGCCTGAACCGCCACGATCGGCGAGGCGGCTTCCTGCGTGACCTGCGCAACCGGCGCGTCCGGTTCGGGCGGCGGCTCCGGTTGAGGCTCTGGCTCGGACTCTTCAACAATCTCTTCGATCGCCACGTCGGCTTCGTCCGGCTCCGGCTGAATTTCCGGGTCCGGTAACATCTCCGGTTCCGGCAACGGCGTTACCGGAGCCTGCAGTTCCATCTGAACAAAATTGAGCGTCACGGAACTGACAACGGGCGCGCTTTGGTTGTTTCGTTTTTCCAACCCTTGGAAAATCAGCCCGAGCACCGCGAAATAAACCGCACCACACAGGCACAACGCGATCAGCCGGATCAGCCGCTCCCCTGGATGTGCCTTATTCACGACCAACGGGCAAGGTAGTTATGGAGACATCATCACGCCCCATCAGGCGGGTTTCGTCGATGACCGACAAAAACGATTCGAACGGCGCGGCGCGATCGACAAACAGATTGATGCCCAGATCCGGGTTCGCCCGGATCAATGACGGGATCTCTTCGCGGGCCATGATCATTCCTTCGTGAAAAAGAGTCCCATCCGCGTCGATGGTAATCACCAGCTGCTCCTTGCGCTCGGTTGATGCGGAAGCAGACGCCGCCTTAGCCAGGTTCACCGGCAGTGACGGCTGAATAAAGGTGGAGGTGATGAAAAAGAAGATGAGCAGAATAAAAACCACGTCGATCAACGGCGTCAGGTCGATCTCCTCATCGAATTCTTTGTCTAGAGAAAAGTCCTCTATCATGACGGTTTCAACTCCATGAGATCAGAATAATTACGGACAGAATAATTTTCCAAACATTGGAACCCTGATCCTGCTTGAATTATTCTGTCCGTAATTATTCTGATCATTTTTCCTCCTGCATCAAACTGCGGGCAGCTTCGATGGTTTCGATCATGAGCGAACGGGTGCGGAGGCGGAGCAGGTAGTAGAAAACGAGGGTCGGGATGGCGACGCTCATGCCCATGATGGTGGTGATGAGCGCCTCCCAGATGCCGCCGGCGAGCGCGGCATTATCCACCGCCGCCTGCAGCGACATTTCGCGGAAGACGCGGGTGATACCCAGCACGGTTCCGAGCAGTCCGAGCAGTGGGGAAATTACAGAGATCAGCCGCAGAATGGTGAGCGACACATAGGTTCCGCCGAGGTTGCGCTGAAAAAGATAGGAGACCTCGCCCTGCAGTTCGGTGCGCGGGGTCTTATGCTCCAGCGCCGTCCACAGCACCTGGGAAATCGGATTGTTCGCCGCATCCTCTTCGGTGACGACGGGCTGATCTTTTTTAAGCGCAGCCAGAAAGCGCCGGAATCCGACCGGCACCACCGCCAGATAAATGGCACTGGCCATAAAAAAGTAGAGACTCAGGAACGACAACACGGCAATCACCGCGCCGGCCGGTCCAATTTTCACATAGAGGGTTTCAAACATAGGCTTTCTCCAAAGCCTGAAGCATAGGCCCGCGCAGCGGGAATATTCAATGCTCAATATTCAATGTTCACCATCCAAGGGTTGGAAGCCACTGCGTTGCGGCACAGATTTTTTCCAATGCCTGCAAACCGAGTTTGCCCTCGCCCCGCGTCTTATCCGCCCCAATCTTGACTTTGAATACAAAGAAACTGCATTGTCCCTAAATGGCAACTCTATCCTGGAATGAAATCCGTCATAACGCGATTCGGTTCACCCGCGAATGGACCGGAGAGCGACGCGAAGCCGCTGAAAAACAAACGTTCTGGAACGAATTTTTCGATGTATTCGGCATCCGCCGCCGCGTTGTTGCCAGTTTTGAGGAGCCTGTCAAAAAGATTTCCGGGGACTACGGCTTCATTGACTTATTTTGGCCGGGCATCGTTCTGGTTGAACATAAAAGTGCAGGGGCTAACCTCGGCAAAGCCGAATCCCAAGCATTCCGTTATATTCAGGATCTGGCCAGCAGCGGACGAACCAAGGAGATCCCCCGTTATGTCATAGTCTCTGACTTTACCCGCATCGCTCTTCATGATCTGGAGCCGGAAGATCAGCGCGGCCTGCCGCTGTTTGACAACATTCGTGTTGCCACCACAGAATTCATTCTAAAAGAGTTTTACCGCCATATTCATTCCTTTGCGTTTATCCCCGGCTACAAACAGCACCGCTTTAAGGAAGAAGACCCGATTAATATTAAAGCCGTTGAAATCCTTGGCGCACTGCATGACACGCTGGAAGCCGGCGGCTATTCCGGTCACAAACTTGAGCGCTTTTTGGTTCGCATCCTCTTCTGCCTGTTCGCTGAAGACACCGGGCTTTTTGAGCGTGAAACATTTAAACTCTACATTCTTAACCGCACCGCCGCAGACGGGTCTGATCTTGGCCTGCACCTTGCCCGTCTGTTTGACGTCCTCAATACAGATCGAAAAGACCGTCAGCAAAACCTTGATGAAACACTCGACGCCTTTCCCTATGTCAACGGAGCCCTCTTCGCAGAAAACCTCGGATTTGCCGATTTTAACCGCGATATGCGTGAAGCGCTGTTAACCGCCTCGGCATTCGACTGGTCGCGCATTTCCCCTGCTATTTTCGGATCGCTTTTTCAGGCGGTTATGGAGCCGAAGGAACGCCGACAGATCGGCGGCCATTACACCAGCGAACGTGACATCCTGAAACTCATCCGCTCCCTTTTTCTCGATGACCTCCGCGAGGAGTTTGAACAGATCAAGGCCGACCGTTCAACGCGTCGAAAGGCACGGCTGGAAGAATTCCTCGCCGGACTCCGCGAACTACGCTTCCTCGACCCGGCCTGCGGATGCGGAAACTTCCTCGTCATCACCTACCGCGAGCTGCGCCAAATTGAACTCGAAGTTTTACTGGAACTGCTCGGCGGTCAGCGCGAACTGACCCTCGACGAAGTCAACCGCCTCTCGCAAGTAGACGTAGATCAACTCTACGGCATTGAACTCGGCGAATGGCCTGCCTGTATTGCCGAAGTCGCCCTCTGGCTGATGGATCACCAGATGAACCTGAAAGTCTCTGAGGCGTTCGGTCAGCTCTACCAGCGTCTGCCGCTCAAAAAATCACCGCATATTTTCTGTGGAAACGCCCTGCAGATGAACTGGAACCATCTGATTTCGGGGAGCTATCTCGACTTGAGCGCCGACACACTAAATGTCATGCAGGTGGAAGACCCCCCTGCACACTACAAAACCATCAATGTGGCGGCGAAAGAAATCAATATTCTGACCGAAGAAGAGGTTCGAAAACAAAAACCTCTTCAGCACAAAACATTCGATTACATCCTCGGAAACCCGCCGTTCATCGGCGCAAAATTTCAGGATGAAGGGCAGCGCACCGATATGGCATCCGTTGCGGGCGACGTGAAAAACTCCGGACTGCTCGACTACGTAACCGGCTGGTATTTCAAAGCTGCGGAAACCATCCAGGACACCGGAACAGTTGTCGGATTCGTTTCAACCAACTCCATCACACAGGGCGAACAAGCCGGCGTATTATGGAACACGCTCTTTCAGAAATACGGGGTGAAAATCCATTTTGGCCATCGCACCTTTCCGTGGATGAGCGAAGCACGCGGAAAAGCCCACGTCCACGTCGTCATCGTTGGATTTGCCACACATGATGTGCCCGACAAAAAGATATACGATCACGAGGGCGATCAGGTTTCAGTCATCCCGGCAAAAAATATAAGCCCGTATCTGGTTGAAGGATCTGACCTGGCCGTCATCAACCGCAACAAACCACTTTGCGACGTGCCGCGAATAGGCATCGGCAACAAACCGATTGACGGCGGAAACTATCTTTTCACGCCGGAAGAAAAAGAAGAGTTTCTAATAAGGGAGCCGAAGGCGGAGCCGTTTTTCCGGCGCTGGCTCGGTGCTGATGAGTTTCTAAACGGCATTGAACGCTGGTGCCTCTGGCTAGGCGACTGTCCGCCCGGAAAGCTCCGCGAAATGCCGGAAGCCATGAAACGCATAGAAGCTGTACGCGACCTGCGCCTGAAAAGTAAAAGCGCACCAACTAATAAACTCGCCACCGTCCCGACTCGCTTCCACGTCGAAAATATGCCGGAGAAAAATTACCTGCTCATCCCGGAAGTTTCATCCGAACGGCGGAGCTATATCCCGATGGGCTTCATTTCTCCAGACATCCTCTCCAGCAACCTGGTCAAAATATTTCCTGATGCCACGACGTATCACTTCGGAATTATGTCGTCGGCGATGCACATGGCGTGGGTGCGGCAGGTTTGCGGACGGCTGAAATCCGACTATCGCTACTCGGCCAAGCTGGTTTACAACAACTACCCGTGGCCGGAACCGACGGAGAAACAACGCAAAGCGGTCGAAGATGCGGCGCAGGCGGTGCTGGATGCGCGTACAGAATTCCCGAATGCGACACTGGCCGCCCTCTACGACCCGCTGACGATGCCACCGACTCTGTCAAAAGCACACGCCGCGCTCGATCGGGCGGTGGATAAGTGCTACCGACCCGAGCTCTTCAAAAATGAGCGCCAGCGCGTCGAACATCTTTTCTCCCTCTACGAAAAGCTCACCGCCCCCCTTCTGCCCGAGACACCAAAGAAAAAAAAGCGCCGCAAACCAAAAACGTCCGGCTAAAAAGTTCCAACCATTGGAAACATTTTTTCCAATGGTTGGAAAAAATCAGTCCGTTTTTTCCAAGGTTCGGAAAATGGCGGCGTCTTCGGGTTTTACTTCGATGCAGCCTTTGCAGTTGGAGCACTTCGTGTTGAGCTTCTCGATACGGCCTTTGGACAGAAGCGTGTCGAGCATGCCTTCCATCGCCGGAATTTCCGTTTGGAAATGAAGCGCCAGTTCTTTGAGCGACATCGCTCCGCGTTCTTTTAACAAACCTAGAATCTCAGATAACATAACCCACCCCGCCCTCCGGGCACCCCTCCGCAGGAGGGGAATTTCCAATACCCCAGTATTCCTTTATTCCATTCTTCATCGGACCTGAATTTTAGCAGCGGCTTCTTTGTCGATGATGTAGCGGCTTTCGCCTGCGGCGACGAGCATGTTGCCGTCGCGCGGCCGGTTCTTGAGGACGGTGACGTGCGCGCCGGTGAACAGCCCCATTTCGAGGGTCTTGCGGTCCCTGTTGGAGATCACC
>JACKQG010005952.1_pt1 | contig 13172 bp, 6 predicted proteins | sample 8237621 | NCBI WGS metagenome assembly JACKQG01 (sample SAMN15677084, study PRJNA649215) | marine metagenome | biome: marine; feature: Black Sea; material: saline water; isolation source: suspended particulate matter (SPM) from the Black Sea western gyre | collected 2013-06-09/2013-06-10 | depth...
GGCGTAGGCGGCTCTCTAGACGAAGGCGCCAACAGGACTGGGGACTTGGTTGCCAACATTGGAGGAGCGAAGGGCCCTTAGGTCCCTATTTCCTGAACCACCACACTCTCAGACAGACAGGATGGGAGTAGGTGAAGAGCGGCAATCGAACTGTTGATCTAGCCTGTATCCGTGGTCGCGTTCTTGAGTAGCAACGAATTCCTCATGATCGTTCTTTTCCTCGGATTCCTCGGATTCTTCGGCGTCCTTATTTGGTCTACCTTCTATGGTCTCTTCCGTGCAGCGAAGACCAAACGGTGGGGATGGTTCTGGGGAATCCTGATCGCTTGGCTCGTTGGCTTTGGATGGCTCGTTGGTGTGATCTTCCTCCTGGGGCCTGCGAAGCGAGCCAAGAACGAATCGCCTAACGAGTTGCCTCCCAGCATCAAGTTTTGTGCTTCTTGTGGAACCGCATCTTCCGCCGGTACGAGTTTCTGTGGTGCGTGCGGTGCGGAGGTGTCGTAGCGGTGGGTCTTAGGACGCTTGCGGTGTTGCTGGCGGCGACTGTTGGGAGCGTTGGTTTGTCAGCTTGTTCTAAAGGAAACGTCTACTCCCTGAGTGTAGGTGACTGCTTCAGCGGCTTCGCCGATGGAATCGAAATCGTGGACGTGGACATCGTAAGTTGCGGTCTCCCACATGATTCAGAGGTCTATTCAGTCTTTCTTGTCCCTGGTTCGACTTGGCCAGGAGTGAGCACGCTCATTCAGCTGGCTGAGGACGGGTGCGTCGCAAGGTTTGAGACCTACATAGGCCTTGATTACGAGTTCTCCGAGTGGTACGGGGCCTACCTTCATCCCACGAGAGACTCGTGGGAGAGGCTTGGAGATCGTGAAATTACCTGTGTAGTTCAGCCCGAGTACGGCCAGGTGTCTTGGTCCGCGAGAGGCAGTAACCGCTAGCAGCGATACCTAGTGGTCACGTTGTGGGAACTGCCTCGCAGGTAGGTGGTCGCGACTCGTACCTGGACCCCGGGATAGAATTCGTGATTCTTGTGATCAACACAGACTGACACAATGTGCGACACCCTGATCGGACTGGAAGTGGGCATATGGCAGATCCGAGTTCCCAGAGGCGTTCAGGGAACAGAACTATGTGACTGGCGGTCCATTTGATGGAGGCTGGGGGAGCGGTCTATCGCCAGTACTTGTGTATCCGGCGAGCCAATCGGGATCAATGGGAGGTGAGAGCACGACTCTGAAAGACGCGAAAACGAGATCTCGACCGGGGCTCACGGTCTCAGGATCAATCAGTGGAGAGATGTCGGCGTCGGCCGGATAAGAGCTGTCCAAATTGTGGAGCCTGAGGTGCAGCGCATCAGGGTCGTTGCTGAATACCTGAGGCTGAAAGAGGGGGACTTCCTCCAGCGGTATAGCCAGGCCGCGCAGAAACGATTCTGGCAGTTGGCCATTCAGCGCACGCCCGGGACCAGAAACAGAAACCGGTGACAGCAGTTCGTCGAGTGACAGGTCGGACAGCCACTCCACGATCACGTTGGTCAGGACAGCTATGACAGCTGGCTGGAGTTGACCGGCAAGCATTCGACATCGGAAATCCTCGCGGGGGGAGTAGACCGGTTCGTTGGTGCCAGGAATGCGGGTTCTGATTGAGCCGAGCGCACTGTTATCAGATTCTGGCTCCGGAGCATGCTCCGCCGCCCACAGTACGTCCTCCGAATAGTCTGACTGCCACTGTTGCCTCATTTCAAGAAACACGGTTTTTAGCCATCCGCTGCGAAACGTCATTTGTAGGGCGTGTCTTTGAACAGCCCGTAGTTGTTGTTGGGTCGGATCAGCTTGCCCGTAGACGAATGACTGAGGCCGAGATACGGAACTGGCAATCGAACCCTCGGAATTTGTCGAGTCAAGCCGGCCGTAGGGCCTGTGGACCACGGTTCTTATCATCTCCTGCCAATCTGCGAACTGGGTCCGAGCGTTGACCAATCGGGCCAACTCAGTCGAACTGTGTTGAATCTTCAACAGGGCGAGCTGACGGGTCCGGTATCCAGCCGCTTGGCGGGTCTGCACACGTGCAAGTTCTCTGGTCAGCAAGGTGCCACGAGTGACAAGGGCGACGAGCGCCCCAGCAAATGGAACCAGTACCCAGAGAAGTGGGATAAGGACAAAGAAGAAACTGGCTATCGTCGCCGCACCGGCGAGGAGGCTTGCAGCCATTGACCGGATGGTGGCCAGCCGTAGCTTCGCTTGCGCCATCTCTACATCTTCAGTGGAGCGGTCAGGCGCTTCCCGCTCGGCCATTCCAGAAGCTAAAACCTCTCGGGCATTGTCGATTGCGACCGCCAGATGAGTTCCTACCTGCCAGAGGAGGCAATTTCGCCGGGAGACCAGCCACCGTTGCCATCGGTCCTGCAGAGACTGGAGGATCAGTTGCGAAGGATCCTGTTCAGGAAGTCGTAGCGAGGAGTTCTTGGCACAGATATGTTCGACATGGACAAGTTCTTCCGATGGCCCGTGTAGGTAACAGACACCGTGGTAGAAGGAGGTCCCGCAGTGGTCGCAACGAGTGTCGGCCTTCCAGGGGCCATCAATCGGAGCGTGATCGCGCAGTGCCTCCTCATGCAGAACTTGGGCAGCCTTGTATTCTTCTGGCACCTGAGGGGCTGGACCCTGATAGAAGGCAGCCAAGGGCTGGTAGTTGGAGGGGTCGAAATCTGGATGGTCGGGCCTGTGAACCTCAGGCCCTGAATCTCTGCTCTCATCTTCATCCTCAGCCGTAGATCGGGTGGCGGATACTCCTCTTGTCGTACTGGAGTCATTGCTGGCCCTCTCGTTGGGCAGCGACACTTGGGCTAGGGCGCTGTCCAGAGCACGCGCATTTTCGATGTCCATTGGTTCTATGTGCTCGAGGTCCAGGTCGAGGCCGAGCAGATCGAGTTCGACAGAAGATATTCCAAAGCCTGAGTCATCTGGAGGTGGTCCGACAGATGCAGGATTCAGATAAAGCAGGCGCTGCGTGTCACGCATCGGCGTTGGCACACCGTCTGGGAGATCTCCGCCGTCGATCAGGCCAAAGGAGGCTTCGCACAACAACGTCCACGGGTGAGGGTCTGGGATCGCTGGTGGACCCGTGTCGGGCATGCCAACTTCCTGCAGACGAACCAACAGATCGTCAGTTGCACTGCTAGACAGTCCAGGGCGAAATTGCATGACTACTGAGGACTGGTTGCCGAAGGTCAACTGCTGAACGGCAGCGGCGATTCCCTCGCCAATATTCGCCGTGAACCTGTCGATTACGAGAATCGGGGCCTTGCGGGCCGCTGCAACAAAGTTTCGTGCAAAGAGTTTGAGTCCGGCCAAAATGCCGATCTGATCAGGTGCAGGCAGGCGCGGCGCTTGAAAAGGACGGAACTCGAAGCCGACAGCAGAGCCGATGCTGTCCGCCAGTTCTCGATCTACTGCCGAACCGTCTGGTGCACCGATAGCCGAGACTCCTGAAGGCACTGTCCAGGGGCCGCTTTCCGGAAACGCTCCAACGAGAACGTCATCGATGAACCTTCCAGCGTTGACAATCCTGACTTGTGCTCTAACGACCCTGGCTGGAACAACAAGGCCGGTAGGGTCGTCGTGTAGGTCAATGAGCGGTTCCGTTTGCCAACGAAAACCACCAGCTACAAGGAGTGCGGTTAGGAGACAGGTCAAAGGGCGGTCGCGGTCTCGTATAGGCAGTACCGCAACGTCGGCGTCCGCGATCAGAATTGGGTCATGCAGAAGATGGAGATCCCAGTTTGGATCAAACAGGTTGGCGCCGAAGAAGCCATCTGGTTCTGCTATCCCTACCGTAAACGCGCGAAAGTCGCAGTCACCCAAGAAGGATGAACGTACCGCATCTAGAAATGCTGCCTCTGCCGTGACAGTTGAGTTCTTGAGCGAACTGAGTTGGCCTGTTCTCACTGATGCGAAACTCACAGCGGGCCACATCTCGCTGGTCAGGACCTCTTCAAGGGTCAGTCTGGAGGTTGACCCGGAGCGTGCCCAAAGCACACAAGTATCAAGCCCAACCGATGCATCGCCCAAGTCTACGAATGCAGTCGCATCCATGAGATCGGCTTCGGCCCACTGGCAGAATGCCTCTGTCAAGCCATCACCTGTCCCGGCAATGATGGTCAGGTGGTGGGTCACACGACGCCTCCACTGCTGCGCGTGACAATTGCGCTGAGTACAGCGTCGTAGGCGACGATCAGGTCCTTGACCAACTCGACAGTGAGCGTGTCCTCAGGTGTAACGGTTCCGAAGCTGTCACGACTCTCTTGTCCAGTGAATGGCCTGGACTCAAGCATTCGGAATCGCTTGAGGTTCGCCTCCAGATACTCCTGCAACTTGCGGCTGCGTTCCTCTTCGGTGTCGGCCTGGGCCTTTGCATGCCGTGAGGCATCTTCAGGGGCAAATGGGATAACACCGGAATCGATGAATTTCTCGGCCTCCTCAGCGAGCACGTAGAGATGGCCCGTTCCCTCTCCGAGTTGGTAGAGACGAGAAAAGGCATCGAAGGCTGCCAAGTGCCTCGTCGCGACCTTCCCGAAGCAGAGGCCAAATGATTCCAACAGGGCGGGAAGAATATTGTCCTGGCTGACATCGGTAAGTAGTGGAAACGGGAACCTCAGCGGTCCGGAGGTGCCGGTAATGCTGACCTGCCTAGACGGATCAGCAGTGATGTAGCCGAGCATGCGAGCGACGGCAAACCCACGCATGATTGCCAGTCGAGTTTCATCAGGGAGGGGAATGAAGTCCTCAAGAATCTTTGTCCTACGCCACAGCCAGAATGCACCCCGGAGTTGAGCTTCGTCGGTGCCGATGGAGTTGAGCACGGTGCCAAGCGGTTGAACGAACGAACTCACCACCATTGGATGAACCGCGTATTCAATGAAAGATGACAGGAGGACAGACTCGCGCTCCACGTCGGTGAAGTGGGCATCCTTATTACCCATGACCTCTTCTACGATCGCCCTAGCTGGATGGCCGAGAGGGAACGGAAAGCCCTGCACCAGCGGCATCACGCCGATCTGTGGATGGTTTGTGTGGACTACGGCATTCAAAGCCAGATCCAACTCAATTAGTGGCTGAGATTGTTGACGTGCCTCATCCAGTTTCAGCCTGAACGAACGGAGTCTGTCTGTATGGTCACCTACCGGCTGGCCAAAGCGATCGCTGGAGTTGAGGTATTCACGTAAACCCTCACCGAAGTATCTGGCCATCGGGCTGGACGGACGATTCATCCAGGACGAGATCCGGTCGGCAATCTGGTCGTACTCGCTGGCCACCTCGATCTGTGGACTCCTGCCGGGTGTCCACTGTGGCTCATGACTGGTGCCACCAGTGATCCATGCAACCGGCCAAACCTCACGGTACTGATCGGCTGGGAAGTCACCGGCATTGATCAGATAGCGGGTGGCGTCGACGGGATCGGTTGGCTGGTATCCGACATCGATCGAGAGATCCATTGCCTCTGCTGCCAGCCGCTCTAGCGCTCCGGGCCATGATTCTGCCTCTTCGAGGTAGAACTCCAGCGGTGACGGAAGGAACCCTTCAGGAATTCCTCCCCGGTAGGTCGGCCAGGTGTCAACCATTGCGGGTTCACCGTCGATCCGACTTACCATCTCGTGGATTCGTCCGTGAGCCTGGCTTATCTGAAGGGAAAGTGTGCCCAATACCTGAGTGGAGAGTGCCTCCATAGCAGCTGCTGTGCGCTCGCGTCGCTCGGCTCTCCAACTCGCCAAGATTGACTTGCCGAATGAGTCGAGTGCAGCCTGGACTGGTGCAGCCATAAAGTTGAGGGAGTCCTTCGTTCCTACGTTACGAAGCGTGCTTTTCGCCTCCTCGCGGAATTGTCGCTCCTGCTGGCGGTCCGTGTGAGCCTCTTGATGCACTTCAGCGGAAACTTGAGCAACCTCGGTCATCGTGGTTTGAACAAGCGCCCCAGCGACCTTAAGCCCGTACCTGCCGATGTAGTCCGAGGCGGTGCGGAGGATCCGTTCAAATACGGCTGGACCCCAGGTGCTGAGCAACTCCTCGAAGCCTGATTCGGCACGCTGAGACGAAGGTCGCGCCACCTGTCTTGCTTGGGCGTTTAGCCGGGTATGCCAGTCAGCGGGTGTTCCTGTTTGTGATCCGAACGGGACCACCATCTCGTCCCTGATGAGTTTGAGTTCATCTCTTGCTAGCGAATTTGATGCGAAGCGATCAGTGATCTGGTTCGCGTTGGTCCCGCGTTCATCCAACTCGCAGGCCTGCATGAAGGCAGCCTGATGCCGGGTCACCAAGGCTTCGAGAACTGCTGTGTCGGTAAGGTTCTTGGCCTCTTCTCCCAACTCAACTGGAGCCCTTTGCAGATGGCCCTCGTAGAGGTTTTCCAGAAGTTCTCGCATGAGAAGTTTCGATGCGAACTCGCGAAAGCGATCACGGCCAATGGAGAGGGTCGCCGAGCCGAACGACGAGATCACGCCCCGCTGACGCACGCGGTCGAACGGGTAGCCGCCCATATTGTCTGAGGCGTTCATGGGCCAGTTGACTGTGATGAAGTTGTAGATGGAGTCTTGAACGCTCGAGGAACTGACCCACGAAGCGAGTGCTTCTCCGACAGCCCGGTAGACGTTGCGAGAGTTATTTAGGTCGATACCTCCCAGGTTCTTTCGACCAATGAGGAATGTCGAGTGAGGGCCTCGGTTGTCTACCCGGACGTCATCTGGGATCAGTTCGGAATGACTCCGCTCATCGTCCCAGTAGGCAGACATCAACTCGGACATCATGGCCAGCCCGTTTGCAGACATAGCGTCACTGGAGGCGAATTTGAAGATGTCGGGAGTGAAGATGACAGCGATCGGAAACGCTCCCCGACGGTCGGTTCTGCGTACAAGGTCGATGACATCTAGAAGGATGCCGGCGCCGGTGCCACCTGCCATTGAACCAAGCACCACCACGATCGGATCTGGCACGGTGGTGCCAGGTGGAACAGGTACACCGAGAAGTTCAGAGACTTGCTGAAGTTCGGGTCCACCGGCATCGCATGCCCCGAACGCTTCCTTGATCCGCGGTCGCACTACTGTCCCCAAACTCACAACGCCAGCAGTGCGGCCCACTGCACGCATCTGGCCTGCTCCACCTCGTAACGGAACTTTCACTTGCTCGGCTTGAGGTCGCCAGCCGATCAGTTCCCTGTATCCGTGCGCGTCATTGGGCGAGTGCTGAGCTAGGAGAGCAGCCTCGAGGTCGGAAAATCGGGGGAAATGAAGTGCGATGCTCTTGTAGTCAGATGCTGGCATTGTCGGGATCTCACCAGGTGATTCTTGAATATTGAGTGTGTCAAGACCTATGAATTGCCAAGCCTTGGGAAAGTCACCCTCCCAGCCGCTGTGTTCCAGTCGACGTCTGACGGCATCCCTGATGTAGCGGACGGCCTTTTGGCCGGATCCTCCACAGCCGATCATGATCACTGGTCGAAGCATAGGAATCTCTCTTCTATAGCTGGTGAACTGGTTATCACGTTATGCGAACGGGTCGTCGGAGTCTGAAAGCCAGTCGTCGGTCGTCGAGGGTTCACCGGACTGATCAGTAGTTGGCGGCGCCGACGGAGGTAAAGAGAACGGGTCATCTTCGTCTGTCGGCTCACCAGACCAGTCATCGTCGTCTTCGTCAGGGATGCCCGCTGACAGGCTTTCGACTGATTTTTCGACATCGCTTGTGGCCTGATCGATCAGGTTGGGGATCTCCCGGCCCGCAACGTCAGCGATAAGGTCAGAGATCTCTTCTAGTTGCCCTGATGCCGACGAGCCGCCTTCGTCGAACGGGCTGAACACGACCAGAAGGTCGGCTGACACGGTCTCGCCGTCGGCTAGCGACTCGAGCGAGCTTTCAGGCAGTTGCAGTACCCAGCAGCGCTGGAACTGAGTACCCACCAGACCGACCCCAAGAGGCCTTTTCGAGCTCAAGTCCAGGCCTTCTGGGGCAATGCAGTGATCTGTCGGTGACGATGCCCGGATCACGGCCCGCTGACTTCTCACAAAGCGACTGCCTTGCGGTTCACCCAGGAAAGTTCGCATCCAATTGATATTGAACGTGATTGCGCCGAGTTCGGCCGACGAAGCGCTGCTCTCAAGCTCTGTGGCGAACATAGTGGATGCCGGGTTGACAGATATCTGCCCCCCGCCCTCGGCAGTCAAGTAGCCGTCCCTGTTGATCCTTACCCCGAGGGTCGACCATCGACTAGCGATTTCGATGCCCTCCCACCGTGCGAGACGAGTCGTGAAGAGGACTCGGAGGGATACCTGTACGGCGACGAACAGAAGCAGAAGCAGAAGCAGCCTTGTGATGAAGTTGGCCGTATTCAGGGGGCGGGTCATCTTGAACGGTTTGACCGATACAGAGTTTTCGATGATCCGGCCAGGCACCTTGGTGCGATCACCAGACAATGCCAAGTCAACGTCCAGTTCGATCGTCCGGTTTGCTGTAAAGGAAGCGCTCAACTCGACCGTGCAGTAAGAGCGTTCCTTGCTTGGAATCTCACACGACTTGGGCTCTGTGAGAGTGATAGTTCCAGGAAGGTCGGTTGGCAGGGAACTGATAGAGCGAATATCCAGTTTGCCGGTGCCATCATTGGGGCCGACAGCCTCGACAGTCAAGGTGGCATTCCCGGTGTCGTTGATGTCAGTTGCGGTAACGCTCACGATTCTGGGGAATCCTTCACCGGCTCTCACACTGAACTGAAGGACGCTCGGTCCGTAGCCAGGGTGCACAGACCCGTCAACAGTCACCCTTGGCGATGCGCTGACCGAGAGCAACAGCAAATCCGTGTCGGATGCCGCTTCGAACAGGTCCTTGAAGAACCCGTGTGGGATCAAGTAGGGACCACCGAGCGGGTATGAACGCGAAGCTGCAACAGTGTTTCCGTTGACTGTGGCCGCAAACTCGAGGGCGACCTGGGCGCTGTTGTCAGAGAGCGGTTGACCATTGATGAGGAGATCAACTTCTATCTCGGCGTAACTGCGGCTGTCATCACGATCAAGTTCTGAGTCATCGACACGACGAACGTCGAGATGATCGTGGAGCCAGACATGGATGGTGCTGGGTTCGTAGGTCGGATAGTGATCTGGGTCATTGTCAGAATTCTCGACCGATGGCGTCACCTGGATTGAGAGCCGGACTAAGTTAAGGTCGGATCTGTCGCTCAGAGCTCTCTGAAGGAACCCCGATGGGACAAAAAATGGCTCGTCAGCGGTGTAGGTCATCGACTCAGCAACCGAAGTCCCGTTCAGGTTGGACGAGAAACTGAGGGTTACCTGAGTGCCAGGTGACGGTTCAAACCTCTGGTTTCCGAAGAAGAGTTGCAGCCCAATGTTGTTGAAACTCTCTGGGTTGGCGCGTTCGAGTCGGCTTCCAGCGGCAAGTCTCACGATCAGAGCGTCTTGCAACCAGATCGAAACTGGGCTCGCCATGAACTCGAGGGGTGGCAATCCAGGGTCAACTACCATGGAGGGCGTCACATCAAATGTGACGCTCAAGGAATCCTTGCCCGACCCGGTTGTTGCAAGTTTGTAGAGAAATTCCGCTGGCACGATGCACGGTTGCCCGGGTTCAAACTCGTCAGAAGCCGTGATTGGCTGGAGATCGGCAACGCTGCCAGTGAATACCAGGTTGACGCGATATTGACTGTTGCTGTCGCAGGCAATCGTATGGCCACCAGTAATCAAGTCAATTCCGACGGCTTCAAATGTGGAACTGTTTGACCGGTCGAGCTGGCTTCCCTCAGCGAGCACGGCAGTCAATGCATTTTCCAGCGAGAGCGACAAATGGCTTGCACCAAACTCGAGGAGCGGCACCGCTGGGTGCTCGACGGCCCGGAGGGACGGTGTCACCGTGAAATCAATGCGGTCGGCGTCTCTAACTGTGTCAGCGGTCAGCAGGTCCAGCAGGAATCGGGGATGGACTATGCACGCCTCATCTGGTTTGAACTCAACTGAGCTCGTGGCTACCCCAAGAGTTTTAGTGGCAGCGAAGTTCAGTATGAGAGGGTACTTCGTCTCATTGCAAGTCGAGATCTCACCGGTGTCCTCATTCCAGAGTTCAAGTCCTACTGTCCCGAATTCGGTTGGGTCAGCCCTGTCAATGGTCTGCTCCAGCAGGCGGATGCCAAGTGTCCCCTCAAATAGTTCAATGTTGGTCTTTGCTTCAGCAGCGCCAGGCCCTTCAAACTGAATCCGCCACACCCCATTCCAGATGTCGCCAGCCTGCTCGGCGATTCCAGTCAGCATCCGCCAACTACTGCTCGGTGATTCACCAGCCACCCCAGGTACACCAGGGAGGGGCCCATCGGGCATCGTGACGTCAACTGGCAGTGTGCTTGCGCCCGGAGGGTTGATGCTGGCCGATAAACCACCGCCAGCATCAGGAGCAGGCAGTTTGAAATAGATGGTGAACTGGTCTATCCAAGGTCCCAGATAAAACTCGAAGGTGCAACTGTTGTCACTCGGTGTACAAGGAAGGGGCGGGTGGCCACCCTCTGTCGCCGGATCACTCGGCCGTACCTCCACAGTTTCGAACAAGCTGTCAGCGAGGATCTCTTCAAAGGTCTTGATTAGTTCGTCAGGGTCGCTTTTCTCGGAGAGATCACCGGTGCCGGGACGACTGCCGCATATGCCGTCTGGGAGTCCGATGTCTTCTTCCAAGGTGGTCACACTGTCGCCACTGGCGATCGTTTTCACAAGGGACATGTCAGGCGGAGACCTAGTTTCCTGGTTGGACAGTCCAATGGCAATGACGGTGATGGACATTTCACGGAGTTGGTCGACAAGGCCGTCTGCGACGCAAAGTTCACCGGTGATCTCGTCAATTTCCCCGAGGGTCAGAGATGAGTTGTTCTCGGAGTCGTATTCCCCATCGGTAAACCAGACCAGTGCCTTGCATCCCACGTCTCCGGTAGCCGCGTCGCTGTCCTTGAAGGCCTCGACAGCTCCAGCGATTGCCTCTCGGTAATCTGTCTTGAGTCCAGAATTTCGCCGCCTAAACCGTTCAGCGTTGACACTAAGGGTCTCTAGGGTGTCTCCGCTGCCGAGAGTCAACCATGCTGTTCTGGTTTCGTAACTGCCGTGGAATCCATGAATGGCGACGTCGATGGTGAGAGGGATATCGCCGAATCTGACGGCGAGCCGTTCTAAGGCCTCCAGAGCTTCGGTCGTTCCCTCGACTCGCTTGTTGTCAGGATCGTGAGTTGCGAGGCTCCCAGATTCGTCGAGCAGGAACAGCACAGAGAGTCGGGAAGTTGTCCGTCCGAGGTCACAACTCGTGAGGCTCTCGACGACGCGGCTGTTTGTCTCGCCATGCTGGGCTCTGCTGGGGCCGGCAACTAGAACTAGCAGGAAGCACGCCAACAGGACTGATGCAACTCGCTGCGCCGTTCTCTTTCCTGTTCTCACTGTGCTGCCACTTGAGCCAGCATCAAGATGTGGATCAGACACACAAGGAATGCAGCGATTCGAACTACTCGAACATGCTGTTGGACCGGGAGCCCGGCCGGGAACACATAGTTCGGACTTGCCTGCCTTTGGCGGTCAACGAGGGTTGCAACCATGCAGACGGTTGTTGCCGCAACCCCGAAGATGTAGCCAAGCCACATATGTCGGAGAGGGATGAACAACGCAGCGGCAAGCAGTACGGCGGTGGCGATCCACGCCATGACTACGGGAGGACGAACAAGTTCATCACCCGGGGTAGGAGTCGCCTCGGCGTCGTCAAACTCCCAACTGTCAACCTCAGTCATCGCCCCGCCGTCCGTAGAAATGTTGCAATTACAACGAGATTAGGAGAAATGATAGACATAGGTTCCCGATTTCTGCCAGTGGTCGCAATGAGTGGGGCCATTCGAGCCGCGTCATATTTCGTGATTGACTGTGTGGGCCAAGCAGGCACCTGGAGGAGTCCAATGCCAACGTTATCTCTGATTCCAGCGGATTACAGCAAACGGGCCGTCGCTTACGTCATCGACGTCCTCTTTGTGGTTGTTCCACCCTTCGTGGCATTCCTGCTAGCTATATTGCTCTTGGTTGCCGGAGTGCCGATTCCGCTTTGGACGCTGATCCTTCTCTTGGCTGTCGGTTGGTGGCTTATCGCTGGTCTATGGAATGACATAGTGCGTCAGGGAACCACAGGTTCAACTTTTGGCAAATCACGGCAATCCCTAGCCCTTGTAAGAGCCGGAACCGGTGAAACGGTTGGAATCGGATTGGCTGCAGTGAGAATTCTGGCAATCTGGTTCTTCAACGCGCTGACCTTGGGCCTCTTCATAGTGGCAGATCTCCTGGCACCAGCGTTCAGCAAGCGAAACCAACGACTGATCGACATGCTCCTGAGTACGTTGGTAGTCGATACCAGCGGCTCAAAAACGTTTCAACTTTCTCATCTGGCCGAACCTGTGGTCGAGACGAATGCTAACGACGATCCATTTCTGTGAGTAGGCCTCGTCGGCGATCTGTCAGTAGGGCGTTCATGGCCGGGTTCAGTTGATGAACAAGGGCCTGAGAGCGGTTGGTATCACCGATCAGGAGATACGCCACAGAATCGTCACTGTCTCGATTCCACAGGGCCCAAGGGGCGGATTGCTGCGGCGACTGTTTCGGCTCAAGACACCCGACCCAGACTGGCGGGCCTACGAAACTGCTGCAGCCCACTTTCTCCGCGGTCTCGGGTTCCGCTCCGTCGAATCAGCCGGCTCGGGGTCCGACGGGGGAGTCGATGTGCGGGTTCCTAGGGTACTGGTTGGCCAAGTCAAGGGTCACAAAGCCAAGGTAGGGTGCCCTCCGCTTCAACAGAGTTTCGGGATCGCTAGCGATGAGGGTGTAGAAGCGATTTTTTCGAAAGCTGGCTACACGAAGACGTCAACCGAATGGGCAGAAAAGTCTGGAATAGGCCTACTTCGTTGTCAACTACAGCGGTGAAGACTTTGTTGTCCGAACTGCCAACAGGTCCAACTCGCCTCGGGCCTAATCGCTACTGAGCTTCTGGGCGGTCTCCAAGAGAGGCACTGCATAACTACTAGGACGGATCAGACCCAATATGTCGCCTGTCTCGGACGGGGTTTGACTGATGGAACTTCCAGTTGGAACCGCAATAAAGTCGCCACCTGATTCAGAG